>AR_comb_assmDRAFT_10822353_pt1 | contig 11083 bp, 7 predicted proteins | sample ArasoioldDNA_FD_10543 | JGI IMG/M metagenome (IMG submission 10543) | reverse complement strand
CCCGAGGCGCGGCGGAGGTCGACACGGGCGACGGCGCCCTTCCGAAGTTCGGTGGCTGCCTCGCACCCGTTCGCGCTGATCACTCGCCCCAGGAATTCGCTGAGGTTCGGGTTGTGTCCAACGACCATGATTGCTTCGCTCTTGGAATACTTGTCGAGCAATTTTCGGAATTCCGTGAAGCTTGCTGAGGGCCGCAACGCGGGATCGATTTGCAACTTGCCCTCGTGACCCATTTCATTGCCGACTAACGCTGCCGTCTGGCTCGCGCGCTTCAAAGGGCTGGATAGGATGGTGTCGACTTGTACGTCCATCGCGGCGAGCGCGCGGCCCACATAGCCACATTGCTCCATTCCCTCTTTATCGAGTCCGCGTTTTTCATCTTTCTTTGGGGAACTCAGGCGCTCACCGGCATTGGCGTGGCGCAGGAAATAAACGATCATGGCTGGTTAACGTCCTTTTCCGGCTAGGGTCCTTGGTTTTCGGGTCGTACGCGAAGGGACGGATGGAATATCCTGCAGCGCGGTCTTCCCTTCTGCAAGTCCAATCAAGAATTCCTGCGCGTTGAACGCTGCCGCGCCGACCGGGGGGCGACTCGGACGCTTGCCTGCGCGCCAAATTCGCTCGTACGTTCCATCGCGCTGCAGCACGCGGGTCTTCATATTATCGGCGAGGTAGCAGTCGAGGATTTCGTGCATGACGCGCTCGCGTAGCATCGGATCGCGGATGGGCACGAGGACTTCGACGCGTTCGTATAGGTTGCGCGGCATCCAGTCGGCACTTCCCATGTAAATCTCTTCCTCACCGCCATTCGCGAAGTAGAAGATCCGACTGTGCTCAAGGAATCGGCCCACCAGACTGCGTACACGGATCCGGTCGCTAACACCGCGGATTCCGGGACGCAGCGCGCAGATGCCGCGAACCATGAGTTCGACGTCAACGCCGGCCTGCGAGGCTGCGTAGAGAGCCGTAATGGTTTTCTTGTCGAGCAGCGCGTTCATTTTCGCGATGATGCGCGCGGGACGTCCCTGACGGGCATGATCGGATTCGCGCTCGATTAATGCCAGGATGCTTTCAGCGAGATCCAGGGGCGCGACCAGGAGTGGGCTGTAGTGTGGATGCTCGGCGTAGGCGGTTAGAAAGCTGAAAACATCGTGGACGGAACGAGTAATCTCCGGGTCAGAGGTGAGCAAGCTTAGATCCGTATAAATGCGCGCCGTGGTCGCGTTGTAATTCCCGGTGCCGATGTGAGCATAGCTGCGCGTAACGCCGTCCGGATCCCGGCGCACTAGAAGCGAGAGCTTGCAATGTGTCTTCAGGCCCACCAGGCCATGAAAGACCTGCACGCCAGCATCTTCCAGATCACGCGCCCAACGGATGTTGGACGCCTCGTCGAAGCGCGCTTTGAGTTCGACAACCGCGGTGACTTCTTTCTTGGCTGCCGCTTCGATCAGCGCTGGAACGATCAAAGACTGTTCGTTCGTGCGGTAGAGCGTTTGCTTGATCGACAGCACACGATCATCTTCGGCGGCAGATTCGACGAACGAAACCACCGCATCGTAGGAATCGTAGGGATGATGCAGTAAGACGTCGTGACGGCGGAGTTCTTCGAACAAATCCCGGGATTTCGCCGTAAGACGGAGTTCGCGCGGGGCATACGTGCGGAACTTCAGGTCAGGACGCGGCGCCTGATCGTAGATATTGAAGAGTCGAGAGAGGTTGACCGGCCCATCGACGGAGAATACCTGCCATGGATCGAGTTCGAAGACGCTGCGCAGACGATCGATGATTTCCTGATCGGCGTTGGCCTCGATCTCGAGGCGTACTGCATCGCCCTTGCGACGATTGTGCAATTCGGCGCGCACCGACTCGAGTAAGCTGCGGGCCTCTTCCTCGGCCAGGTAAAGATTGCTGTTGCGGGTAACGCGAAAGGCCGCCGAGGAAACGATGTCGTAACCGTGATACATCCGGGCCGCATGGAACCCAACCAGGTCGGCAAGGAAGATGAAGTCGTCAGTTCCTTCCGACGGCAATTTGACCAGTCGAGGTAATGCACGTGGGACTGACACGACCCCGGTGTAGGTGTGTGATGAGCGGCGCCGGCGTCGCAGCAAGAACGCCACACACAAAGCTTTGTTGATCACGCGCGGAAAAGGGTGGGCGGGATCAACCGTGACCGGCGTGAGCAACGGATCGAGTTCGCGCTCGCAGTACTCCTCGACGAACGATTTCTGATCGAGGTCCAGTTCGGAAACGGTCAGAACACGGATACCTTTCTCCGCGAGCGTGGGGCGCAGGTGATCGTTCCAGATGCTGTATTGATCGTCGACAAACTCGTGCGTGAAAGCATTAATCTGGTCACGCTCTTCCGTGAGTGTAAGGCCGTCGGCACCGCCCTCGTTGTAGCCATCTTCAATCTGCTGGACGAGTCCAGCCAGCCGGACTTCGAAGAATTCGTCGAGATTGCTGGCTGAGATTGCCAGAAATTTCAACCGTTCGAGCAACGGGTTATTGGGATCGGTGGCTTCTTCAAGAACGCGACGATTGAAAGCCAGCCAGGAGAGCTCGCGATTGATGAAGTAAGCTGGATTCTCCAGGTTCGGACGCGCCATGTTTCACTTGGACTCTCTGGGCTCGGTACCAGCACCCTTGCGCACAATTTCAAACTTGGTTTCGCCGCCGTCTGGGCGCTTCAGATAGAAAAAATGCTTTTCCATGCGGACAGAGACTGAGTCGCCCGCTTTCCATAGAATCGGCAGCGGCCCCTTGGTTCGCCATGGGTCGTACTCGCCCTCGTAATTCATGCCATTCACCGTGATCGTCACGGACAGGTATGCATCCTCGGTCATGATCGGTGTGTCGACCTGATAAAGCAGTACGCGATCGCGCGTTCGCTGCTCGATCGCAACGAGTGTGCCCTTGATGTATCCCCTTTGAGCTACCCACCCTAGCGAAAAAACCGAAGCCAGCAGCAGACCAGTGAGGGGGAACCAGCAGCGTTTCAACAGAGATCAGTATAGACCAAGGAAGGATGGGCAAGAGTCGGTGGATCCGAGAATTCCTGGCGATGAGGCGCAACGATGTAAGTCATGGAGGATGATGGAATTACGGGGCGCTGTCGTTCGACAGCGCCCCGTCACGAGACACTTAGAAAGTGTAAATCAGATCGAATTGGAAGCGATTCAAATACGGCTCTTCCTTGCCGGGTTGGATGCCCGCCGGCAGCGCTGCATTGAGGAGAAAACTATTCAGCGTGCGACCGTGCCACCAAGTGAAGGAAGCGACCGTGTTGGATCGGAGCTTCCAAAGTGCATACACGCGATTCTGCAGGATGTTAGTGGGAGCACGTTGATCACTCTCCGCGAACGAGGCGATCACCGCGTCTTGTTCTTCCCGCAGCCAGGCGTATCCGAACTGAACATCGTTGCGGTTCTTGAGTTGGCCCAAGCTGAAATCCACCAGGTAAGCATGCGACTGCTTGCCCAAGTTGGTAGCAACCGCAGGCTGCGACGTGGTGCAAGTGATCGTGCCATCGGTGTTGACGCAGCCGCTCTTGGCAGTGAAATCGAATGGGTGGTCGGATGCGTTCAGGTTGTTCTCGTATTCGAGAATGAGGTTGACGGGAAAGCGAGCCCAGGGCGTCTTGAATTGGTTGTTCAAGATCAAGTCCGAGTACAGGAAGCTGGATAGGAAATGTGTTACCGGGCTACCCGGCCTGCTGAAGTCGGTCCAAGTCGAGTTCGTCATGCCGTTCGGAGAAAACACACAACCGTTGGACGTCGGCACGTTCAGGAAAGAACTGCCATTGACGGCGGGGTTGGAGCAGCCGGGGCCTTCGCCGGGAACCGGAATTGGCCCGACCGGCGACGTCGGAGTTGTCGCGGTTGGATTGCCGTTGAGCCCGGCGTTGGTGGCAGCGACAGCGAATGCACTCGAGTTCAGAATCGCGTCCGCGTATCGCCAATTGAGGATTGTGTACGACGGGGTCATCGTCCAGAAGCTGCCAATGGCGAAGCGACCAGCGAGTTGACCGCCGATTGCGAAGGAGTCATGCCCGTGATACAAGCCGCTGGTTCCATTCGCTTCGTTGTAAAGCAGCTGCATGGATTGAATGTTGACGTTCTTCAACCACAGCACGCGGGTAATGTCGAAGCTGAGTTTTTCGGCAAAGCCTTCCGGATTGATGTCCGGATCGCCAATTAACGAGGTCTTCTGCCAGGTCGGCGTGAACTTTCCGCCGGTGATCTGAAGCGGCCGGAAATAGCTAGGGTTGTACGTGATGTAAGCGCGATCGAGGCCAATGGTCTTGCGATCGAAGTTGTTGGTGAGGGTTTCATTGGTCGTAGTCGGATCGCCCAGGGAACCGGTTGCCAGCGCAACTCCGCCAATGAAGTCTTCATTGAGCCGTCCATCAAAACCGAAGCGGACACGGATGCGAGCGCGGTTGCGGTCGGGCACACCGGACTGGTTGAAGGCTTCGCCGCGGACGCGGATATCGCCGTTCAGGCGAAAGCGTCCGAAGGCGGTTTCCAGGGCGGAAACGCGCTTCTGCTCATCTTGTGAAGAGACGAGTTCGTTTTGCACCGTCGTCTTGACATCGGTCAAGTCTGAGTTGATCTTCGCAACCGTGTCTTTGTTAGCGGCCTGACCTTCGAGAGCGGCGGCGCGGGTGGCCGCATCGGTCGCCGCTTGCTGAGCCGCCGTTGCCTGTTGCTGCGCGGCTTGCACAGCGCGATCCCGCTCGGCGACTTCCTGACGCAATTGATCGATCTGCTGCTGCTGGGCGGCGAGAGCGTCCTTCAAGGATTGCACGTCGGACTGTGTGACCGCTGGTTCTTTGGGGACAGGCTTTTTGGCCGATTTCGGTTTGCTGCTGGTTTGAGCGAATACAGCAGGCACAAGGAACAACACCACAAGCCACCGGGATGGGGCAGTCATTCTCAGCATCTCCCTATTTTGAAGTGGACCGTGGCCGGAGCCGGAGGCAGGTCCAAGGTTAAAGTCTACTTAGCCGCTAGACTAAATGGGAATAATGAGCATTTCAACTGCCATGTGATGATGAGCGCGATACCTTGGTGCTTTGCGGGGTCGAGCGCGAGACTTTAGTGCGAGATGGCGGCCACAACGTCAAAGACTTGCACGTCTTGAGCAGTATCGTGCACCAAGGCTGCCACTCTCAGGGACGAATGCAACGCAAAAAATCCCGATTCGTGGAGGGGTATCCACAAATCGGGACTGAAATGCTGAGTTGGCTTCTCTAGCGGACTTGCTTTACTTCTGCCCGCACCTTTTCGACAACGTTGCTGGGCAGTGGAGCATAGGTAAGAGCTGCAGTCATTTTCTGCCCGTCCTCCAACATCCAGGCCAGGAAGTCCTGAATGATTTTTCCCTTCGCGGGTTCCTTCGCCTGCGCCGGAATGAGCAGCCAGGTGAAACTGGCGATTGGGTAGGCGTCCTTGCCGGGCGGATTGGTGATGGAGACGCGGAAATCTGCGGGCATGGTTTTCACTGAGGCGGCCGCCGCGGTCACACTATCCAGAGAGGCCTTCACGAACGAACCCGCAGAATTCTTCACGACGCCATACGGAATGTTGTTCTGGACGGCGTAGATCAACTCGACATAGCCGATTGCGCCCTGCATCTGGCGAATGACTCCGGCAACACCTTCGTTACCCTTGCCGCCGAGGCCGACGGGCCATTTGACCGAGGTTCCCTTCCCTACACCGCTCTGCCAATCCGAGCTGACCTTGGAAAGGTAGTCGGTGAAGATGTAGGTCGTGCCGCTGCCATCGGAACGATGGACCACGATGATGGACTGATCGGGAAATTTGACCCCGGGATTAGCCGCCGCGATCGCTTTGTCATTCCAGTTGGTGATCTTGCCAAGGAAGATGCCGGCAATCACATCCGGCGTGAACTTCACTTCGCCGCTTACCCCGGGCACGTTGTACGCCGGAACGACTGCACCCAAGACAGTCGGCACGTGCAAAATCTTGGTTTTCGACTGACCCAATTGCTCGTCGGTCATTGGGCCATCGCTCGCGCCGAAGTCGACGGTTCCGGCGAGGACCTGGCGAATGCCTCCGCCGCTTCCAATCGACTGATAGTTGATCTCGATATCGGAATGCAGTTTGTGGTACTCGTTGAACCACTTGGAGTACATGGGATACGGAAAGGTGGCGCCCGCTCCGTTCAAGGTCGTCTGCGCCAAAGCAGGAAAGGCGAGCATACAACTGAGCAGAAGAAGCGCGCTGCGGCGAATCACTCGAGGATTCCTCCTGAATCTTAAGGTACCGGTGTTTTTGAATTCACTCCGGTTCTAAAGCGAGACTGTTACAACGCGGTTACAAATCGGTAAATTTCTGGTGAATGGGGCATCCTCGGCACGACGATCAGGAATCGTGGGCTCTTTTGTCGCGGCCGAGGCGGAGCAACGCGGGAGGCCTATCAGATAGACTCATCTCCTGAATCGCTTGCCTGCCGCCGGCGCGCGATCGCCAGTTTCGAGGTGAAGATCGAGTGAGTGAGGACGCGATCCGTTACGCTCCAGGTTGGCCGGGGATCCCGCCGCGATGGACTTCAAGTGCGAAAACAGGCATCGGAACCTCGCTGAATCCGCACAGCCGTGTGTGGTTCACGCTGAGCCACGGAATTCTGAACGAGATTTATTTTCCGCGCGTGGATCAGGCGTGCACGCGTGATCTGGGCCTGATGGTCACGGACGGCCACAGCTACTTTTCGGAAGAAAAGCGGCATTGCCGTTTTGAGAATGTACCGATCGAACCGGGGATTCCGGTCTACCAACTCAAGAACACAAGCCTGGACGGGCGCTACCGAATCGAAAAGGAAGTCTTCAGCGACGGCTACCGGAATGTCGTGTTGCAGAAGACGCGCTTCCACGCGCTGCAGGGCCTAAACAGTGACTATCAAGTCTATGCGCTGCTGGCGCCGCACATTGCAAACTGGGGCAGCGCCAACACTGGCTGGGTAAGCAACTACAAAGGCTATCCGATGATTTTTGCTAAGCGCAACGGAGTCACGCTCGCGTTTGCTTGCCTGCCTGGGTGGCAAAGGTGCTCGGTGGGCTTTGTCGGGCATTCGGACGGATGGCAGGATCTGTCGCAGCACTACCGCATGACGTGGGACTACGACCGCGCGGAGAACGGAAACATCGCGCTCACCGGAGAAATCGACTTAACTCGGGACGGCGAATTCCTGGTGGCGGTGGGATTCGGCAGAAACTGCTGGGAGGCGGGCCAGCAGGTGCTCTCGACGTTGATGGAGAACTACGATGATGTCCGCCGCCGTTTCGTGATGCATTGGAAGAATTGGCAGGAGCGCTTGCTGAAGCTGGACGATCCGCCGCGGCAGCATGACTTGTACCGATCGAGTATGGCAGTGCTGCGCACGCACGAGTCGAAAGATTTTCTGGGTGGAATTATCGCCAGCCTCTCGATTCCCTGGGGTTTCAACAAGGGGGATGAGGATTTAGGCGGCTACCACCTGGTGTGGCCGCGCGATCTGGTAGAGACCGCGGGAGCACTGCTGGCCGCGGAAGCCGGATTAGATGCGGTGCGCGTCCTGCGGTATTTGGAAGCGACCCAGGAATCGGATGGTCACTGGGCGCAAAATATGTGGCTCGACGGCAGGCCGTACTGGGCTGGGCTGCAGATGGATGAAAGCGCATTCCCCATCTTGCTGCTCGATTTGATCCGGCGGGAGGCCAGTCCCGATTGCCTGGGTGACATACATCGCTGGTGGCCGATGGTGCGCAAAGCCGCGGCGTTCCTGGTATGCAATGGTCCGGTAACCCAGCAGGACCGCTGGGAAGAAGATGGAGGATATTCCCCGTTCACATTGGCGGCAGAAGTTTCTTCGCTGCTCGCCGCTGCGGACATCGCCGATGCGGTTCATGAAGCCGCAATTGCGCAGTATCTGCGCGAGACTGCGGACTGCTGGAATGACAACATCGAGCGATGGACTTACGTGGTGGGCACCGATTTGGCGCGGCAGATGGGGGTGGAGGGTTACTACATACGGATTGCTCCGATCGATAGCGACGGGGCGCCTTCGCCGTTGCAAGGGTACGTGCCCATCAAGAACCGGCCGCCCAATCAAAGTTATGCGCCTGCAACACATGTTCTCAGCCCCGACGCTTTGGCTTTGGTTCGCTTTGGACTTCGAGCTCCGGACGATCCACGCATCCTGAATACGATCAAGATTATCGACACGTTATTGCGAGCGAAGCTTCCGCAAGGACCCGGTTGGTATCGCTACAACGGCGATGGTTATGGCGAGCACGACGATGGCAGCCCGTTCGACGGCACGGGCGTCGGCCGCCCTTGGCCTCTGCTTACGGGGGAGCGAGCGCACTACGAAATCGCGGCGGGCCATTTCGATATCGCGGATGCGTTGCTAACGGACATGGAGAATTCGACTGCAACTGGCAGCCGTCTCATCCCCGAGCAGGTGTGGGACGAGAACGATCTGCCGGACTTGGAGCTTTTCAAAGGAAAGCCAACGGGATCGGCGTGCCCGCTGGTATGGGCCCATGCGGAATACGTAAAACTCCGGCGATCATTGCGCGAGCGCCGGATTTTCGATCAAGCTCCGCAAACTGTGCAGCGCTATCTGATTGAGAAACGCACCGCGGAATTCTTCTTGTGGCTCTTTAACAATAAGGCGAGAACTATGCCTTGCGGACGGAAGTTGCGCATCGGCACTCTGGCGCCCGCCACGGTGCGCTGGAGCGATGACGGCTGGAAAACTTCTCACGACCAACGCATGCGGGACAGCGGGTTGGGATTGCACTTTACCGATTTGCCCACCGACAAACTGCCTGCGAAACGCGAAATTGTATTTACGTTCTTGTGGGACACAGGACAATGGGAAGGCTCGAATTTCTCAGTGACAGTAGAGTGACCAAGATGGCTAGTTGCCGGTGAACTGAAGTTCTACAACCGTGCAGTCGTCTCCGAGCGGAGTGCCCGCGCAAAAATCGGATACGGCGGTAAAGATGTCTTCCAGCGTCGGACTCTGCGCGGCTACAGCTTCCAGGCGCTCGTTGTCGAAGAACTCTCCGGCAGCATTCTCGGCTTCGGTCACACCGTCGGTGACAATAATGAAGTGGTCGCCAGGCTTCAATTGAACGCGATCGCTCTCGTAGGTCGCATCCGCCAGCAATCCGACGGGCAGGTTTCCATGTTCGAGACGCTGCACGGTTCCGCCGGAAACCAGTAGCGGGGGCACGTGGCCGCAATTCACGTATTCCAGTTCCCCCGACTGATTGATACGCAAGATGACAACGGTCGCGTATTTTTCGCCGATGTGTTTCTGCGTGAAGAATCGATTCACTGCCGCCATGATTTCAGTGAGCGGCATATGCGCGATCAGATGCGAGTACACCATGCCCTGCAATGTTGAAGCGAGCAGCGCTGCCGATACGCCTTTTCCGCTGACGTCGGCCAGAACGACAGAAAGTCCCTCTGGAGTCGAGACGACATCGAAGAAGTCGCCTCCAATCTCTTTGCAAGATTGATTGCGGCCGCGCATCTTGGCAAAGGGCACATCGGGAATGGTCACTGCCATCAGCCGCTGCTGGATGGATGCGGCGATCGACAGTTCCTGCTGGTAGCGGCGGGCCGCTTCTTCGGCCTGCACCAGACGGGCGTTCTCGATAAGCGACGCGGCTTCTGTCGCAATCGCGCGCAAGATGTCGTGACTGACGCTCGAGATGTCGCGCGACGCGAAGCGCGAGTCGAGGTACAGTGCGCCGACCACGTCGCCGGGAGCGGGCCCCCCTCCACCGAGCGTGGCATCGCGCGAGGTCTGAACCTGAGGGCGGCGCAAGGGCAAGCAAATCACGGTGCGCAAATCATAGGCCACGATGCTCTGGCGAACAGCGAGATCTATCGACTGGCTGGTGTCGGTGAAAAGAAACTCCGAGTTCGATTTCAGTGCCTCTTCGAGGATCGAGTGCGAAATGGTTTTGTCGTCAAGCAGCGCCTCGCCCTTGGAATTTCTGCCCGCCGCCAGTCGAAGAGCGCCCTCTTCGTCTTTCAGAAAAACATATCCTCGCTCCGCCCGGATCAACTTGAGAGTCGTGTCGATGAGGGTCATGAGGATCTCATCGAGCACACCGACGGTATTCAGCTTGCGCGCGGCCTCAAGAAAAAGCGTCAACTTCTCGAGGTCGGTAGTGTCGGTGGAGATCTGAATTCCGGAGATCTGACTGAGAAATTCGCGAGCGGTATTCGAGGTGGCGTGCTGCGGGCTGAAAATGACGTAGGCAACTTCGCGGACTCCGAACTCGAGCCGGTCATTGCGTTGCAGCCGCTGCCGCTGGATGCGCTCACCGTTTACGTAGGTTCCGTGCTTGCTGCCCTGATCCACGACATAGAAGTCGCCATTCTCAGCCACGATCATGGCGTGGTCGCGCGAAACGCGAGGATCGGGGATCACTAGGTCTTTGTCGACCTTCCGCCCGACTGAAAAGGGAGTGCGGTTCAAAAGAATCGACCGCTGCTCGTTGCCCTGAACGTAGATAAGAGACGGAAAAACACCAGAGCCTGGGTCGGATACGGGGCCGGAGATGGATTGAAACGACATGCGAACCTAAGAGACTTGCGATTCGAATTCTAATCGTTACAGGAATGCTTCTCAGCGAAAAGTGATCGAGCCAGAGTATCGCCGCGGCCGGGGGATGGGAGGCGTCACCCTCGGCCTTGCTGGAATGCTGCCAAGGCCTGCGCTTCCGTGTCGTAGACCTCGAATACGGTCGAAAGCTTCGTGATTGCCAAAACATCACGCAAGCGAGGGCCAAGGCCGGTTAACTTGATGTCGGCCCCGCCGGCGCGCGCTGAGGAATAGAGCCCGACGAGAGTCCCGAGGCCGCCGCTATCAATGCTGTTTACTCCGGAAAGGTTCAGGATGATGTATTTGGTCGAACTGAGCAAGGCCTTCACGCGGTCGCGCAGGGCGGTCGCTTCGTCGCCGAACGCGATGCGGCCGGCGCAAGCCAGTACAGTCACGCCGTTGACCTCATGCGCGTCCAATTTCAGGGGCATCCCTTCCTCCGGAAAACGGG
>AR_comb_assmDRAFT_10482479_pt1 | contig 11086 bp, 6 predicted proteins | sample ArasoioldDNA_FD_10543 | JGI IMG/M metagenome (IMG submission 10543) | reverse complement strand
GGACGAGCCAAATCATGGATGCGCGGACATTTGTGGCTGGGGCTGCTGGCGCTGCCGCTGATTCTGCTGCATGGCGGATTTCATTTTGGCGGGACGCTGACGCGGGTGTCGATGTGGCTGCTGATCATTACGGTGGCGAGCGGACTGTACGGCGCGCTGCTGCAGAATTCGATCCCCAAGAAGATGACGGCGGAAGTGCCACTGGAAACGATCTACGACGAGATTGGCCATGTGCGCGGATCGCTACGGGAAGAGGCGGACCGCGCAGTCGAAGCCTTGTGCGGGAATTTGGGATTTCGCAAGAGCGCTGATGGAAGCCTGCAGCGGGCGGGGGGATTTACGGCGCTGCGGCCGATTGCGGCTAGCTCGGCTCCGCTGCGGACTTCGGCGGCGGTGAGCGCGGGGGCAAGCGCGGCGGTCGCGCCTGCCGCAGAAATCATTTTGTTGAGCGAGGTGGAGAGCGCGCCGCTGCGAACATTTTATTTGAGCGAGATGCGGGTATTTCTGGAAAACCCAAAAACGCGCGGACAGCGGCTGGCGGACGCGGCGCGGGCGGAGAGCGTGTTTGCAAACCTACGGACGATATTGCCGGCGGCAGCGGGCGGGACGTTGGACGACCTGGGAGATATTTGCGGGGAGGCGCGGCAGTTGCTGCGGCAGGAGCGGATGCATCGTTGGCTGCATGGCTGGCTGCTGCTGCATATTCCGCTTTCTCTGGCGCTGATTTTGCTGGGGGCGGTGCATGCGGTGATGGCGTTGCGGTGGTGAAGCGGAGAGTGCACCGTCGACAGTTGAGAGTCGGTAGAGGAAGAGCAAGGCAGGCGCGGAGAAGCAAAGCGGCGTCGAGCCGCCGCACTCCAGAAGAACCGTAGCGGGATTGCATGGCCAGAGATAGGACAACCAAGGCGGTTGCACAGCGGATCGACCTGAACTATTTCAAAAGGGCGACACCGTTCAAGCGCGCGAAGCTGTGGCTGGCGATTTTGGCACCGGCGGTGGCGCTGGTGTGGATCGGGGGGCAGTTTATTGGCGGGGACCAGCGTGTTTATTCGAGCGGGCGGCTGAGCGAAGCGCACGCGGTGCTCGAGAAGCAGTGCGCGGCTTGCCATGTGCGGGCAGCGGGTGGATTTTCGGCGAAAGCGGCGGATGCGGCTTGTTTGGCTTGCCACGACGGGCCGGCGCATCATCCGGAGATGACGGCGAGCAATGCTCGGCAGCAAGCCTGCGCGGAGTGTCATGCGGAGCACCGACGGAGCGCGCATCTCGCGGCTGCGAGCACGAAGAATTGCTCGGAGTGCCATCTAGATCTGGCCAGAGCGGGAGCGGGTTCACATTTTGCGAACAACATCCGGAGTTTGGCCGACGGGCATCCCGAGTTTGCGACGTTGCGGACCGCGGGCGGCGCGGCACGCGATCCGGGAACGATCAAGCTGAATCATGCGTTGCACATGCGAAGCATACGGCGCGGGCCGACCGGGCCGATGGTGCAACTGGAGTGCAGCGATTGCCACAAGACGGGCGACGCCAGCTCCAGCAGCTGGCGATTTAGGGACGCGGCTTATGCTCCGATGCTCCCGCGCCCTCCTTTGCCTTCGCAACGTGCTTATGATCTCAAGGACGAATTCCCGGAGCAAAAAACGCGCGGGCTGATGCCGCTGCGGCCGAGGTTAGGACGCGAACTGATGACGGCGCCCAAATTCGAGAATGCCTGCGCAGGATGCCACCTGCTGACGTTCGACAGACGAATGGACGAGGGAGTCCCGCACGACACGCCACCGGTGATTCACGAATATCTGGTGAAACGATTTGTGAAATACATCGCGGCGCATCCATCCGAGCTGCACCAGGTCCAGAATCCCGAGCGAAGTTTGTTTGGACGCGGCCAACCCTCCTCAACGCGCGTCTTGACGGGAACCCGGTGGGTGGCGGAGCAGGTGGCAGTCGCCGAAGAATTGCTTTGGCACAAGACTTGTGCGCAATGCCACAGTGTTTCAGGAACTTCATTGCAAGACGTGAGAATCGCCCGTTGGGATGAGACGCCCGCACAGTACGGTACAAAGCCTGCGGCGTCACTGGCGGGCTTAGAAGCCAGCGCGACAGAGAGTTCGTTGGCCAAGATAGCTCCCGCGAGGTTGACATCGCAGTGGCTTCCGCATGCGCGGTTCGATCATGACGCTCACACCGGATTTGCTTGCACGGGATGCCATCAGAATGCGCTGAAGAGCACAGAATCGTCGGACATTTTGATTCCAGGGATTGCCGTTTGCCAGACGTGTCATGCGCCTGGACCTGGCTATGTGAGTTCGCAGTGTTCGGAGTGCCACACGTACCACGATTGGTCGAAGCGAAAAGAAGTGAAACCAACGTTTACGTTGCCGAAGTTAAAGACCGGCGGCAACTAGCGGGCGGACAAACCACAAAAGAAAGCCCCCCGGCATGTAAGACAAGCAAACTCCGCGCCACGGAACCTGCCTGCCAGGAGGATAGAAAATGACCGAGAAGAATCAGGCGCGCTGGACCAGGGCCATCATTTCGGGAGTGTAGCGCTCGCCGGCGATTTGGAATTCGGTTAACTTGGCGGAAATTTTGTGAAGGTCGGCGTCGGCCAGTTTGACGTTCAGCGCGCCCATGTTGTCTTCGAGATAGCGGACGCGCTTGGTGCCGGGAATGGGGACCATATCGTCGCCCTGTGCGAGAACCCAGGCAAGTGCGAGCTGAGCCGGAGTAATGCCCCTTTCGGAGGCAAGTTCCTTTACAGCAGCGGCGAGCTTCAAGTTGGTTTGCAGAGCTTCTTGTTGAAAGCGCGGATAGTTGGTTCGGCGCCAGTCGGAAGGGTCGAGGTCGTCTAATTTTTGGATTGCGCCAGTGAGGAAGCCGCGGCCTAGCGGGCTGTATGGCACGAACGTGATGCCGAGTTCGCGGCATGTGGCGAGCACACCGTTGGATTCGACATCGCGGGTCCAGAGCGAATATTCACTTTGCAGGGCGGCGATGGAATGAACTTTGGCGGCGCGGCGAAGAGTTTCGGGGCCGGCTTCGGAGAGGCCGAGCGTGCGAACCTTGCCGGCCCTGACGAGTTCTGCCATCGCGCCAACGGTGTCTTCGATGGGAACGCTCGCGTCGACACGGTGCTGGTAGTAAAGGTCTATGACGTCGATCCCGAGGCGCTTGAGGCTGCCTTCGACGGCACGGCGCACATTGGCGGGAGAGCTATCCGGACCGCCGCGGGTACCGTCGGCCTCGATACGAAAACCAAATTTTGTGGCGACGACGACGCCATCGCGCGGAATTTCGCGCAGGAATTTTCCAACGAGCTCTTCGTTTTTGAAGGGCCCGTAAATTTCAGCGGTGTCCAGGAAGTTGCCGCCGAGTTCGAGGTATCGATGAAGGACGCGGAGCGATTCGGCTTCGTCGGCCGGACCGTAGGCGAACGACATGCCCATGCAGCCGAGGCCGAGAGTGGAGACTGCTGGTCCGTTTTCGCCAAGTTTTCTGGTTTGCATGTGGTGCTCCAGGAAGATGGATTCACTGTTGAGATGCGCGGCGTGGTGAGTCGGCTACAGGGCGCGGGCAGATTTCGAATTGGCCATTCGAAGTGAGATAAATTGATCTTCTCGCTGTGAATAATGCCTCTACAGTTCCGTCCACCAAAGCGGGCGGCTATCAGAACGCGACAAATGGGGGCGAAGTCGCGCGCCGGCGGCCGCTGCAAGCGTTGTGGCAGATCCTGACCCATGTGGATCACAGCAAGATCAACTTGGCCCAGGCGCTGCGGAACACGCTGGGCGTGGTGGCGCCTCTGTTTCTCGGGCAAATACTGGGAATGCCGCGTGGCGGCTTGGCGATGGCCAGCGGCGCGCTGAACGTTTCCTATTCAGACGGAAGCGATCCCTACCAAAAGCGCGCCAAGCGAATGCTGGCGTCGACGGCGTGGTGTTCGATTGCAGTGCTGCTGGGCGGATTAACGGCGCACAGCAATGTGCTGTCCGTCGCCACGGCGACTGCGTGGGCGTTCATTGCTGGAATGCTGGTGGCACTGGGGACGACCGCGGCGGACGTGGGAGTGATCAGCACGGTGGTGCTGGTGGTTTACGCGGCGCAACCGCTGACACCGCGACAGGCTTCGGAGGCAGCAGCGCTGGCGCTGTGCGGGGGGCTGCTGCAAATTTTGCTGTCGATCGCGCTATGGCCGGTGCGGCGCTACGAACCGGAACGGCGATCGTTGGCGGCTTTGTATGCGGAACTGGGACGAATTGCGACACACCCGTCGGAGTCGACGTCGGCGCCGTTGGCAACGCGAGAGATTGCGCAGGCGCATGATGCGTTGTCGAATCTGGCGACCGATACCTCATTGCCGGCGCTGCGCTATCGCTCGCTGTTGTCGCAGGCGGAGCGGATCCGGCTGAGCCTGACGACCCTTGCGCGGCTGCGGCACCGGTTGACGCGAGAAAATGCGTTTCATCCAGCGATCGCGGCGCTAGATCAGTATCGGCAAAATGCCGCGCACTTGCTGAAGGCGGTTGCGCAAAGTTTGCTCAGCGGGAAAGAACCTTGGCTGGAAGCGGACCGGTTGGTTTTGGGCATAGCGCTGGCGCAAAAACTGGCACTGGAAGATTCGGCGACGGCACAGACTTTCTCCAATGCGGTGTTGCGGGACATGAAATTTCAAGCCGACGCGCTGGGCGGACAGCTGCGCGCCGTGCTCGAACTGGCACGGAATGCGACAGCGCAGGGGCAAGAGGCGTTCGAAAAACGAGAAGCGGGCCAGCCGCTGTGGCTGCGGTTTACGGGGCGGCTGGCGACGCTACGTGCAAACTTGAGTTTGCAATCGGTCGTTTTCCGGCATGCGGCGCGATTGACGTTATGCGTTGCCGCCGGCGATGCAATTGGCCGCGTGCTGCACCCTTATCGTGCGTACTGGATTCCGATGACCATCGTGCTGGTCCTAAAGCCGGAATTTGCGGTGACGTTTAGCCGGGGAGTGCTGCGCATCGCGGGCACGCTGATCGGCTTGCTGCTGGCGACGGTGCTGTTGCATTTTTTGCCGATTCACACGGCAACGGAAATCGCGTTGATCGGCTTATTCACGTTCCTTATGCGCTGGATCGGACCGGCGAACTACGGAATCTTCGGCGTGACCATCAGTGCGCTGGTGGTGCTGCTGATTTCAATTACCGGCATCGCACCGAAAGGGGTGATCCAGGCACGGGCGGTCAATACCGTCCTGGGAGGAATGTTTGCACTGGCGGCGTATGCGGCGTGGCCGTCATGGGAACGCAACCGCTTGCCGGAATTGTTTGCCGCGTTGCTGGAGGCTTACCGCACCTCGTTTCGAGCAATTTGCGCGGCGCTGCTGGAGGCGACCGCGAAATCTGCCGGCCAGCGGGAAAGAACGCGGCAAACTGCGCGAACGGCACGATCCAACCTGGAGACGTCTCTGGAGCGCTTGGCAGCCGAGCCGGGCATTACGCCGGAGCAGCTCGGCCAGGTAAACGCGATGCTGGCTTCTTCGCATCGGTTCGCGCATGCGATGATGGCGCTGGAAGCAGGAATTCCCGCGAAGTCGCAGGCCCAGACGCCGCCGCGGCCGGAGTTTCGCAAGTTTGCCGAAGGCGTAGACACCACGCTCAAATTGCTGGCGGCGAAAATTCGCGGGCAGAAGGTGGCGGAGCGAGATTTTCCCGATTTGCGGGAGAGCCATTTGAAACTGGCAAGTTCCGGCGACCCGCAATTGGAGCGCTATGCCCTAACCAATGTCGAAGCCGACCGCATGACGAACAGCTTGAATACCCTGCGCGAACAGGTGTTTGCGTGGAAGCAGCTGAGCCGTTGACAGCGTCGAAAAGTTGTAGGACAACGGCGTATCCGGGTAGACGGTTCCTGACGGAGGCGGTCATGACTCGATTTTACGTTCCCCTGAGGCGTGATTTTCTCAAATACCTTGGCTTGGCAAGTTCGTTTGCGATAGGCGCCAGCGTTTTCGCAAGGCAGGCGAGGCGTAAATTCCCCGAGCCGCCGACACCGGCTGAGCAGAGCGGCAGGACTGGACAGCCGGGCGACCTACAGTCGGCGCAGCGAGCCCAATTAAAATTGAACGAGAAGGAGTTCCGCGAGTCGCTCGCCAACCTTTACGAGCGTGTCAGCGAACTAAAGCAGGACATGGAAACCACACGTACTGCGGAAGTTTTTTCCCTGAAGGTCTATAAGCAAACGGGCGAAATCGAGCACCTCGCCAAAAAGCTACGAAGTCTCGCCAAGATGTAGCACCAAGCCGAGGCTGGTGCCTGCTAGGTCGCGAATGCATGCAACGTTCAGTTGGTGACTTTCGTGCCGAGGGCTTTTAAAAGGTTCGCAAGGAAAGAATGCAGAGCGGGCCAAGCCGGGCCGGAGATGAAATTACCGTCCATCACGGATTCGTTCATAGCTACGTCCACGTAAGTGCCGCCCGCCAAAGTGACATCCGGCGAGCAGGCCGGATAAGCGCTGCACTTCCTGCCTTTCAGAACGCCAGCCGCGGCGAGCACTTGCGGGCCATGGCAGATAGCCGCCAGCGGCTTACCGGATGAGGCGAAATAGCGCACCATGTCCAGTACGCGCGGGTTCATGCGGATGTATTCGGGCGCGCGCCCGCCAGGAATGTAGAGAGCGTCATAGTCTTCGGCTTTGACTTCATCAAATGTTGCGGTCAGCGCAAAATTGTGGCCCTTCTTCTCCGTGTACGTCTGATCTCCTTCGAAATCGTGAATGGAGGTGGGAATGAACTCGCCGGCTTTGCGGCCTGGACAAACGGTGTGCACGGTGTGGCCGACCATCATTAGTGCTTCAGTCGCCACCATCAGCTCGTAGTCCTCGACGTAGTCGCCTGCCAACACCAGAATCTTTTTAGGCATTTTTGCCTCCGGACATCTTCGCCGCGCAGTAGTGTAACGCGGCTGCTCGTCCTAAGGAACATGGGCCAATGAATATGGGCACGGCTTTCTTCCAATTTGGCGGAAGCAAACCGTGCCCCGACAGTACGGCAAAAGAGCCTAGACGGTGATGACCGGCGCGGATGCCAGGCCATCGGTCTGCGCGGGAGGCAATTCTGGCGACTCCTCGATGGTCAGCTGGTCGGTGCGGGTCTTGCCCCACTCCTTGAGCATGAGTCCCTGGGTAGCAAAGTAGCGGCGGATAGTCGAAGAATCCCAGCGAAGCACTTCCTCGAGTACTGGAATGAGCACGCTCATGGCGTTGTCGCTGAGCACGGTGCGCCGCGCGATACGAGCGATGAATTCAGCTTCGCTGACGGCAATCGTGAGCCCATCATACTGGTTGACGTGCATCATCACGGGCAAGTCGGAACTGCCGTCGCCCATATAAACGATATGGTCGTGGCTGATGCCGAGCTGCGCGCGAATCTCTTCGAGCACGGTCACTTTGCCCCAGCCCGCCGACGCGCGAACGATTGCTTTGACTTCGCCGTTGCCAGGATCGTAGTAAAACTTCGTGCCGTGAATGTTTTCTGGCGGCACAATTCCTTCGAGCGCCGACTGGATGATTTCCTGCGGCGCGGCTGAGATGACGCGAAAATTGAAATTATAGCCATCCGTGAGGTTTTCGAGAGTTTTCGCGAACAACGCGACGTCATGCTTCAGACGAATCTGTCTGCCCGCCTCGAGCAGGTGGTGGTTCCGCACCCGGCGGAACTCCGGATCGTGCAGGATTAAGTAAGAGAGTTCGGCGCCCTGCTGTACCAGGTTAATTTGAGCCAAGCCCCGGACCTTGTCATGGAAGCCATGCACGCCGATCAGGTCGGCGAGCACGACTCCCGAATCATTGAAGCTGAGCGTTTGGTCGAAATCGCTCGCTAGAAGATACCGCTGCACCATAAGGTTACCGCCCCTTTCTTGGTTCGCTCCATTGTTGGAGCTGTGCCGCCCAGTAGCGGCTGACTGCCACCTTTGCCTACACCTTACCCGCGTTCCCCGGCACGGGGTCACGAATTATTTTGATGGGTGCTATGCACAGAAACGTGAACAGATTGTTGTCAGTTCGTTAGATGCATTATAACGGTAAAAGTTTGAAGAGACGCGCGTTAGTGAAGTTAACGCTGAAGGACGGTTACGCGCCGAGCGAAAGCTGTACGAAAGGACCATACGAATGAAAGGCGAATGCTGGTTTCAGCGCGTTTGTGGTGCCCTGAGCCAGTCGGATGCGGTCGCGGCTAGCCTGCGCCACAAATCACGGCCGATAAGGTTCCCGCTGTTGACAACCGATGCCTGCGGGTCATCCGCGACTGTATAGAGTGTGCCGTCGCGCAGGTAGAGCCGCTGGGCCTCAGCCTGGTTCAGGGGTCGCGCTCCGCGGCGGCCGAAGACGGAAATCTGGTTGCCCGATTCGTCCACGGCGCGGTCGCGATCAATGCCTTTGGAGATCGCCAAAGCCGGACCTCTGGTCTTGGCTGTGGCGATTAATTTCGGAACCGGACGAGGACTGAAACCGGAGAAATGAGCGGGATCGTCCCAGGGTGAGACGATTTGCAAGACTCGCAAGCCGTTGCGGCCATCGGCGACGAAAGCGAAAGCGCTGGCCGCGACCATCCCGATCTTGATGTCGTTGACGTCGTTCATGGAGTTGTTCGCGTTAAAGAATTGCTCAAAGCGCGGTGCTTCGGGGTTTTCCACATCCACGATGGCCAGGCCGTTCTTGCCGGCGGCGATGTACAGGTAGGTGCGGGCGGCGTAAATATTTCGCGCATCGTCCACCGCGATTTTTGCCTTCTGCACCAGCTGCGGATGCGCGAGTTGTGTCACATCGAGGATTTTGAGGCCGAAGCGGTCCACGACAAATGCATAACGAAATTGAATGGCGATGCCGCGCGGACCGTCAAGCACAGGCGCCCCCACGCTGGCCGTAACTTTCGGCGCGAGGGGGTTTTCCAGATCTACAACCACGAGACTTTTTTCGGTCAGCACATAAGCGTAGTTTCCGGCGATGGCGATCCGGCGTGCGCCGGTAAGAATTCCGTCCGGGTTGAAGGCCAGTGCGCGTTGCAGAAAATTGTTGGCGGGATTGCCGTCGAGTAAGGTGCCGACGCCAGGGCTTTTGGCTTTCAAATTTGGATTCCCAATGACGATGAGACCTTCTTCGCTGTCGGCCACGTAGAGGAAACCATAGAGCAGCGGGATTGGCTGTTCTTCGTTTTCAGGAAGCTGGACGCGCACGGGGTCGACGCCGAGCGTTGTGGGCGAAGCAACGGCAAGGGCATTTTTTGTGGGAACAAAGAATTTTTGGCCGAGCGGTGAAACCGGAGCGGTAGTCATACGCTCTGAGAAGCCTTTATTGTCAATGTTCGCGATGTCGAAGACGCGAAAGCCTCCTCTGCCTTGCGCTGCGTAGGCGTATTCGCCGCGCGCCTGGACGTCGAGGACCGTGCCCGGATGTTCGTGCGTGGCACGCAGTTCCCTGCCGCGTGCGACGAATTTTTTGTAGTCGTCCGGATAAGCGATGCGCTGCAGGTCGCTGCCGTAGATGGCGTTGGGCTCGTCGTGTTCAGCGACGGCCACCGCTTCAAGTCCGTGGTGTCCCGTGGCGACATAAATGTAGCGGCCCATAAAGTTCATGAAGTTAGTTCCTTGCAAGAGCAGTTGAGCCATCCATGCATTGTTGTCGTTCGCCGCGGAGACGTGGCAGTCGCTGCACTGCTTGGTTTCCCTCGCTCGAACCGTATGCGGCACGAAGGTGCTGAAGGCCTGCCCGGACAACCCTGGCGCGGAAATGGTCTGTTGCTGGTAGTAGAGCCATTCGCGATTGGCGTTTTGTGAGCTAACGAGTACGGCGCACGAAGAGCGCACTGGCGCGATACGATGGCCGCTGACCGTGCCGTCGACTCCGAGCATGTAGATGTCGTCGCGCAACACCTGGAAGTTGTAGCTGGTGTAATTGCGCGTCGTGGTTCCTTCGTTGTGTAGCATGGGACGCTTGGCATTGGCGGTCATTTGCAGGTGGCAGCCAAAACAAGTCGGCGTCCAAGACGTGTGGCAGGAGTAACAGGCCATGGAACTGTTCGCGTGGGCGAGCTGCCCGGCGTCGGATGGAATCGCGGAGAGCGGCCAGCCGGACCTGCTCATCAGTTTGGCGCGGTAGGATTTGGCGCTGAAGTGAACGTTCCCGGGCGTAACGGTGTCCCGCGTCTGGACAATCGCCCATTCCTTGTTTTGCTCGCCCATTGAGCGTTGAACCAGCGTTTCGCCGCGCCATTCGAACCGACGTTGTCCCCATGGCGTGCGCAGGACTTCCAGTTGGCGCCCGTTCGGGGGCGCAGCGGGTCCGGAAGTGACGAGCGAGGCGTGAGCATTGATCGTGCCGTGGCAATCGGTACAGTCGATTTCGACGGCGGCGCGCGGTTCCCCGTAAATCTTTCCGTTGCCGTGATTGTCCTGCGCAAAATGGCAATCGTTGCACTGCATGCCTTTTTCAAGATGAATATCGGCCAGGTGGACAGCCTTGCCAAAGCGGTCAGGATCGTCGAAGTCGATCTTGGCTCCGCTTTTGTCGAGCCAGTTGCCCTTGCGGTCGTGTGCATAAACGCCGCGATACACCCAGCCGTGGCCGTGAAAGTCCGCAAATTTCGTGGTATTGAGGTATTTGTTGAATTCGGGGCTGCCCGTCTGATCGAGGAATTTTTCTTCGCCCCACAAACCGCGAGCGGCGGCGCCTTCCGGATTGCGTAGCGATGCTTGGTAGCGTTGTTCTTCGCTGGGATTTTTCTGCTTCGCGGGGTACATGTGTTCGCCATCAATTTCATTGTCCCACCAAGTAAGGCCGAAGTAGGTGGTGAGCATGTTCGTACCGGGGTGCATGTGGCAGACCATGCATTGGCTGGAGGGAATGGATCGCGTGAACGTATGTTTTATGGGGTGGCCGGCCTGTGATTTGTCGATCGTGGGATCGGCGGTGGCGCTGGTGCCGGAATGTCCGAACGCTGCGTAAGACCCGGAATGAGCGGGGTCGCGATCATTGGCGTAAATTACGTGGCAGGCTGAACATCCGCTCGAGCGAAAGTCGCCCGGATGATCGTTGGTGCCCGGCAACGACATCACTGGAT
>AR_comb_assmDRAFT_10187373_pt1 | contig 11086 bp, 6 predicted proteins | sample ArasoioldDNA_FD_10543 | JGI IMG/M metagenome (IMG submission 10543) | reverse complement strand
TCTGATCTTTTGTTTCTTGATCGAAGTTTTTTTCCGCAAAAAAGTTCGCCGCAATCGCGAATCCTTTATTATCCGGCTGCAGATTCCGAACCATATCAAGGTGTCAGTCCTCATCCCCAGATTAGCGTCCTTCGGATGCAAGCGTTGTGGCATCTCGCAGAAGGCAACGCAGAATTTTTAGTGATTCCGATTCAAGCGGCATTAAGAATCATGCCGCCTCCTTCAGTCTTTCAGCGATGTTTTAAGCCGATCGACAAAACATTCCCGGATGGTCCGTATGCGCTGGCGGAGTTGCTTCGAAATTATGGTTTTACTGAAAAAGATCTGGTTACATCACGCGGTGAATTTTCATTGCGTGGAGCGATTCTGGATTTATTTTCGCCCGCGGAAGAATCATCCGTGCGCATTGAATTTTTTGGGAATCGAATTGAATCGATGCGCAGTTTTGATACTGCCACTCAGCGTTCTTTCGGTGAAGTCGATCAATTTACGCTGCTTTCAATGCGTGAATTAATTTTGACTCGTCAGGAAATTGAAAACTGGGGAGAATTCTGCAAACGCCGTTGGATGGATATTCACTATCATGAAGAGCTTGTAGATTGGGCTGAACAACTTTTGCAGATTGGAAGATTTGAAGGTTATGAAGATTTCGTTGGAAGCTTCTTTCAACAAAAGGCATCGATGTTAGATTATCTTCCCGCAGAATATTGTTTGGCAGTTGAAGAGCCTTTGCAATTGGAAGAAAAGCAAACTGAATTTCTGGATTTATATCGGAAGCGTTTTGAGCAAATCCATGAACAAAAAAGAGTAGCTCTTGAACCCGAGGAAATGTTTTTTACATGGCAAGAAATTGAGAGCAATCAAAAAGCTTCACGGTTGGAATTTACGGAATTACTTTCCGAACGCAAGAGCGATGAGCGGATCTTTGAATATTCATTTCAATCCGCTCGACAGTACAACGGACAGGTCCAGGAAATCGTTCAGGATGCCTTAAGACTTCGGGAATCCGGATTTACAACAACTTATGTTTTTCCGACTTTAGGAAAAGCGGAGCGCCTGGCTGAAATTCTGCGTGAGTATGATGCGCCTGCTGCGTTTTATCAGAATCCGAATGAACATACTGGTGAAACTCAACCGTCACAAATTCTGATTTGCCTGGGACATCTTTCGCATGGATTCAAAAACTATGAAAGCCAGGTTGCGCTGTTTACTGAAGATGATTTATTTGGCGAAAGCCGTTCTGCGGTACAAACCCGCACCCGCAAAGCCGCTGGAAAATTCTTATCCGATCTGCGTGATTTGAAAATCGAAGACTATGTTGTTCATGTCGATCATGGCATTGGTCAATTTATCGGCTTAAGCACGATGCTTACCGAAAGCGGCGAAAAGGAATTTTTGCTGTTGCGGTTTGCAGATGACGACAAATTGTATGTTCCGGTTGAACGCCTGGATTTAGTTCAAAAGTACATGGGTGCATCCGATGCATCTCCGCGCCTGGACAAACTGGGAACGATGGTTTGGCAGAAAGCAAAATCTCGCGCCAAAGCATCGATGAAAGAAATGGCTGAAAAATTATTGCAGCTGTATGCCTATCGCAAAACAGTGAAAGGAATCCGATTTTCTCCTGATGATTCATTTCAACGAGAGTTTGAAGATGCATTTGAATTCCAGGAAACGGCGCATCAGCTCAGTGCAATTGAAGATGTTAAGGCTGATATGGAATCCGATAAGCCGATGGATCGATTGATTTGCGGCGACGTTGGCTATGGTAAGACTGAAGTTGGAATGCGTGCTGCATTCAAAGCAGTTACAAATCAAAAACAGATTGCTGTACTTGCTCCCACAACAATTCTTGCATTTCAGCATTTCCACACATTCCGCAAACGATTCGAGATGTTTCCGATCAGAATTGAAATGATCAGTCGTTTTAAATCTCGCGCCGAAATTAAAAAAACTCTTCAAGAGACTGCTGAAGGTAAGGTTGATATTTTGATCGGAACTCACAGGCTTTTATCCAAAGACGTACACTTTCACGATTTAGGTCTTCTGATTATTGATGAAGAACAACGTTTCGGTGTCACTCACAAAGAAAAAATAAAAGAGATGAAAAAGAATGTTGATGCTTTGACGTTAACAGCTACGCCGATTCCACGCACTTTGCAAATGGCGTTAATGGGTTTCAGACCGATGAGCATCATCGAAACGCCACCGAAAGATCGATTAGCAATTCAAACCAACATTGCGAAATACAGTGAAGATACGATCGGTGCAGCAATTCGTGCAGAGTTAAAACGCGGCGGGCAAACTTATTTTGTTCACAATCGCGTTGAAACAATTCATTCCATTGCATCAATGATCCAGAGATTGGTGCCGGAAGCGCGTATCGCTGTTGCTCACGGACAGATGGAAGAAACAGCGTTGGAAAAGGTGATGATGCAGTTCATCAATCATGAACATGATGTTCTGGTTTCAACAACGATTATTGAAAATGGAATCGATATTCCATTGGTAAATACTTTGATCGTCAATCGTGCAGATCGATTCGGACTTTCACAGCTTTATCAGCTTCGAGGTCGTGTAGGCCGCTCACATCGTCGAGCTTATGCCTATTTCTTGATCCCGTCTGAAAAGGAATTAACGCCAATCGCACGCAGACGTCTGTCTGCATTGCGTGAATTTACTGAACTTGGATCGGGCTTCCGACTGGCTGCTCTGGATCTGGAAATTCGCGGTGCCGGAAATCTTTTAGGCAGCGAACAACATGGCCATATTGCGGCGTTGGGATTTGAACTTTACATTAGAATGCTCGAACAAACGGTAAAAGAATTGCAGGGTGAAGAAGCCCAACCTGAAATTGCAACGGAAGTGAATCTGCACCTCGATATCAGAATTCCGGAATCATACATTCCGAACATGAATCAACGTTTGAATTTGTACAAGCGAATTGCAACAGTGCAGTCGGACGAAACTTTGAGTTCAATTCGCGATGAAATGGTTGATCGATTTGGTCAGTTACCGGAAGCAGTAGAAAACTTGATTGAGTATGGTCAAATCAAGTCGATGGCAGAAAAATTGAAAATTAAATCGATCGATCGTTCGGATGGAACTTTATATTTCCAATTTAATCCCGATGCGCCATTTGAACCTGAGATAATTTTGAATTTGGTTCGTAAGCATAAGGGTTCAACATTTTCACCGGCTGGTGTCTTGAAATATCCTGGAGAAAATCTGCACATTCCTCAACGTTTATTTCCGACGATCCGTCAAGTGTTTGGAGAATTAACACGAGAGAAAACCCAACCAGTAACTGCTGTTACTAAAAATTAAATTAAGTCAGTTCCGGAATTCACGAAAAGAATTTTTGAATTTTCGAAAGTCTTACTTATGATAGAATGCAAAAGTCCCCCAATGGAGATTACAAAAGTCATGCGTAAAGTGTTTTTTATTTTCATTTTTGCGCTTGCCGCACCAATTTATGCCGCAAATGTTGTTGAAGAAATTGTGGCCCGCGTAGGAAGTGAAATCATAACTAAAAGCGATTTAGAACATGAACAGAAGCGCTTATATGATGAATTGAGCCGCCGTTATCAAGGTTCTGAACTCGATGACCAATATGCACAGCAGAAAAAAGCATTGTTGGAATTCATCATCAATCAAAAATTATTGGAACAACGCGCAGCAGAATTACATCTAAATGTTGATGATGATGTTAATGCCGCCATCAAAAGACTCCGCGAAGAAAGCAACATTCCAAATGACGCAGCCTTACAGGAAGCTTTAAAGCAAGAAGGCTCAACAGTCACGGAGTTACGTGAAGATTTTCGCCGTCGCATCATTCAACAGCGGATCCTCTGGAATTATGTCCAGGGAAAAGTGAACATCACGGAAGATGAAATTAAGAATTACTATGAGCAACATAAAAATGAGTTTATGACTGAACCGAAAACTAAGATCCGCCGGTACACGGTCATGGATGAAAATACATCCAGAGAGGAATTAAAAACTGAAGCGGACAACATTTTGGCCGAACTTCGAGCCGGAAAAGAGATTACAGCTGACTCTTTTCCGCACTTTAAAATTGATGACCCCGTAGAATACACAAAAGAAGATATAGATCCGAAAATCGCTTCCCTCCTGGATGAAACTAAAGTTGGTGAGTATTCTGAACCTCTGGAGATTACTTCCGGATTTTCGATTCTTAAAGTTGAGGAAAAGAAAGAACCGGAGTTGATTGCGATGGAAGAAGCACGGAGCAAAATTTACAATCAGCTTTTGCAATCACGTGCTGAAAAATATCAGAAGAGCTTTATGGAAGATTTAAGAAAACAAAATTATGTTGTTATCAATCAATCGCCTTCCTGATATATGCCGCTCTCTCAAACCATAGAATCATTGCAGTTGATCGGAATTTCCGATGCGATGCAGCAACTCTACAAAGTCATCGGTCGGATTTGCAATGCAGATTGTGCAGTCTTACTCATCGGCGAAAAAGGATGCGGCAAATCAATGGTAGCCCGCTCCTTACATTATTACAGTCATCGCGCCCCTTATACCTTTCAAACTATTGATGGTGCGCAGGTCCGGGAAACCACGGATGAAGAGCTGCTGGGACTTGACGACTCCCATGCATCAGGCGCTACTTGCTACATCACTTCATTTTCATCTATGCCCAGTTTTGTTCAGCATCAGCTGATTTCTATTCACCGCCGAAAAGAATACAAATGTTCGCACAACGGTCACATGCGTAAACACAATCTTCGGTTTGTTGTTGCCAGCGATGGAACAATCAAAGATGAATTAGAAAGCGGCAAAATGCCGGCTGATCTTTTTTATGATTGGAATTTTATAACCATACAAATTCCGCCACTGAGAGACCGCAAAGATGATATTCCATTGCTTGCAAATCATTTCCTTGAATTGCATTCCACGGAAATGAGGATTTCACGGAAGGAACTTTCACCGGAAGCGGTTGATATTTTAAAGTTTCATGATTGGCCAGGAAACCTTGATGAGCTTAAAACTGTAATGCGCACCGCGCTTTCAAACTGCAGCGGAAATTATGTCCGCGCTGAACATCTTCCTGAATTGCATCGCCTTCCTGCTTCTGATGCCTGGCCGCGATTGGAAATCTTTTTGAATTCAAAGCTCTCCAATTATATTGAAAACACGCCAATTACTTTAAGTGGAAATCTGTATCAGCTTTTGCTGCCGCAAATTGAAAAATCAGTTTTCAAGTATGCGTTAAAGAAAACCCGCGGGAATAAAAATCGCGCCGCTCTTTTTCTAGGATTGCACCGCAACACGCTGAACAAAAAGATCCAAAACCTGGGCTGAGTTGTCTATTCCGGAAAAAGGCGTTGCAGAGATTGCGATTGTAGGTCTTTGATCACACTGAAATTGCAGATCTTCCATTCACCGTCTTCATTCACCATCGTAAAAGAGTGAGTAGCTATGCCATCGAAATCAGTGCCATCAACATAACTTCCATAAAAACGTGCACTAACACTGGCGTGACCATTTGTCGGGCTTACAGAATCAACGGAGTCGCCCAGAATTTGCACATTATTGCTTCTAACAATCGGCTGTTCCGATTCAATGATTGCAATCTCACGATCTCTTCCGACACAGTTGTGTGAAAAACCGACAACGATTTGTTCAGGCGATAAATTTTCTAGATCACCAAACAATCTCAAAAAGCCAACAGTTACATCAGTGATTTCCTTTTTAGCTTTTTCAACATCGAAAAAAGTAACTTTGACTTTCCGGGTCGCGTTCTTTTCAACTTTGGATGAATCTTCAACCGTTAATACGACGGAATAATTTCCACCATCTACAAATCTGTGTGTGGTCTTTTTCCCGGTTGATGTTTTACCATCACCAAAATCCCATTTATAAGATCGGATCGTTCCATCGGGATCGATACTTTCGGAAGCATCAAAACTAAATGTGGTTACCGTGTATCCGGCTGATGGCGTCACCGTAAATCCGGCATCAGGTACAGCGTTATCGGCAACGTCCAATTTCTTCTCTACGGTATGAAAAGATTGTTTGTCATCTGCAACTGTTAACTTAACTGAAACTTCACCAATATCAGCAAATCTTTTTTCGACACGTTTTCCTTTTATTGGATCGCCATCATTAAAAGTCCATTGATAAGAAGTGATGCGGCCATCAGTATCGGTTGATCCAGCAGCATCAAAAACGAATGTGGTGTTGATGGTGCCTGTTGCAGGAGTGATTGTGAATTTTGCAGTAGGCGGTACATCATTGCCGATAGTAAAAGCAGAATCCAAATTTGCAGATTGACCGCCTGCAGAAATTGTAAGCGTTCTTTTGCCCATATCCGCATTTCGCGCAACACTGACGAAGGCATTCACATGTTGAGCATCAACAAATTCTTTTGATGTGATATCAATGCCGCCGCCTAAACTCACAGTCATATCGGAACGAAATCCAGTTCCAACAATCGCCAACTTAAGATCCTTCGCACCTCGATTGGCAGTATTGGGAGTTAGTGATTGAAGCGTAAGCGGAACGGTTGGTGTGGGTGTAGTAGTCCCATTATCGCTTTTGCATGAAGCGATTAATATGATCGAGAAAAGCGCTACAACTTTTAAAATTTCTTTCATAACTATCTCTGCAATTTGGGAACCGATTGAATTCAAGCAGATGATAAAACTAGTGGTATTCCCCTCTCATAGAAGTTGCAAAGTCGGAGATTATATACTTACAGCGCGTTCCCGACAAGTGGTAATTAGCTGCCGAGTAATTTTAAGGCGTGAATCGCGTGAGTTAAGGTTGAAATTTGCCGGGCCAGAGGAATCCACCGCGATTCAATAGTATCGGCCGATAGATAAGTCGCAGAGTCGATCCATTCTCGATCAGTAAGGAACATTGAAAGCGGGCTGATAGCATCCAAACAGTGCCCGGTTGGATATACGATTGCTTTTGCTGGCTCCGTGCGGCGCGCAGTCAGATCTTTCAATTTTTCGCGCCATTGAAGTGAAGTTGTTGGATAGCGTCCTTTTTTGTACCAGCAACGACTGATTGATCCATCATCTCGCTGATTTCTTTTCATCAAGTTGGTCGCACCGATTACATGCTGCCATGCATCTTTCCAGATCCCTTCCAAATTTTCAGGTTCAATATCACGCTCAAGACAGAATCGTGAGATTGCGAATGAAACAGCTTCAATGGCGTGAGTTCCAAAACAGGCGCCAATACCATAGTCACGTTGAATCACAGATCGAAGAATTCGATCGACACTTTGAAGTTCCCCATTTCGATTGCGCCATTCGGCAGTAACACCAGGATGAACTGAAAACAACATCAATGACCAGCTTTGTTCTTCCGCGGTAATCGAATAACGATCCATCGCAGAATCAACCATATCGGTCAGCGTTCCTTGTGTGCCTTTATCTGTAACAATTTTGGCACCATCAAAATGAACACCTGCCACCGTAAGAATTCCAAGTAATTCATTCACTCGTTTGTTTGAGGGAAATGAACCCGTGCCTGCATGAAAATATGGACCGCGCGAATCTTCGCGAATAATTCCCCCGGGGATTGGATAGTTTTGAATTTCGCGAGTTCCCGAGCACAACAATTCCACCGCCGATTGAAACTTCCCTTCTTGCACGTTGTAAATCGGCTGTGATGGTCCACCCGCAAGAATCATGTGAGCAACATCGGAAGGCGGAAAATCGCTGTCGAGTTGAATGTAACGAAGCCGGCTGATTGCTTCTTCAATGGTGTGAATCAACATTGGTTCCTCTCCGCACTATTCAAGACACAATTCAGTGGTAAAAAGTTCCAAAAGTAAATGTTAGACGGCAGCACTGCTAAAAACAATGAAAATTTTTGGTTGCGGCACTTGACAAATCTCGTACCTTTGTACTATAACACTAGTACACTAATGATTACGATTGATGGACATTCGCCTGTTCCGATATTTGAGCAAGTGAAATCTGGATTACGCGGATTAGTGGCAAAAGGTTTCTTGAAAGCAGGCGATCAAGTGCCAGCAATTCGAACATTAGCAGAAAAGCTTTTGGTAAATCCGAACACAATAGCCCGTGCATATCGTGAATTAATTTCAGAAGGATTTTTGGAATCGCGGCGCGGTGAAGGAAATTTTGTTTCGGGGAAAGCACGATTGAATGTCAACGGAAGTTTAGAACAAGCAAAACAACGGCTTCAAGAATCAGTGCAATTCGCCAGAAGATCAGGATTGAACTGGAAAGATATTCAATCAATTATCGCAAAAAGCCGAGGAGAGGAAGATGAGCGGGGATAACGCTAAGGATTCAATTGTTTTAGAACACGTAAAAAAATCGTTTGGCAAACATCAAGTTTTGAAAGATATCAATGGGAACCTTGCTGAAGGAAGCACGATAGGAATTTTAGGAAGGAATGGCGAAGGTAAAACCACGCTATTCAAAATCATGCTGGATATTCTTTGTGCGGACGAAGGCAAAGTAAATATTGTTGGACATTCACCCGATGGCTCTGCCCACATCCGTACAATCGCAGGATATGTTCCGGAACGTCCTTCGTTCCATTCGTTTATGAAAGTCCGCGATGTATTCGAATTTCGCGCACGCTTATTCCCGCAGTGGGACCATTCATTGATGAACGAAACTGCGCGTTCAATTGACTTAGATTTGAGCACGCGCATCAAGGGGGCAAGCAAAGGAACGCTGGCAAAGACAGCCTGGATCTGTGCAACTGCTCATCGTCCAAAAGTTTTAATTCTGGATGAGCCTACTTCCGGTCTTGATCCGATTGTGCGCGATGCGTTGTTATCGCAATGTGTGCGCGAACAATCGATGGAAGGAAAAACAATTGTTGTAGCCAGTCATCACCTGGAAGAATGGCTGAATTTGTTGGATGAAATTTGGGTTCTTTCGGGCGGCGTTATTGTTGGCCGTCATCGCCTGGAAGACTTGCGTGAAAACGCATTTCGGATCACTGGAAAACTAAAACATCAAACGCTGCCTGCGGGTCTGGCCATCGTAGAAGAATTCAGAAACGGTGATCTCGTACAGTGGCTCACGATTGATCCAAACACGCCTGAACAAATTCAAAGTTTGTCGATTTTGGATCAGATGGAAGCGCAACCTTTGCCGCTGGAATCAACATTGAAATTATTGTTACTAAGAGAGGATATCAACAATGTTCGCTAATGTTGTCCGTTTAGAGTTCACCAAACAGCGCAAAGCATTTTTGAGCGTTCTGTTTTTGGCCGTTATATTTCTATTCTTCATTTTTGTTGACAGTGTGATCCACAGCCGAAATGTTCTGGAAGTTTTGCGTGACATCATTGGCTATTTTGCATTTTTAGGAATTGCAGGATTGTTAATTCTGATGGGTCCTATTGCAGGCGCACAGTTACGCCTGGAATCCATCCGAAGTGCCGAAGAGCCACTCCCGTTTTCACCGATTAAAAGAGTTTTTGGCGCATATTTAACAAGCCTTTTTTACGTTCTAATCGGCAGTATCTTTTTCCTGGTATTGGCAACTGCATTGAATTCATTCTCAACAATTGGTTTGACGCTCTCGTTGATGACGAACCAGCGTTCAACTCATATTGAGGTGATTTTGCTTCTGATAGTCCAATTTCACCTCCTGGCATTTCTTTTCGCGTATTGGATCAATCAAGCTATTGCTGGTGCTGCAATGGCGGCGCTGATCATCGGATCAGAAATAGCAATTTTGTTGCAAATCAGAATCTTAAGAGATGTGTTCTGGCTTTCTTACTCCGAATCATCATGGTTGATATTGATTTTGTGCGGAGTAATTCTTGGACTAATCGCAGCAATGATAGGACTGGCAATCATTGCGAAGCGGATTGAAATGAGTTTCCGAACATTTTTTCTGCCAGGTTTTATGGTAACGGTTGCTACATTCATCGGTACGTTATTCCTTGTTTCGATTTTCTGTTTCACTTCCTATAAATTCCAGAATCAATTAGTGCCCGCAAATTTGTCGTGGCCAAATCGATTAATCGAATCACCAAAGCTTCAACCTTCCAGTGCATTTTTTTACAGCATGTCCGGAGATCTTGTGCAAGTTACGCCGGAAAGAAGGATCGTTTTAAGAAATACCAGCTTCATATTAAATCCAAACAAAAATGCGGAGATAGCCGGATATTACTTCGATGGCGATTCTTCATTCTTTCTTTTAAAAAAGGAATTGGGGAAGTATGAAATCTGGAAAGCATTTGGCGATGGAAGATTTGAGCATTATTTGAGTTTCTTATCACCCAAAGTTGCACCGGAATTCATGTTTCAATGTGATGATAGTACTTGTCTTTATAGTTTTGCGCATAATGAAAGTTTCATCGTTTTTACGAGACTCTCTTCAAACTTTCCGCAAAATCAAAATATCGAATGGCAGCGGCTTCCAATTCCAAAAGGTTCTTATGGATTTGCAACAATTGTTCAACATTTATTAAATTCCCAAGTTGGAAAATTCCGACTGGCACTGCTTTCGGATTCCAAAAATATTCTGACAAGATCTTTACGTGGCGGAAAAATTTTGCAATGGAATCTCCCAGGAGTTGCTGTCACCGGTAGAGTATCAGGTACGACTGTAGTACCAGCATATGAAAAAAATGGCGAACCGTATTTTGTAATTCCGGTATCTGCAAATGGCAAAATATCATTTGTAATTTGTTCGCCCGATGGTTCTATCCGACCTGCATGGAATGATTCATCACCTTTATCTGATGAGGTGAGTGCCAGGAAGGTTTCTGGAGGTGGGATTGTTTTTTTGAGATCAGTGAATAAAAGTACTGAATTACGGACAGTTGGCAATGATGGAACTCTATTCAAACCGATAAAACTTTTTTCCAAGGAGATGTATTGGCCTGTACCTATTAAGATCGACGGAACAACCATGTGGCTTTTGTTGAACAAGAATCTAATGAAAATAGATTTGGCTACTGGAAAAATTCTGTTTGATTCAGGTCCGTTATCCGATCGATCCGAATATTGGAATTCTTATCTACTCCACCCAACCAGGGAAGGTCTTTACTTCATTCGCGATAGTCGCATCTGTTTGATTAATTGGGATGGGAAGATTC
>AR_comb_assmDRAFT_10095813_pt1 | contig 11087 bp, 8 predicted proteins | sample ArasoioldDNA_FD_10543 | JGI IMG/M metagenome (IMG submission 10543) | reverse complement strand
TTCGTGGGCGACATGGTCGCGTTCCACCGATAGCCGCTGACAAACAGAAATCAAGCCACAGACCACACTGACAAAAGGCCACAGACCACACTGACAACACAGAAGGTCAGCCACAGACCACACCGACAACCCAGAAATAGTCCGTAAGAGCTCGGACACGATCTGACGGTCGGTGAGACTCGCGCGCCAGGCCTCGGTCAAGAGGCCCCGTCCTGTGCCACCTTCCCTTTGAGCGCGCTTCAAATGCTCTGTGTTGTCGGTGTGGTCGGTGGCCTGTGTTGTCGGTGTGGTCGGTGGCCTGTGATGTCTGTGTGGTCTGTGGCGTCGGTGGCCGGCGTGGTCTGTGTCGTCCGCGGCTGAATGGCTGTGTGGTCGGAGGCATGCGCTGCGACGCGATGACCACAACCGCGCCGGACGCCCGTCGAAGGTGGCGGCATTCCGTCGATCGGCCGGCGCCGATTGCCAGCAACGGCGGATTCCGCCCGAATCGAGACAGCACGCGAATTGCACAGACAGCTGGCGTGGATCTCAAGACGACATACCTCGGACTGACGCTGCCCCACCCCCTCGTGTGCGGCGCGTCGCCGCTCAGCGCGGACCTGGACATGGTGCTGAGGCTCGAGGATGCGGGCGCCGCCGCGATCGTGATGCACTCTTTGTTCGAGGAGCAGATTCTCAAGAGCGCGATGCGGCGCCCGCAGCTCGGGCGCGAGTCGCACGCACGGATGGCTGACCAGAATCGGTCGGTCAACGCGTACGGACACTCGCCAGGTGAGTACCTCGAGCATCTCGTGCGGGTGAAGGCGAGGGTTCGCGTTCCGATCATCGCCTCGTTGAACGGCACGAGCCCGGAAGGATGGCTGCAGTATGCGCGCGCGCTCGAACGCGCGGGCGCGGATGCGCTCGAGCTGAACTTCTATCACGTGCCGACCGATCCGGCCGAGACCGGCAGCGCGATCGAGGAGCGCCTGCTCGATGTCGTCGCGGTCGTCAAGGAATCGGTCTTCGTTCCGGTCGCGGTCAAGCTCTCGCCGTTCTACTCCTCCCTGCCCAACCTCGCCGCGCGCCTGGAACGCCTCGGCGCGGACGGACTGGTGCTGTTCAACCGTTTCTACCAAGCGGACATCGATCCGGAGGCCCGCGGCAGCAGCCTGACGGTGCAGCTGTCCGATTCGTCGGACCTGCTGCTTCGTCTCCATGCTGTTGCCACACTCTCCTCGCAGCTTCGGATCTCGCTCGCGCTGACCGGCGGGGTGCACGAGCCGCTCGATGTCGTGAAGGCGGTCATGGCCGGCGCCGACGTCGTGCAAGTCACGTCGACGCTGCTTCGGCACGGTCCGTCCCGACTCACCTATCTGCGCACGCAGTTCGACCAATGGTGCGAACGGCACCAGTTTTCCGTTGCCGGGTTGAAGGGATGCGCCAGACCAGGCGGGGGCGCTGCCGGAGCACGGTTCCAGCGCGAGGACTATGTATCGGTGCTGCAGTCCTGGAATCCCGACCAGCTGCCGCTGACCGACTGATCAGGGGGCTTCGACGAACGGCTCCTCGCGTGTCGCCGACGCTCGCGAACCGAGCCCGCAATGCTTGATCCGATCGCCGAGCGTGGACCGCTTGATCTGCAGCAGTGCGGCTGCCTTCGACTTGTTGCCATGGCTCGCGTCGAGCGCCCACCGGATCAGTGAGGCTTCCACTTCCTTCAGACGATCGTCGAGGGAGACCGGACCCGCGTCGACAACCGCCGTGCGGATCTCCGGCTCCGGAGAGACCGCCGGCAAGGCGCGAAACAGAATGTGCGGCGCCACGCACCCGACGCGCACGCTTCCGCACGTATTCGTCTGGGCGATGCGCTCGCAGGCGTTCTCCAGCTCGCGCACGTTGCCGGGCCACGAGTAGTCCGCGAAGGCCTGCACGACGGCGGGCGAAATGTCCGGTGTCGGCTCGCCGCGCGCTCGGAAGAACCGGTCCAGGAAGGCGTCCAGCAGGACCGGAATATCTTCCCGGCGCTCGCGAAGCGGCGGCAAGGTCAACGGCAGGACGTTGAGACGATAATACAGATCCTCGCGGAAGGAACCGTCCGCAACCATTTGCCTGAGATCGCGCTTCGTGCCGGCCAGCACCCGGACATTGACCGGCACCAGGCGCGTGCCGCCCAGTCGCTCGACGGTCCGGTTCTGCAGCACCCTCAGCAGCTTCACCTGCATCGACCGCGGCACATCGTCGACATCGTCGAGGAAGAGCGTGCCGCCTTCGGCCAGCTCGAACCGTCCGGCCCGATCCTTGATCGCGCCCGTGAACGCGCCTCGCTCATGACCGAACAGCTCCGACTCGATCAAGGTCTCGGAGAACAACGCGCAGCTGACCGCGACGAACGGCCGATGCTTGCGGCGGCTCGTCTGATGAATCAGCGTGGCGATGACTTCCTTTCCCGTGCCGCTCTCGCCGGTGATGAGCACGGTGCTGTCGCTTCGGCTGATCACATCGACGAACTCGAACACGGCACGCATCTTTGCGCTGCGTCCGACCACGAGACGGTCTTGCGAGAATGATTCATTCGGCGACATGACGGTACCTCAGGCCACGCGAAGGCTGCCGAACTCCGGAATCGCGTCGCGCAGCGCCGTTTCCACGCCTAGGTGCAGCGTCATGTGGGCGCTCGGACAGGTGGCGCACATCCCCGACAGCTTGACGACCGCCGAGGTTCCGACGATCTCCAGCAGCTCGATGTCTCCCCCGTCCGCCACCAGGTAGGGACGCACGCGAGCCAGGACAGCTTCAACGCGTTCTCTCGTCACCATGTGCCACTCCGATTGTCGAATCAGGTCCATCGTCTGGAGCCGCAACCGATGTGCCAAAACGGTTCGCGCCGGATTTCCGCAGCAACCCGCGGAATTCCGTCAGGAGTGCTCGTCCAGCTCGCGCACGACCGGGGAATTGTCCGCAGGCACTGTGGAATTTCCCCACCATGGCTACGGCGGGCCTGCGCGATTCTCGACCCTGGCAGACGCGGCCTATGGCACGCCTCCTGCTCTGTCCTGGTTACCCATGCATAACGTTCCGCCTCCAGTGCCGGCTGCCGACGATCTCGAGAGCGAGCGCCTCATTCTTCGCGACGGGACGACCGCATTCGTGCGGCGCTCAGTCCCGAGCGATGAGTCGTCCATCGCCGCGTTCTTTCACGACCTGTCCTTGGAGTCACGCCGGTATCGCTTCTTCGGGATCACGGCCCCGACCGCCGAGGTCGTTCGACGCTTTGCCGATTCGGAGGACGATGAGAGAGGGGTGACGCTGCTGGCGTTTCGCAGTGTCGACGGCAACCGGAGAGTGATCGCCGTCGCGTCCTACTTACGCCTGACCCAGACGGCCGCCGAGGTCGCGTTCGCCGTCGACGACCGGCTCCAGGGAAAAGGTATCGGCACGCTGCTGCTCGAGCGGCTGGCGGTCCATGCAGCGGGGGCGGGCTTCCGGACGTTTCAAGCGTCAATGCTCGCCGACAACGCGCGCATGCGGGACGTCTTCCGCGATTCCGGGTTCGAGATTCGATCGAACCTGGGCAACGGCGTCGTCGAGCTCCAGCTCGCGCTGCGTCCGTCCATCGACGGCGTCGCCTCCGCGGAGCAGCGGCGACAGCACGCGACGGCCGAATCGATCCGACCGCTGCTCGCACCGCGGGCCATCGCCGTGATCGGTGCCTCGCGGGACCCTTCGAAGATCGGATCGCGGATTCTTCACGCGTTGCAGGCGGGGCGCTACGAGGGAACGATCCTGCCGGTGCACCCGTCGGCGACGGAGCTCGGCGGGTTGCGTACCGTCCCGTCCGCGCGAGATCTCCCCGAGGGCGTCGAGTTGGCGGTGATCGCGGTTCCGGCGGCCTCCGTGCTCGACACGGTCGACGACTGCGCGGCGGCGGGCGTGAAGGCGCTGGTCGTCATCAGCGCGGGCTTCGCGGAGATTGGCGACAAAGGCGTCGAGCTGCAGCGGGCGCTGACCGAGCGGGTGCGCAGCTTCGGGATGCGGATGATCGGTCCCAACTGCATGGGCCTGCTCAACATGGATCCGTCCGTCCGGATGAACGCGTCCTTTTCGCCGCTCACGCCGCCGCCGGGGTCGATCGCCCTGTCGTCGCAAAGCGGCGCGCTGGGGATCGCCATTCTTCGACTCGCGGCCGAACGGCAGATTGGCCTGTCGGCGTTTGTCAGTGTGGGGAACAAGGCAGACGTGTCGAGCAACGACCTGCTCGAATACTGGGAGTCCGATCCTCGAACGCGAGTCATTGCACTCTACCTGGAGTCGTTCGGCAACCCTCGTCGATTCGCCCGGCTGGCACGACGGATTGGCCGACAGAAGCCAATCGTGGCCCTGAAGGCGGGACGCTCGCAGGCCGGCTCACGAGCGGCCGGCAGCCATACGGCGGCGCTCGCAGCCAACGACACGGTGGTCGATGCCTTGTTCCGACAGGCGGGTGTCATTCGCGCCAGCACGATCGACGAGATGTTCGACATCGCCACGTGCCTGGACGCGCAGCCACTGCCTGCGGGTTCGCGGGTGGGCATCGTGACCAACGCGGGTGGGCCCGGCATCCTCGCGGTCGACGCTTGCGAGGCGGCCGGTCTTCGCGTCGTCGAATTCGGTCCGGAGCTCAAGATGGCGTTGAGGTCATTCCTTCCGGCCACGGCCAGCGTCGGCAATCCGATCGACATGGTGGCGTCGGCCGGGCCCGAAGCCTACCGTCAGGCGATCGAAGCGGTGCTCGCGACGGCGGAGGTCGACGGCCTGATTGTCGTGTTCACGCCGATCGATGAAGCCCGATCGACCAGCATTCTGGCGGGCATTCGCGCCGGTATCGCTGGCGCGCGCGATCGGGGAGCGCTGAACAAGCCGGTGGTGGCCTGTCTGATGTCCGACTCGCGCGAGACGGTGCCGCTGCGCGTTTGGAATGAAACGATACCGACCTACGCCTTCCCTGAGAATGCGGCGCGCGCGCTCGGTCATGCGGCCGCGTACGCAGCCTGGCGGTCCCAGCCCACGGGGCTCTTCTGGACGTTCGACGACATCCATGTGGAGGAGGCGCGCACGATCTGTCGAAACGCGCTCGCACGCGGCGACGTCTGGTTGAACGATCATGAGATCTGGGACCTTCTGACCGCGTTCGGTTTGCCCATCGCCGTCCATCGTCTGGCGCGAACCGCCGACGAAGCTGTCGCGTTCGCATCGACGATCGGGTTCCCGGTCGTCGCGAAGCTCGCCTCGACGAAAGCGACGCACAAAACCGAGCTCGGCGCCGTGCGGCTGAATCTCAGGTCAGCCGAAGAAGTACGAGCCGCGTTCGCAGACATCATGAAGCGGGGCGAGCACGCCGTCGGAGCCGCAGCCATCGATGGTGTGCTCATCCAGCCGATGATCACCGGCGGCGTTGAGACGTTGTTCGGCATCACGCACGATCCGCTGTTCGGGCCGCTGGTTGCGTTCGGCACCGGCGGTACCAGCGTCGAGGTGCTTGGCGATGTTCGCTTCCGCATCGCGCCGCTCACCGACCGCGACGCCGACGATCTGCTGCACGAGATTCATGGATTCCCGCTCCTCGAGGGACACCGCGGGCATCCGCCGTCAGACCTTGCGGCGTTGAGGGACGTGCTCCTCAGAGTGTCGTGTCTCGCGGAATCCGTGCCCGAGATCGCCGAGCTGGATCTGAATCCCGTGGTGGCTCTGCCAACCGGAGCCGGATGCCGCGTCATCGACGCGCGTATCAAGGTCGGCCTGCCTCGCGCGGCGTCTCGCCACGCCTTGCCGGATCCGTTGATTGCGGTCGCCACCTACAAATGACTGTGACGAAGCAAGCGGAGGCGCGATCGGGAACGTCCGACCAGGTCCTCTTGCAGGGGCCGCATTCCCGAACGCGCGAGTTGCTGCTCCTCGTTCGAGTGGTCGGCGACTTCCTGCGCGGGCTCCGCGCACTCCACTTCGTCGGTCCATGCATCACCGTCTTTGGGTCGGCGCGATTCGGCGTCGATCATCCGTACTATCCACTGGCTCGGGATATCGGACGCCGACTGACGGAGATCGGCTTCACCGTCATGACCGGCGGCGGACCTGGCCTGATGGAGGCCGCCAACCGGGGGGCTCGCGAAGCGGGCGGCCGATCGGTCGGCTGCAACATTGCGCTCCCCCGCGAGCAGAAACCCAATGCCTTTCTCGATCGGTGGGTCACCTGCCACTACTTCTTCGTCAGGAAGGTCCTGCTCTTCAAATACTCGTACGGGTTCATCGCGCTTCCTGGCGGCGTCGGCACGATTGACGAGCTGTTCGAAGCGTTCACGCTGATTCAGACCGGCAAGATCCGGCAGTTTCCAATGATTCTGTTTGGGTCGGCGTACTGGTATCCGCTGATCGACCTCCTCCACCGGATGGTAATCGATGGCGCCATGGCAGCGTCCGACATCGAGTTGCTGTTCGTGACCGACAACGTTGCGGATGCCATCATGTATCTCGAGGCCAACGCAATCGATCGGTTCGCGCTGCGAGCTCCGAAACCGTCGCAGTGGCTGGGCGAGTCCGCCCCTTCACCAGTTCGACAAGACATTGGCGACCGGGCCGAAGCCCGGTCGCATTGACGACGATAGGTGTACTGGGCGATTGGTCAGGCCGCGACTGGCCGGCGCCGAGCCTTGCGTGACAGCACGGTCAGAACGGGACACGGAGCCAGGCGCAACACCCCAGCCGCCGTGCTCCCCGTCAAGACATCCTCAGGCGCTTGGCGACGACTGATGCCGATCACGATGAGGTCGACGTCATTTCGCCTGGCGTAGCCGACAATCTGCCCCACCGCTTCTCCGATCGCGAGCGATCGCTGAACGGGGCGATCCGTCTTGACGCCCCGAAGCGGAATCGCCGCAAGGTCTTTGATGGCTTTCCGCCGCGCCGCGTCGAGCTCGCGATTGCGATCCGATCCATATTTCTCGATCGACCAGTTGCGCACGACGGGATCGGGAATGACGTAGAGAATGTGTAGGCCCGCGCGTTCGTCCTGCGCCAGCCTTTTGGCGCAGGCGACCGCGCTCATCGAGCCAGGCGTGAGATCGGTTGCTACGAGGATGTTGCGAAACACTCCTCGAACAGCCGGACGCCGTACGGAGCGGGTCGCAGCCCGACGCATCTTCGGCATGGCAGCGCGAGCCGCGGTCCGGTCCAGCTGCCCATCCACATCGTCGAGGACGTCCAGCATGTCGGACACGCTGACGATGCCGACAAGCCGTGTGCCTTTGAGCACCGGCAGCGAACCGATCGAGTTGGCGCGCATGAGCGCCGCAGCGCTCCCGAGCGACGTCCCTGGCCGTACGATGAGTAGTTTGGACGCCATGAAATCTGCGACCGCGGCGCCGTCCGGTGCCGCACGCAGATCGGCGGCGGCGATCACGCCGGCGATGCCGCCACGACGACGCCGGACGACGAGCTGGTGCACACCGGCTTTTTTCATCAGCGCGCGGGCGCGTTCGACGGTGGCGCCTCCCTCGATGGTGAGGACCTTCCTGGTCATGATGTCTTGCACGCGCATCACACACCTCCTGCCTCAACCAACCGTTCCGATTACCGCGCTACAGCGGCATGCGCCGGCTCGGTGTGTACCGGTAGAGCTGCACGATCCGGGTGCAATGCGATCTTCAGTACGCCATCGCGCTGCTCGCTGAACAGCTCGTACGCCTCCTCGATATCGTCGAGCGCGAAATGATGGGTCACGAGCGCCGTCAGGTCGACGCGGCCGCAATCCACCATCGCCATGAGGCGTCGCATCCGCTCTTTGCCGCCCGGGCATAACGTCGTCACGATTCGCTGGTCGCCGAGCCCGGCGTACAGGGCCTCGTACGGCGCCACGAGCTTGCCTGAATAGACGCCGAGGCTCGACAACGTCCCGCCTGGACGAATGACGCGAAGCGCGTTCTCGAAGGTCTCTTGTCGTCCGAGCGCTTCGATCGCCACGTCAACGCCACGACCGCCGGTCAGGCTCTTGATCGCCTCGACGACATCGACGTCGCTCGGGTTGAGCGTCACGTTCGCGCCGAACCGTCTCGCCACCTCCAGTCTGGCTGCGATCGAATCGACGCCGATGATCAGCGACGCACCTTTGAGTCTGGCGCCGAGCGTGGCACAGAGGCCGATGGGCCCTTGCGCGAACACTGCCACTGCGTCGCCGATCTTGATGTTGCCGCTCTCGGCGCCCGACAGCCCTGTCGAAAAGATGTCCGGGCACAACACCACGTCTTCGTCTCGAAGCCCGTCAGGGATCAGTGCAAGGTTGGCGCGAGCGTCAGGCACCCGCAGATATTCGGCCCAGGCGCCGTTGATGGTGTTGCCGAATTTCCAGCCGCCGAGCGCGCCACCACACTGCGAGTGCGCACCGTTCTGGCAGTAGAAGCACTGACCGCAGGGAGTGATGGCACCAACAATCACGCGTTGTCCGACGGCGTACTCCGCCTCCAGACCAGCACCGAGGGCCTCGATGACTCCGACCGGCTCGTGTCCCAGAATCAGTCCAGCCTTGACGGGATATTCGCCTCGGACGATGTGGACGTCGGTTCCGCAGATCGTGGTGGTCGTGATGCGAATGACCGCCTCGCCCGGGCCTGGCGTCGGCTTCGGCACCTCTTCGACGGCGATGCGGCCCGGTCCTTTGAACACCACGGCTTTCATCATGCTCATGACCTACTCCTGGGCGCGTACAACGCATAACCCGGGCCGTGAGGGAGTGTTCGCGAAGAGCAAATTGGCTGTGGATTTCGATGACGACGGACTATCCGCCGGCGGTCACTCGTCGGCGGTGCCGGTTTTCCGGCAGGCGCAAGTGGGATGGCGAATTGTCGCCTTGACCAGGTCGCAGGGAACAGATAGTGTCGAATTCCCGGCCCACTCCAACCGAACGCGCGATTGGCCGTTCGCCTGATGTCTTCGAACACGACACGGATTGGCGCGAGCTTCCGAAGCTGGGTTCCATACCCGGGTGCTGTCGGCCCTGGCCGGTATGTCGCGGCGGTCGTCGTCATCGCCGCTGCCCTTCTCCTTCGCCAGCTGCTTCAGCCTTGGCTCGGACCGCACGTTCCCTATCTTCAGTTCTTTCTCGCTATTCTCCTGGCGGCGTGGTACGGCGGGTTCGGGCCGGGCGTGCTGGCGACGGTACTGGCCGCGCTGGCTGCGATGTATTTCTATCTACCTCCGGCAGGCTTCGCGATCGACGGTCCCGCTGACGCGATTTCCCTCGCCTTCTTCATCGGCACCGGACTGGCCATCGCCGGCTTGAATGATCGCCTCCGCCAGGCCGAGCAGGCGCGCCGTCTGGAGGCCAATCTCGCGTCGGCGCGCGCCGAGCGGCTCGACGCGATCATCAACACGACAATCGACGGCATTGTTGTCGTCAACACCAGGGGCATCATCGAAGAGTTCAACCGGGGCGCCGAACGGATGTTCGACTACCAGGCGTCGGACGTGATCGGCCGCAACGTCAGCATGCTGATGCCTTCACTGGAGCGCGAAGCGCCGGACACGTACCTGCAGCACTACCTCGAGACCGGACAGGCGACGAGCGGGTCGGGCCGTGAAGTCATCGGCCGGCGGCGAGATGGCACTACGTTCCCGCTGCATCTGCAGGTCGGCGAAATGCGGATGGGCAGCGAGCGCAAATTCACCGGCATGCTGCACGACCTGTCGAAGCGATCGCAGCTGGATGAACGCCTTCGCGCCAGCGAGGCACGGTGGCGTGCCGTCATCGACTCGGCGATCGACGGCATCGTCGTCATCGACGTCCACGGACGTATCGAATCGTTCAACCCCGGGGCCGAACGCCTGTTCGGCCACAGCGAGTCCGAGGTCCTCGGGCGGAATGTCGACATGCTCATGCCGTCGCCGTACCGGGAGGAGCACGACACGTATCTGTCACGCTACCTGGCGACGGGGCGGGCAAAGATCATCGGCATCGGCCGTGAGGTCATCGGTTTGCGTAAGGACGGCACCACGTTTCCCCTGCACCTGTCCGTCGGCGAGATTACAGTGGGCGGCGAGCGGAAGTTCACCGGGATCCTGCACGATCTCAGCGATCGGGTGCGAATGGAGGAACAGATTCGCGAACAGACGTCACTCGCCAAGCTGGGCGAGATGTCCGCGGTGATCGCGCATGAAGTGAAGAATCCCCTCGCCGGCATCCGGGGCGCGATTCAGGTGTTCGCCAGCCGCATGCCCAAGGAGGGCCCCGAGTCCTCGATCCTGACCGAGATTGTCAACCGCATCGATTCGCTCGATCGGCTGATGAAGGAGCTGCTCCTGTTCGCCAGGCCGCCGAAACCGAATCGCGCGTCAGTCCAGCTGGTGCCGCTCGTCTCGGCTACTGCCGACCTGCTGAGGCAGGACCCAGCGCTCCAACACGTCAAAGTCGAGATCACCGGATCGGCGCCGCCGATCGCCGCTGATCCCGAAATGCTGAAGATCGTGTTTCAGAATCTGATGATCAATGGCGCCCACGCCATGCAGGGCCGCGGCCGGCTCCGCGTTGACGTGAACGCCATCGACTCGAGCTGCCAGATCGCAATCAGCGACTCGGGCCCCGGGATACCGCCGAACGTCCGCGAAAAGATCTTCACGCCGTTCTTTACAACCAAATCCCGCGGCACCGGTCTCGGCCTGCCGACCGCGAAACGATTCGTCGACGCCCACAACGGGCAGATTGTGATCGACTGCCCGGCGTCCGGCGGCACCCGCGTGGTCGTGCGGTTGCCGAAGGACGGCTGACCGCCCTGGTTGCGCGTGTCAGGCCGCATTCCTGGCATCCGGCTTCGGCTCTTCAATCTGGACCTTGCGCATCTTGGCTTCGGGCTGCGCTGGCAGCGGCACGCTCACTTCCAGCACGCCGTTGGTGAATGTCGCCTTGACGTCTTCGAACTTGACGCCCTCGGGGAGCGGCACGGCGCGATAGAAGCTGCCGTATTCGCGTTCCGTCCGGTACACGCTGTCGCGGGTTTCCTCGGTTTCGTGCTTTCGTTCGCCAGACACAACGAGCTGGCCGTCCGTCACTTCGACGCTGACGTCCTCCTTCTTCATGCCCGGCA
>AR_comb_assmDRAFT_10057896_pt1 | contig 11088 bp, 8 predicted proteins | sample ArasoioldDNA_FD_10543 | JGI IMG/M metagenome (IMG submission 10543) | reverse complement strand
GCGGAGTTGCGCGAGATGCTGGCTCGCGATCCGTCTCGCTACGTGATCCGATTGTCCGAGTCAGGTCGACGAGAGTCCTTCGACCGATAGGTCGATGACGCGCTCAATGCGTCATCGCGTAGAGCAGGACGTTGACCCCCAAGGCGTAACCCGCGATCGAGAACTGATAGAAGTACTGCGGATCCTCGGTCTCGCGTTCCCACGAGTTCGACACGTCCGTGTTGTGCGTCATGACGACGATGATGCGGCCGTGGTGATCGCGCATCGCACGGAAGTGAGGAACCGCGGTTTCTTCTCCGCGCTCCGACGTCGTTTGTCCACCGTAGGCCCGCCAAAAGCCGATTCCCGGGACCTGCGGGATCTTCTTCACGTCCATCATTGACCGGAAGATCGGATCGCTGAGCGGGACGTCTTCGATCGTGTACTCAGGCGGCGGCATGGCGCGCGCGAGCTCGGTCGACCATTGCACCCAGGCCTCCTCCCCCCAGAAGTCGTCCACCCACAGGAAGCCGCCCTTCTTCAGATAGAGGCTCAACGCTTTCACTTCTTCCTCGGAGAGCCCGATCGTGCCGACGTCCGAGGCCATCAGGTACGGACACTCAAACAGGGCAGGATCGGTCAGCCGGACGAGCCACACATGCGGCACACCTTCCTTGAGCCAACTGACGCGCGTCTTGGTCAACTCGGAGTGGCGGATGAGGAGATTGCGCTGCCCCCATGGATAGTCGGTGCGCCAGCCGGACCCATTGGCCTCACGGCGCACGCTTGTGTAGTGCATGTGGCAGCCCGCAACGTGGCGATCGGGCCACTGTTTCGGTGGTAATTCTGCGGGATCGCCTTGTTCGCCGCGCAGCCCGCCGAAGCCGAAGTCCCGACCCAACTGCGCGTACGCCGTGGCGGCAGACACGAGCAGCACGGCCATGAACACTCGGCGAACGATTCGAGACTGTTTCGCGGTCACGTCTCACCCGTTGTGCAGACTCACGTCGTGGCCGACGATTATCTCCCGGCAGCGTCCCAACCGTTTATGGGTCGCCACCCTGCCGCCGATACCTGAGATCGGGCGGACTATCAGTCGCCCGAACGCTCATGCCCAGATTTTCCCTGCGCGCGGTCTACCCGTGGGCGGTCATGGCCATCGGACTGCCGGCTGTCGCACTCGCGGCGGCCGGGATCCCGTGGCTTGTCCTCGACCCTCGATGGGGAGTGCTCTGCGCGCTGACGTTGGCAGGGGCGTTCGCGACACTGAAGATGCGCGCCGCACCGGTCAGCTTCTCGATCTCCGATACGTTCACCTTCACAACGTTGCTCCTGATCGGTCCCGCGCCGGCGACGATCTCTGCCTCGCTCGAAGCGCTGGCAATCTCGTGCTTCCTGTCCCCCGGCCAACGTCGCATCTCTCGAATCCTCTTCAACGTCGCGGCGGTGGGGCTCGCCATGTCGGTCGCCAGCGTCGTCTGGGTGGCCCTGGATGGTCCGTCCTGGCAGAGCGACCAGTCCAGTCACATCAGCCTGCTCCTGCTGGCAACGGCGGGAGCAGTCGGCACGTACTTCCTCGTGAACACCTGGATCGTCGCGCTCGCCATCGCCCTCGAGCAGAACGAACGCGTGGTCGTCGTGTGGAAGACCCACTTCCTTCGGCTTGGGTTGGCGTACGGCGCGGGTGGGTACACCGCGTTGCTGCTCGCGATGTTGACTCCCTCGTCCGGCATGCGAGGTTTCCTGCTGCTCGCACCGATGCCGCTCATTCTGTACGCGTCGCTGCGGACGTGGCTCGGACGGGTCAACGATCAGCTCGCGCACCTCGATACGATGAACCGTCAGTACCGCGCGACGATCGAGGCGCTGGCCCACGCCATCGATGCGAAGGATCAAGTCACGCACGGACACATCCGGCGTGTCCAGACCGCGAGCCTGCAGCTCGCACGCGCGCTCGGGTGCTCGGATGAACACCAGATCCACGCAATCGAGGCCGCAAGTCTCCTGCACGATCTGGGCAAGCTTGCGATCCCCGAGCACATTCTGAACAAGCCTGGCCGCCTGACACCTGCCGAATACGAGACCATGAAGGACCACGCGAAGATCGGCGCCGAGATCCTCGCCGGCGTGGACTTTCCGTATCCCGTCGTGCCCATTGTCCGGCACCATCACGAGAATTGGGATGGAACGGGCTACCCGGACGGACTGGCCGGTGACGACATCCCACTCGGTGCCCGGATCCTGCAAGTCGTCGATTGTTTCGATGCGTTGACCTCACATCGACCCTACCGCCGTGCGTTATCCAGGGACGAGGCGATCGCCATTCTGCGCGAGCGGCGCGGCAACATGTACGATCCCGCGGTCGTCGATGCGTTCGAGAGAATCGCCTCGTCAATGGAAGTGAGCGCGACGCCGGTGCCGTTGATGCCCGCTTCTCGTCAGCAGCGGACCGCCGGTCCTGACATGTGGATCGCGTTCGATGACGACACGATGTTCGCAGCGAGCGCTGGCCCTGCTCTCATGGTGGCGTGCCGCACGATGGGGGCGACGGCTGGGATCGTGTTCAGGTACGTCGACGAAAAGGATGCGCTGGTGCCTGCCGTCGCCGTCGGCTTCGAGCGAGGCATGTTGATGTCGCTGGAGATTCGTCTCGGCGAGCGTCTCAGCGGATGGGTCGGCGCCAGTCGCCGTCGTCAAGTCGATGCTGATCCAAGACTCGATCTGGACGACAAAACCACGTTGCAGGCAGCCGTCAGTACACCGATTGTTCGTGGCGACGCCATCGTCGGTGTGATGACCTTATACGGTGATCGAAAAAGCTGTTTCGAAGCGGCGTCGTACGACGTCATCGACGCACTCGTGTCCACGATATCTCTCATGAAGGCGCCGAACGCTCACGAGAGCGCGCCTGGCGCGCCGATTTCGCTCAGAACACCGGCGTAGACTGCTGCTCCACAGTATCCGACGACGTCTGAATGGCGTCAGAGAGGTTGCCCCAGATCACCGCGTCGGGGTTCACTGACGACCAATCGACGGCGTCGCCGTAGATCGGCGTCCCTCCATTCGAGTAGCCCAATACCGTGTTTCCCCAGATCACGGCGTTGCCCCAGATGACGGCATTGCCCCACACCACGGCATTGCCCCAAATCACCGCATTGCCCCAGATCACCGCGTTGCCCCAGATCACCGCGTTACCCCAGGCGCGCTCCTTCACATAGAGCGCGTCACCCGAGAGTGCGTGCTCGCCCCAGAGGATCCGGAGTCCCCAGGGCAGTTGCTCTCCGTTGGGGAGCCGGGTAAACGGTGACACGCTCGCAGTCAGCCACCACGTTCCCTCGGGACGGGTCGGATCAATTCTGCGCGCCAGCTCGATCGCGCCGGCCGCATTGAGCGACCCGGCGCCTTGCGTCAGCTCGTCGACGCCAGCGATCGGGACTGCTGTGTTCTGGAGGATCGCTTTGATCGCATTCGGCGGTAGCGCAACACCCGACGAATTGGTCGAGCGGCTCGCTTCGATCATCAGCGCCACAACACCGCTCGTCACGGCTGCCGACATGCTCGTGCCGCTGAGCGTCATGTACGTGCGCGTCGCGACATCGACTCTGTACGACGGATACCGATTGTACAGAGCGCTCTTCTTCGCCATGAACGACACGATACGGCGCCCGGGCGCAACCAGATCAGGCTTCGCGTAGGCGTCGTACCAGGTCGGCCCCCGCGAGCTGAATGAGGGAACCTGATCGTCGAGACGTGTCACCGTGTTCTGGGTGTCTACGGCGCCGACCGTGATTGCAGAAGGCGCATTGCCTGGTGACGTGATCCCGGCGTAACCGACCTGACCGGTCGTACGGTTTGTGCCTTCGTTACCCGCCGACACCACGACAACGATGCCCGCTGCGACAGCGCGCTCCACGGCCTGAACGAGAGGGTCGGTGGCCGCCGGCTCGTAGATTGGATGGCCAAGCGACAGGTTGAGGACGTCGATCCCCAGCTTGGCCTTGTTGGCGATCGCGAAGTCGATGCCGCGAATCACCGTGCTCGTGTACCCGGATCCGTCGTCGTCGAGTACGCGCAGCCCGATGAGTCGTGCATTCGTGGCGATGCTTCGATACCGCGCATCGGACCAGCCCTGGTCGTCCTTGATGAGGCCTGCCACGTGTGTGCCGTGGCCGAACTTGTCGAACGGCTTGGCCGGCTTGTCGCTGGCGATGAGGTCGTAGAAGGCTGCGACCGGTACTTCAACGTTATTGACGATGCCGGAATCGAGGACCGCGACGCCGACGCCGTTGCCGGTGTAGCTGGCGTAGGGCAAGGCCAATGTCGACAGGAGCGTGTTGCCGCTCAACGGGCCGACTTCGTTGACGGCAAAACTTCTGATCGGCGCGTCAATCGACACGTGCGCGACGGCTGGATCACTCGCGAGCTCTTCGAGCGCATTGGCTGGCATCGTCACGCTGAACGCTTCGATCGATGAGTGTTCGGCGTTCACGTGCCGCTGCTTGCGCGCGAGCGACCGTCCAACGTCGTCCTTACGGCCTTTGGCCGCGGTGACGATCACTCGTACGTCGCCAGCGTCAGCGCTCAAGCCAGCCAGGAACCGATCAAGCTTCTCGTGTGACTTTCCCTTTGACTTGGCCGCACCAGTGGCCGTGACGTTCCACATGGCCGCCAAGACTGCCAACGCGAGACCGACTTTGCGCAGTCGGGACCACCGCAAGGTGTGCACACGACGATTCATGTGATCTCCTGAGAAGGAAGCACTAGGCAAGGTCTGGGCCTGTGCTTCGATCACCCAGAAGACACGACGAGCCAATCAGTTAGATATGTTTGGCGCGAACCGAGCCATTCCGTGAATGTGTCGAAGGCTTGAACAGGGATTGCGGGCGTTTCGGACCCTTAACTGCGGGCAGTCATAAGCTTCCGGCGAGTTGTCCCGGAGTGGCACACCGTTATCAGACTGAGTCACGGTACTCTTATAAGAAATGGCCTCCCCTGCCCCTGCCGCCCGGCCACGTACGGCGGCACCCCAGGCTGCAATCGGCATCCTGAGTGCGATCAGTCTCTGCCACGGTTTGAACGACCTGCTGCAGTCGGTCCTCCCCGCGGTCTACCCGATTTTGAAGACCGCCTACCGGCTGGACTTCGGCCAGATTGGGCTCATTACCTTCACGAACACCGTCACCGCGTCGTTGTTGCAGCCGGTCGTGGGGCTCATTACTGACAAGCGGCCGAAACCCTATTCGCTCGCAATCGGGATGGGGTTCACCTTGATCGGCTTGCTGCTGCTGTCAGGCGCGCCGACGTACGTCGCTGTCCTCGTGTCGGTTGCGTTCGTGGGTATCGGGTCGTCGATCTTCCACCCGGAATCGTCGCGCGTCGCACGTCTCGCTTCCGGTGGCCGACATGGCTTCGCACAGTCGCTCTTTCAGGTCGGCGGGAATGCGGGGTCGGCGACGGGACCGCTGCTCGCGGCGTTTGTCGTCCTGCCGTACGGCCAACGCAGCATCGCCTGGTTCGGTGTCGTCGCGTTCGTCGCTATCGTCATCCTGTCCCGCGTCGGTGCCTGGTACAAGGCGCATATCGTCGTGCACGCAAAGGCGGCAACGGCCGCCATCCACACCGGCATCTCCAAAGCGCGCGTACGAATGGCGCTCGTCATCCTCATGCTGCTGGTGTTCTCGAAGAACGTGTATCTGGTCAGCATCACGAGCTATTTCACGTTCTACCTGATTCACAAATTCGGCGTGTCGGTCCGCAGCGCGCAGTTGCACCTGTTTGTTTTCCTTGGCGCCGCTGCGGCGGGCACGTTCATCGGCGGTCCAGTGGGCGATCGCATCGGCCGCAAGTATGTGATGTGGGTATCGATCCTTGGCGTGCTGCCCTTCACGCTGCTGCTTCCCTACGCGAGCCTGTTCTGGACCGAGGTGCTGACCGTCATCATCGGGTTGGTCATGGCCTCGGCCTTCTCGGCCATCGTCGTGTTCGCGCAGGAGCTCGTGCCCGGTCGTGTCGGCGCGGTGTCGGGCCTGTTCTTTGGATTTGCGTTCGGGTTCGGCGGGATTGGCGCTGCGTTGTTGGGGCAGTTGGCGGACTCGACGAGCATCGACTTCGTGTACAAAGTCTGCTCGTTTCTGCCCGCCATCGGGCTGCTGACCGCGTTTCTACCAAACATTGAGCCAAGTGCAAAGTTCAAAGTGCAAAGTGCAAAGTAACTTGCGAAGTTACTTTGCACTTTACAGTTTGCACTTCGAACTTGCTACAGCACGCTCGCCGCGATCTTCTTGATGTCGGCGACCTCGGAGCGTGGGCCGAAGTGGCTGATCACTTTCGACGCCATCGCGCCACCCAACCTGCCGCACGTCGCGAGATCGAGCCCCTGCGTGTAGGCATAGAGGAACCCGGCGGCGTACGCGTCGCCGGCGCCGGTCGTGTCCACCACCTTCACGCCCTTGACGGCGTCGATGATGTGCACCTCGTCGCCGTTCAGGACGACTGATCCCTTTTCGCTGCGCGTCAACGCGGCGATCTCGCAGTGTTTGCGCACCTGCTGCAACGCGGTATCGAAGTTGTCGGTCTGATAGAGCGACAGGATCTCGCCCTCGTTGGCGAACAAGATGTCCACGTGCTTCTCGGCCAGCTCGAGAAACTCGTCGCGGAAGCGCGCCACGCAGAACGAATCTGATAGCGTGAGCGACACTTTCGCGCCGGACTCCTGGGCCTTGATCGCCGCGTCGCGCATGGCCTTCTTCGCGTTCGGTTGATCCCAGAGATAGCCTTCGAGGTACACCACCTTCGACGAGGTGATGTAGTCCATGTTGACGTCCTCCGGGCCAAGCTGCGTCGTCGCGCCGAGAAACGTCTGCATCGTGCGCTGCGCGTCCGGCGTGACGAATATCAGACTACGCGCCGTCGGCAGACCGCCGACGAGCGGCTTGGTGTCGTAAGTGACACCCACCGCGCGGATGTCGTGCGTGAACACCTCGCCGAGCTGGTCAGCCGCGACCTTGCCGATATAGGCGGTCTTGCCGCCGAGCGCCGCAATGCCGGCGATGGTGTTCCCCGCCGAACCTCCGGACGCCTCTTTGCCAGGCCCCATGATCGCGTAGAGCTTCTGCGCCGTTTCGGCGTCGATCAGGTTCATCGCGCCCTTGGGCAGGTTGTGCTGCGCGAGCAGCGAGTCGTCCGCCTGAGCGATGACGTCCACAATGGCATTGCCGATCGCCGTGACATCGAACCGTCGCGTGGTCATTCTGAGTCTGTCCTCTCTGTCTCTATGGAATGGACGATTGACGAGCGACGATTGACGGATTGATCCGCCCAATTCGTCATTCGTACATCGTCAATCGAAAATTCACGTGGCCTGCAAGTACTTGCCCACCAGTGGAGCAAGATCCTGCCGGATCTGCGCCGGGATGGCGTCAGGCCGTGTGATCAGGGCGTACTTCAGCGCAGATGCGCACTCGCACGCGCGCTCGTATGGCAGCGCGTCGACGGCGCCGGCGATGATCTGCTGTGCGGTCTTCGCGTTCTGCGTCAGGTTGGCGATGATCATGTCCACGGTCACCGAGTCGTGATCGGGATGCCAGCAGTCGTAATCGGTGACGAGCGCGATCGTCGTGTAGCAGATCTCCGCTTCGCGCGCGAGCTTCGCTTCCTGCAGATTGGTCATGCCGATGATGTCGGCACCCCACGATCGGTAGAGGCGCGACTCGGCGAGCGTCGAGAACTGCGGACCCTCCATGCAGACGTACGTTCCGCCTTTGTGAATCGTCGCGCCAGCGCGCGTTCCGCTGTCGAGTGCGATGCCGCTGAGGACCTTGCAGAACGGATGCGCGAAACCGACGTGTGCGACAAGCCCGCGGCCAAAGAACGTGCTGATGCGGCCCCTGGTGCGATCGATGAACTGATCCGGAATGACGATGTGGAGCGGGGCGTACTCTTCTTTGAGACTCCCGACGGCGCTCGCAGAAAGGATGTATTCGACGCCCAGCATCTTCATCCCGAAGATGTTGGCGCGGAAGTTCAACTCCGACGGCGAAAAGCGATGCCCGGCGCCGTGACGAGCCAGAAACGCGACGCGCTTCCCCCGCAGTGTGCCGAGGATGTAGGGGCCTGATGGTTCACCGAACGGCGTGGTCAGCGTCACTTCCTTGCGGTCGGTGACCTCCGCCATGTCGTACAGACCACTGCCGCCAATGATGCCGATCTGAACTGGTTCCATGTATGAAGTATGCCGGGTCTCAAGAGCAAGACCCGGCCTACGCCTGTCTCCTGCAGCGTAGGGCGGGTCCTGATTTGTGGACCCGCTATTTTACAGCACCTGCTCCACGAAGCGCTGTCCCTTCGCGTTCTCGCGGATGTATCCGGCCGAGACGCGCGGATCGTGCTCGAACAGGATGAGGTACTCCCGGTCGATCGCCTCACGGATGAAACGGCGCTTGAACGCCAGCGTGTCCATCGGGAACAGGTCGTAGCCCATCAACCATGGATCCTGGAGATGCGCGGTCGTCGGGATCATGTCTGCGACGTAGACCGCGGTCTTCCCCCCCGACTCGATATAGACGACCTGATGCTGCCCGGTGTGGCCGCCGCTGCGTTCGACCCGCACGCCCGGCTTGATGATCATGTCGTCGTTGAAGAACTGCACCACACCGGCCTGTTTCAACGGCACGAAATCATCCTGGAGATAGCTCGCCCGATTCCGTTCGTGCGGATGTGTCGCGTCCTCCCACTCCGCCGCCCGGATGATGTACTGCGCGTTCGGGAATCGCGGCTTCAACGCGCCGTTCTCGAGAACCGTCGCGCCGCCGAAGTGATCAAAATGCAGGTGTGTCGCCAGCGCGAACTCGATCGACGCAGAGCTCAGGCCGGCGTCGGCAAGCGCATGATCGAGACTCCGATCGCGCGTCAACGCATAGATGTCCACCTGCTTGGCCGACATCTTGTCGCCCGCGCCGCAGTCCACGATCATTCGTCCCCACTCAGCTTCGACGAGCAGCGGCCGCATCGCGAGCTGAATGCGGTGACGGTCGTCGGCTGGTGCGAGCTTTTCCCAGAGCGGGCGAGGCACGACGCCGAACATCGCGCCGCCATCGAGCCTGAAGCCGCCATCGTGCAGCATCGTGAGCTGGAGGTCGCCGAACGAGAGTCGCGTCACGTCGAGCACCGGCCCTGATTCCGCAACCTCTTTCAACTCGACGAGCACGCCATGCGCTGCGGATGGATGGATGAAGGCCACGAGCGCGTGCTCTGCTCCGGGTCGCGGCTCCGAGTCCACGAGTCGCACGCCGCGCGCCGTGAGGTGAGCGAGCGCGGCGCGAATGTCCTCCACGCGCAACGTAATGTGATGGATGCCCGGACCGCGTTTCTCGATGTACTTCGCGATGGCCGAATCAGGAGCAGTGGCTTCGAGCAGTTCGAGCTTCGGTCCGCCAACAGGAATGTGCCTCGCGCGGACACGTTGCGTGAGCACGTCCTCCGGCGCCTCGACCTCGAGTCCCAATGAATCACGGTAGAACGCGAGCGCCGCCTCGACGTCCTGCACCGCAATGCCAATGTGATCGAGGACGGCCTTCATACGTCCAGGGCCTGGCTCATCAGCTGCGCCGCGGCCGAATACGGATCGGTGCGTCGCGCCGCAATCGCCTCGACCAGACGATCGAACTCACCCGACGGCAAGCGCTTCTCCACGTGTTCGAGCAGACGCTGCGCGAGGAGTCCGCGCAATCGAGACTCGTGACTCGCCTTGCGACGCTGCTGCTGGTGCTGCGATTCGTGCTGACGGAATCGCTCAATGTCCTGCCACAGGCGATCGACGCCGATGCCATTCACCGCCTCGGTCTTGACGACGGGGGGACGCCATTCCCCTTCGGCAAACGTTTGCAACGAGAGGTTCGCGGTAACTGATTGGACGACTTGATCGGCACCCTCACGGTCGGCCTTGTTGACGACGAAGATATCGGCAATCTCCATGATCCCGGCCTTCAGCGCCTGCACATCGTCTCCAGCGCCTGGCACGAGGACGACGATCGAGATGTCGGCGGTACGAACGATATCGACTTCGTCCTGACCGACGCCGACTGTCTCGATGATGACGAGGTCCTTGCCAGAGGCGTCGAGCACCAGCGCGGCATCGTTCGTCGCTGCGGACAGCCCGCCAAGATGCCCCCGCGTCGCCATGCTGCGCACGAACACACCGGCATCGTGGCTGTGCGTGCTCATGCGCACGCGGTCGCCGAGAATCGCGCCGCCGGAAAACGGGCTGGTCGGATCGATGGCCAGGACGCCCACGGTCAATCCAGCGCGGCGAGCTTCGGTGACAAGTCGATCGACCAGCGTGCTCTTGCCAACGCCTGGCGCACCGGTCACGCCGATCAGATACGCGCGGCCAGTGTGCTCGTAGATCCGGCTGATTAACTCACGACCCGCGCCGGCATCGTCTTCGACCAACGAGATCGCCCGAGCCACCGCACGCGGATCGCCCGCGAGCACGAGTTCAGCCATGCTCATTTACAGTAACTGCCGGGCGATGACGAGCCGCTGGATCTCGCTCGTGCCCTCTCCGATGGTGGTGAGCTTGACGTCGCGGAAATACTTCTCGGCAACGTAGTCCTTGACGAAGCCGTAGCCGCCATGGATTTGGACGCCGTCCTCGGCGACACGCACGGCGATCTCACTCGAGTAGAGCTTGGCCATGGCCGCTTCGAGCGTCGTGCGCTGCCCTTCGTCTTTCATCGCCGCCGCACGATAGGTCAGGAGACGCGCCGCTTCGATGCGCGTTGCCGCGTCAACCAGCTTGGCGCGGATGCTTTGAAACGTGCCGATCGGCTGACCGAACTGCTTCCGCTCGAAGGCGTAGCTCCTCGCCGCTTCATACGATCCCTGCGCGAGTCCGACGGCGAGCGCCGCGATCCCGATACGGCCGGCATCGAGTACCTGCAACGCGTTGATGAATCCCTGCCCTTCTGTGCCGAGCAGCTGACTGGCCGGCACACGGCAGTTCTCGAAGATCACTTCGCTCGTCTCGCTTGCGCGCATGCCCAGCTTGTCTTCCTTCTTGCCGGCGCGAAACCCCGCGGTGCCGCGCTCGACGATGAAGGCCGAGATGCC
>AR_comb_assmDRAFT_11864931_pt1 | contig 11089 bp, 6 predicted proteins | sample ArasoioldDNA_FD_10543 | JGI IMG/M metagenome (IMG submission 10543) | reverse complement strand
TTACACAATTATTTTATTTTTAAAGAAAGGTTTGGTAATGTGATTTTTGGACCGAACCTGTAGAACACGGGATGCAACAGCAGTCACTTTGTTATAGTCCTTCTCAGCAAACGAACAAGCCAGAATCGCCTGCAACGTATTGAATGATCATTTTCTACATACAACTTGATCAACCATATAAACTATACATAAATTAATACAACGAGAAAACATGATTACCTGACCAGCAACGGCAAGACCATCATTGAGAAGAGAAGAAGTTAACCATACTTGTAAACAAATCTGAAAAGCAGCCATTGGTGTTGTACCCAGCCGCGCCGCCATTGCTGCTGCTAAGGTCTGACAAAACGTCACTGCTATGGTCCTCGCCAGCAATAGTAGCCCTTTCATTTTTAATACTATACTTGTTAGACATATATCCACATTTCTCATTTTCTTAACTATATATTTCAAAATATTCAATATTTTAAATATAGACCTTATTTGATTGAATTCTATTATTATATAGATAAATTTTTTGTTAATTTATTTTTGGACTCTGTGCATTAGCTCCTACGACGGATCTTGTTTTTAAAAAAAAATATTATTGCAAGAACCACAACTTTTAATAAATATGCATCCATACGTACCATTTTTAAGGAACCTTCCAAACTGCAAATCCCCGAAGTTTGGTGGAATCAAATTAACTTTCTTTGCGAGGAAGACGAACAATATTAGAGTCATGAAGTACCTTCACGTACACAAACAAATCATTTGTTTTTGTTTGAGGTTATGACTTCACAAGTCTATTTATAGCTGTAGAAAAACAAGAGTGCGCCTAGCGATTTTGTTCAATAATGATCACTTTTGCATGTGTGGAATTTTTTTAGTGATTTCTCTTACTGAGAAATGACATGGGCAATGGCTGCACCGATGATCCCTAGACGAAGCACAAAAATGAAGATGGGGTCGAGAACTATGTTGATAACATCTGCTACGACTGTTTCACGCATTAAGGCAAAATATTATAAGAAGTAAGGAGAGTGATCATTAAAGATGATCTAAGTTAACAACTTAATTACCAGTGGCAAAGAGAGGAGTTTTGGTGTCCTTGAATCCACGAAAGATGCCTTGCATAGCAAGAGATAGAAGCAATGCAGGAGCCCCCAAAGCTCGTATGCTCAAGTACTTGTGTGCTGGTGATAACATTGGTGAATTCTGTTATCCAAATTCAACTCAAATTAGTCAAAACATTTTATGCTATAGATCCCAACAAAATATGTATATTTCTGAAAACTTACTGGTTTCACTCCCATGACGCCTAGAAGCAACTTTGAACTGAAAATCAAGAAAATAGCTTGCACAAGGCCAAGGATTAACCCCAAGATCATAGCTGTTGATGCTGTTCTAATGGTCCTCTTCTCCTTTTTATTCGATTTGTTTCCGCTATTTGACTTTGTATCCGGAGCTAAGTTTAATACAACCAAAAAAACAACAAATTGAAACAAAAGAGATCGAGAGAAGAAACCAACAGTAAAAAAACAATCGAAACTTTAATAAAAGTTATCAATGTCGAGTGAGATATGCGGAATTTACCTGGAGGTTGCTGTGGCTGGTTGGTATCGTTACTTGTAGGTGAAGAAATGCCCTTTTCCAAAGAATCTTGAACAAGTATAGTTTCTGCATGAACAAGATTGGCTTTGTTTGCTTCTTCTTTCATCTTCTCCATCGTGTCTTCCTCTGCCACAAATGAAGTTGTGAGGCTCACAAGTGGGAATATCGTAATTCTAGAAGCTTGATTGAATATGGCAATGGAAACTCCAACCGCCGCTAGCTGAACCGCTCCTAAACGCCCGACAAAAGCGGTATCAATCAGAGAAGCGATTGGATCAGCAGCTAAAGCCAAAGCTGCTGGAAACGCGATGCCTAGAATCTCTCGCCCAGTTGTGTCCCTACTGAATACATGTCTGCAATTTTACATAAATAAACTAATGTTATGCATCACTTCTTTCAAAAATTTCATCACCATTTCATGAATACATAAACACACACCTTAAATCTTTGAAGATAACGAGAAATGGGATTGGCTTCTTCACCGTAGCAAGATCATCACCAGTTTCCGTCATAGATCTTTTTCCTCTGTAACTGTCTCTGTAATTAATTTGTTGTGTCTGAAGATATCAATAAGTGTTTCGAAGAATCGGGGAAGCAAAAGGAACGTTTATAGTAGATGCTATGTACAAACGTGTTTTTATTTATAGACACGTAATGAGCATGCATATCTTTGCTTATTTAATATCTAAATCAATAAAAGAAATTATTTTCTATAATTATTGAAGAAAACAAAGGTTTCCTTCCCTAACTTTTTTGCTGCTCTTTATTTCCGTCCAAACTTAAGACACCAATATTATGGAATTTCTCTTCTCATTGAGGGAAAATAGGTACGCATAAACATCGTAATATATATACTTCTATTAAGTAAATCCCACACTAGAAGTTTTTGGCTTGCCCTTGTTGATTATTTTAACTTCTATGATTTCTTTAATCAATAGGAAAATATGGTTTTCGTGAACTTTTACTCGTGAAAGATAAAGAGTCTTCTATTTTTATATTGAGTAAATAAGTTTTCTTTTCATGAAAGTTTTCTTACATGTATTCATCATAGTGGGAAAGAGTTTATTTTCATATAAACTTCTCATTTTTCTTTGATATTTTCCACTAAAAAAGTGAATCATTTTGCGTAATTGGAATTCACTAGTTGACAAATAATGTTATTTTATCATTGAATAACAACTAATTAATAATTCAAAAGCTTATTTTTTTAGGCAGTTATCAAAACTTTTATGTGTCTTTGTGTATGTTAGATAAAATATTTTCGGGTTAATTTGGTATAGAATTAAATTGAAATTATTTATATTTTTAATTAAAGAAATTTAATACTATGATTAAAATAGTATTATAATTCATTTAATAATATTAGAGATAGATGTTTACTATCACAATTTAGCTCCTAACTACACTTTATCATTTTTATTAATGTTTAATTTGTAAGTTATCCTCGAAACGTTCTCATATTTACACATCGGGATTTTGGAAAAAAATTCCGTCCGCTCAATTAATATATTAGTTTTTTTTTGTATTTTAACTAAATAAGTTGCAATCGTCATTTTATTTTTGGTAAATAACTAAACGACGAAAATACCGTTTACAATTTTGGCGATAATTAAAGTTTTTGGCGTTATCGTACAAAGTATAAAACTGACATATATATGAAATTTCGGTAAAAATAACGGTATTTATAAATTATATTAAGAAAACGATGTTATTTAAAAAAATAACATGGTACTTTATAATGATTCCTTGCATAGGACCTCGGTTCCAAGATCTTTGATCTTTTTGATGCCTCTTAGGACGTTGAAAAGAGAAATAAGTTGTAGCATTACTAAAAACACATGCTTGTCGAGCATTGTTTAGAGAATTGCATAACGTTATTTGTCGATGGAGGGGTTTCTGAGGGAGGGAGGAAAAGAGGGAGGGTTTTGAGAAGGCCGTTTAGTTTTAGCACGATTCAAAGTACCTAAGATTAAATCGGTATATAGCTATAGTGTAAAATATATTTTTTGTATGATCCGTGTCATGTTCATTTTAGCAAAAACAAGCTTTCTACTGTGATTTATGAACATCTTTAAAATTATAATATTAGTTAAAGGAAGGCGACAGTCGGAAAACAATAACATAAAAGATGGCAACAGAGACCAACACAGGTGAGTTGTATATAGTGCGTGTCGTGTATGTAATTGTTTGTTCCGCAAGATAAGGCCATCTTTTTCAAGCCATCAACGTCAATTCCATTACCTACATTGCCACTTCCCCTTTTCATATAACACAATTTATTTAGTTATCGTAGAGTTAACCGCTTTTTATAAACGATGTGATTAAATTGAATTATCCCAAACCTTATATTAATATTTTTAGATCAGTATATATAGAAGATGAAAACTTAATTGATTGTGCGTTCTGGTATAGATATTTGTTTGTATACCAACTTTTTTTTTATATGTTGCAACCTTGCCATAAATAAATAAATAATTTTCTATATATAAAATTGGAATGATCACTTTAAATAATAAAGAAGTAATAAATATGAATGTAATAATATACTGAAGATTTTCTTATGAAAATGGAATCAAAAATATGTAGAAACTAAAAAGTTGTGAAAATTAATGTAGAAAATAAACCTATAAACTTAACAACTAATGTTCTGTTTTTTTACATGGGTAAAACAAAAACATTTGTGTACATCATCTTTTGCTATGTTGAATCGTTAGACATCATCTTTCTTATAATTTATATATTTTAGACCATAATCCAAACTATTTTCTAAACACATGTACAAACTGGGTATTGTTGTTATTTACACCAAACATCTTATAATCTCTACTATGTTTGTTAGCTTTTAAAAGGACTAGATTAAGCTTTTGCTTAACTCTCTCACTACTCTCAACATGTATGACTTAGTTGTCCTAGCTTGTAATGGTTAATTACTTGTTTTTTTAATTAAAAACCTTTTATCAAAAAAAGAAGAAGAAGTTCAATTAAAAGGCTTTACAATTGCATTCTTACTCGTAATCTAGTTAACTATATATACAGTTATAGTTACTCATGAGCTTCTAATTCAATTGAGAACTTGTGTATGTTGTGTTGATATATCCTAGTAGGATAGAGAACATATATGCAATACTAAGAAAAATCATAGAACTTATGAGATATGTGGAGAGAATATCTTACCTTTATGTAGTCAACGCTTATATAAGTAGTCACGTGAACTTGAGATGAGTAGTGATGAGTGAGTATCTAGGAGAGTTTAGAGGGGATTATTTATAGGCGTGTGCCAATACTTGGCTTCAATTGAATAAGCGTGTGCCAAGTACACTTGGCTCCAATTTATACACAAATTCCATTCATATTCATTTTTTGTCCATACGTTCTCCAAACTTTGCTTTATATATAAAAAGTAATGCACATCCTACCTTTTCTTTACTTTATATTAACTTTTTTTTTTTAAATTAACTTTTGTAAAAAGTTGGGAATTCAGTTGTCGAAATTGCGGGAATAGCTAGTTTATGCCACTTAGTTACAAGTTTACAACGTTCATTTATATACGACACACCAATTTGCGTAATCTTTTTTATGAAATATTGTGTTGTGGAGACTGATATGTTGAATATGTTGTGTGATCTGCGTAACATGTTGATCGATCGATCATTGATCACAATTTCAAAATAGATTAGAGTATGTAACGTTGGAAAGTGGACGTAAAATTTATTTTAAAAAGTTAAACTAATATAAATCATGTGTGAATGTCTTTATATCTTGCTTTAAATCATTTTCGCATTATCAGATTAAGAATCCAAATTATAACATGATATATTGATATAACGTCTCATTTCATATAATAAAATTGCAAGTTCATGCATCTAAATTTCTAAACTTTAAGATCTGCAAATATTCGTGAAAACGTTAAGCAAATTTTGTCTAAGCGTCCCTCTTTTGCGTCTATAAAGACCATTGATTTAGAGAGAAACTGATAAACTATTGATTGATTAATCATTTGGTTTATTGACTCCAGAGTTTCTTGCTCAAATCCAGGAAAACACTTGTAAATTTTGATCAGAAATCCCAAGAATTGGAGTATGGTCGAATATTCGATTTATGCATGAAACCAAAATTGTTCAATGAAGAAAAAACGTATGAGAGACGTGACGTAGTCGCTGAAGTCACACTCAACGTAACAGTCACAATCAACGTAACAGTTTTATACAACAAAAGTGGGCTACGTAGGATTCCCAATTAAGATGCAACAAATATTAATTAGTTTAGCCTTTGTTTTTTTTTCGCATTTCTTAATGCAGTGTTTTTATATAGTTATATATGCGCCTTCATCTTACCTAATTTATCCATCACGATACATTTGATACCTCACGTTTCTTATCATCTACTTTTATAATCTTTCCGCTGTTTAATTATTATTACTATTTAAAATATATGTTGATCATATCATTCATATCTCAAAATATTGGCAAAAGATATGCAAAATGATTCGCGGATGAATTTGTTAGATTTTTTTACTTTCTGGTTAGCTTAGCATTTAGTTATGTAGTCTGCACTCTGCACTCTAATATCAAAAGCTTCAATTATTTTTTGTTAACACAGACAATTCCTTCTATGAAGAGTACATAAAAAGTACAAAAGTACCATGACTTAAATATTTCATAGAAAAGCACTTGACGTCTCTCGGAAATGATTTAATTACAAAGACATCAACACTCAAGAATGACTCCATTATGTCTACACACACATCGGGCACGCGCCACTATTTTTATATTGTCTGGTTGCTTTATTAGTGTCATTTTTTAAAGAATATTATTTGATATATACAATCTGAATCCGCAAGTATATAAGAAATTCTGTGATAGTCACATCATTCAAATAGTTAAGATAAATCAACTATTTGATGTATTAATGATGGATTTGGAGAGAGGAGCCAATAATGTGGAAGAACTTTGTGCACCAATATATATAGCCGCAAGTGGGTCTATATTGTTTGTAGATGAATTGATTAATTGGGTAACATGAAACTATCGATGCACAAAAAAAAATGGAAACTATTACGAGAACAAAATCTTTAAAAACCTATGAGCTATGGAAAATTTTCATAGCCTCTTATTATAGAATTCTCCCGTATCATTCGAAGTTTTTTTTATTTTCTCTTAAGTTGGTCGTCATACTGATTATTAGCTCTCTTATGGCATCTCTTTGGATATAATCTTTGATCAAGATACCAATCTACATTTTTCTCTTATCATTGTAACATGGCTGTGCCTCTCCTTGTCAGCAAGGAGCAATAAACACTCGACTTTGTGATGGTACTTAGGGTTTATAATGTTCCAGACAACTCGATAGTCGGAAATTATACTCGTCCGCAGTATTAGAGGCAATCCAGCTCTCGACAGAAGCATATCATTCATCTCTGTTCCCGCCCCATACATCGCCCGGTTCGTTGTTGCTATGTATAGCTGAAATGTTGTCGACTCATGGCTCAACCCATATAGTTTAGGTCCCTTTACAGAAACAAGAGATGTATGAATGCATATGGTAACTGAAGTTGATATTAAATAAATATATCTCTTAAGACTTACTTGCGCCTTTGCAAAGTTGAGTGGGCCAAAGAAGAATTTGATAGATGGAGGATGAATGTGAAGGCCAAAGACATTAGACTTGTTATCTATTATGAGCTTGGTAGAGCAATTGAAAGTGAGGAACTTAGTCGACACTCCATGTGAATCCACACCTTCTTCTAACATGAACTGATTAAACCTCCCAATCTGTAAAATTACATACTTTTTTTAGGTAGAGTATACAAGCCAAAACTCAAGCTCATCGTTAAAACTCCATGCATGCATCAACAAAATTTGGTACTAGCTTAGTAGATTATTAGAAGATTTATATTACTCGAAAAGAAATGTTAGGATGAGGAGGCTGAGTAGCAATGTAGAAGACAAGCAATGCCACTCCTAAGCTAAACAAAAACCTCCAACCTACTTGGAGGACGATCCACCAACTCGAATTGGAGGTCCCCAATGGCACCAATCTTTTCTCATCATCCTCATACAAGAAGTTGTTTTCGGAGTTTCTCAAGAAATCTGAGTACCTCGGGAATTCATTGACGCTGGATAGGACCAATGGCGCTGAGTCAGATCGAATCGGGGATTGGAATTCGGATTCAGGGTCATGGAAAACCGTTGAAGGACTTTGGACGAAGTAGTTTGAGTAGTGGTCCTCTCTTCTCTCCATTAAATAAGCTAATTGCCTTAATATTTTTGTTCTGTTTATTTGGTTGTTTTTGTGAGTGTGTGATGAAAGAAACTATATGATCGATAAGTTCATATATAGTAACGAGAGAGATATCAATCTTATGATTGGTGTCTATCTCTGAAATGATTTATTGATGTGGAGTAAATTAAGCACTACTATATAGCTAGCGTTAAATTAATTATTTCATGGTGGAGAAAACTATAATAACACAAGTCATGATGTGGGTTTGTTGTTCTTGTAATCCAATTTCCTTGACGCTTAAGTTTAAATAAGTAATAATTAACCACTGAACCAATCATTCAAACCTAGGAAGCTCTATATTTATACAAACGATATTTGATTTCTTAATTTTATCTTACTAACTTTCCTATTTTATCTTTAGTTTGGCTTCAACTTTCATTTTTATATATGTTCAATAATTTAAACTATTTTTAGAACCTCGGGAAGTTTCATAAGCAAAATATTCCTCTTTTTGTGGCCATTCATAAGTGCTCTGTTAACATGAGGGAAAAAACATGTTGCACCCCGAAACAATCACAACCGAAATCAAACCGGAATAAAATTTCTTAACCGATTCAGAACTGAAATTTGATTTTAGACCAATTATCTATACAGAAACAAAAACCTGTTGCACCCCGACTGAGCCAACTAATAGTTTATTTTTTTATCAACTTTTGTCAACCACCGAATCGAATCCGAACAAACCCTAACCTGGACAGAATGAAATTTTTTCCAACAAACCAGAGCGAAGAAATCCGGTTTCCCATTCAAATCTCCTTTTTCGGAAGAAACCAACAAATCCAAACCTAGTTGAACCAAAAAACTGAAATATCAGGCCTAAAGTTTCCTTGCGGCTTGGAGTCTCCATTGGCCCATAAACTCAATTATATACGAAGGCCTCAAGGTCTATACTAGAACTCCCACATTCATGCTAGACATTTTTTCCATCAATCATGGCAAACCTTAAATTTAGGTTTTTAGCCAAAACATCATTTTGTTATATCCGTTTCTTTAAGTATACGTTTTGAGTTTTTTCTTACAATTCTTAAAATTTTCTGTGTAAAGTAATTAGAATACTTTTTGGATTTGTTCCCTTTTTTTTATTTACTTATTCATATTTCATACCAATCAAAGTTAATAGAATGTAAATTTTCTAAATTGATGTGAAACGTATCGGGGAATATCCTTTATACTGAACAGCTGCATTGTTTACAATTTCTTAAGCAATATATTTACGATCGAATAGTTTTTTTTTTTGAGTCGTAATTAACTCGAATTTTAGGTAGAGAGAGAATGATAAAGCTGATAATGCTTTCTTATTACGAAACCGCGTTTTACACATCAATCAAACTCAGATTTGTACAGAAAAGTATATGAAAAGAAAGAGAAAGCTATACAAATGAAACAACTAATCACCTCACTGCTGTGTGGGCCATTATTTAAGTACTTCCTCAGCAAATAAAATCTCAATGTACCTTCCTATTCACATTTCATGTACTAATGTAACCATGCATGGTGATTGGTTCCTCCAACTAAAGATATAAGCTATGCATATCATATCTCTCCCGTTTCTCCCGTTTCTATGAGCAATATTATTGTGAATAATAAAATACATATGATGGGAAAACAAAGGGACAAGAAGAGAATATACCAATTCTGAATTATTATTTTTTAAAGACTTTTTTGCCACAAAAAAATGAGACTCTTTTAGAAAAAAGATCGATCCACTTCATGTTAAAAAATATGTGTATAAGAATGAATAAGAAGGAATGAGTAAAAGAAGATAGAATGAAATGAAAAGAGAGAAATTGTCAATCGACTTGGAAATCAAGGAAGGGAAAAGAAGAGTTGTTATCGATGAGACCATCCAAATCCCAATCTCCGATTTTAGGGTTTTCTATTTCCCAAGAACCATTCTCTATCCCCAACACATTCCCTACCTTGAAGCTTTCTGAATGACAAAGATTTTTGCTATTGAAGCAAGGATCAAGGGCCTGTAAGTTTAGGTTGTTGCTTGTACTACAAGCAATGACGTTGGTATTCTCCGAGGGGGGAATGAACCAATCATCACCTTCTACTGATACTCTCTTGCTAATTGGATCAAGAATTGTGTTTCCATAATCTCCTAAACCATTAACGCTGAACACATTCACTGTGTTTCCCATTTGGTGATATCCGTTATCCGGCACTGATATCATCAAGGGATCATAAAGTTGGTTTAAGCCCACACTATTAACCATTGGTCCAACATTGAATGGGGAGGAAGAGTCCATGCGCATGGTGTTCCCCACTGTCATCATGTTTTCATCATGATGATAGTCATCCATCAATGAAGTTGAGTTGCCTCCCATATCCACATGTTGATCTCTTGGGTCCAAGGAATTACTATTACTATTGTTAGGTGATGATCCTGATGAAGTATTGTTGTTGCTGTTGTTCTTAAGCCGCTTCTTCAATGTCGAGTTCCAAAAGTTTTTGATCTCGTTGTCTGTTCTACCTGGAAGCCGAGTAGCTATTTGAGACCACCTGACGATAAAATGTAAACAGTTATGCACTAAAATCATTTAGGGCCAAATTGTTTCAAATCTGAGACTCATTGTAAAGTTTACCTGTTACCAAGAATGGAATGCAAATGGAAGATGAGATCCTCCTCCTGAGGAGAGAAGGATCCACGTTTAAGATCAGGCCTCAAGTAATTGATCCAGCGAAGGCGACAACTTTTACCACAACGTAAAAGACCAGCATTTCTAGCGATGTCACTCCAACATCCTTGTCCATTAGTCAACATGTATCTTATCAGCTTCTCATCTTCATCAGGCGACCAAAGTCCTTTTCTTAGCTTCGGTTTGTTGTTATTACCACCACATGCATGATTTGGCTTGCCTTTGTCTCTGATCGTAGTAATGTCCGGTTTCCTCATCATCATTTTGGACTGGTGGAGCCTTTTTGAAGAAGAGTATACAGATTTGAAATTGGAGAGATTGTAAGAAGCAAGGAAAGATGGAGAGGATGATATGATTTGTGGGGATTGCTTTGGAATGATACGAATATGCGTAATGGATATGACAAAGAGAGAAAGAGATAGAAAGTAGTGTTTGTTGAGATTGATGGGTAGAGTAGAGAGAGTCTCTAATAGAGAGAGACAGAGAGAAGATGAAATGGGGATGTGAAGAAGAAGCAAGAGGTGGGTCTTCATTTTTTTGTTACAAAATATAAATAAAATAAATGTCTTCGT
>AR_comb_assmDRAFT_10623929_pt1 | contig 11093 bp, 12 predicted proteins | sample ArasoioldDNA_FD_10543 | JGI IMG/M metagenome (IMG submission 10543) | reverse complement strand
GTGCCGACACCTGCCCCGAAGCCGTGACCGAGACCTGCATATGTGCGGTACTCGACTCTTGTGCCGGCGCGCCGCAAGGCCCCGACGCGACTTTCCATGACCGATGGAGGCGCGATTGTGTCGCGCTCGCCGACGACCACGTACGTGGGCGGCTCGTCCGACGACGTTTCCGAGTGCGCCGTATAGGCCGTGACGACGACTGAAGGCTTGGGTAATTCGGCGCCACCGAAACGCGCTACGCCGTGCGAACCGATTGCAGCCGCCATCCTCGCACCGGCGGAACTACCCCAGAGCGAATAGCTGCGGACACCGACATCAAGTTCCTTGGCATGGCGAAAGATGTAGGAGAGAGCGGCCGCGAGATCCTCGGTGGCGGCGCGCTCGCCGACGCCCGCGCGGTATTTCAAGACGAAGGCGTTGTATCCGTGATTGCTGATCTCGGCCGCATAGGGAAAGCCTTCGTGCAGCGAGCCCACATAGACAAAGCCACCACCCGGTGCAATTACGGCGAACGGTGCGCCAGGCCGGCCGCGAAAGAAGAACAGCCTCGTGTTCGTTTTGGCAGGCTGCTCTCGCTTGTGTGTCTCAGAGTAGAAGTCGTAAGACACCGGGTTGCCGCTGCTGGCATCATCGATCATCCGATTGAGCGCGGCCACTACGGTCCCGGAATCGACGTGGCTGTGGTACGGCAGCAGTGTGGCGATATCGCCCAGCCGCATGTGTTCGTCGTACGCGCGGCCGTCCCAAGGCAACATGAGGCTTGCAAATCCCGCGAACGCAGGGTGGTGCAGCAAGTCCCCGATGCTGTCATTCGCCGATAGATGGTGATTGCGCCCCCTCGAGATTTCCTGCACTTTCACCAGCTGGCCCGTGCGTTTCATCGACATGACAGTCTCTTCGCTCGCGTCGGCGCGGTAAGACGCCAGCAATAGTCCCGAGGCCAAAGCTATAAACATCCTGGCGAAAAGCATCTCAGTGCCTGAAGACGTCCTTGGCGACGAGCGTTGCCGTCACCGCGCTTGGCCATCCCGCATAGAACGCGAGATGGGTTATCGTTTCGATCAGTTCATCCTCCGTCAGCCCGTTCTTTCTTGCCAACGCAAGGTGTGAGCGCAGCTGATCAGGACGGTTCATCGCGATCAGTGCACTCACGGTTACGAGGCTGCGATCGCGTGGCGACAGCTGCGTGCGTGCCCAAACTTCGCCATACAAGACATCGTCGGTGAGTGCGGCGAGCTTGGGGTTCACGTCGCCATACATCGCTTGCGCGACCGATGGCTGCGCGTTCTTTCCTTCGGCGCCGACTGCCGCGTACTGGTCGTCGGTTACCGCTTCGAGCCAGTCCACAGACTTGCCGTCACGACGCGCTTGCACCGCGATGTGTGTCATGGACGCACCCGGCGAGGCACCATGCCAATGCTTGACGTCTGCCGGAATCCACACCACGTCTCCAGGCCGGATCTCGACAATCGGTCCACCCCATTGTTGAACGCGCCCGGTTCCCGCAGTGACGATCAAGGTCTGGCCGCTCGGGTGTGTGTGCCAGTTGGTGCGCGCTCCCGGCTCAAACGTGACGTACGCCGCGGAAGAAGGCGGCGCTTCGCTGGCTTCCATCAGAGGATCGACGCGCACGACGCCTGAAAAGTGCTCGGCGCTACCGGATCTCGCGGGCAGCGCGCCGCGGCGAAGCACCAGAACTGATCTCGTACCTGGGTTTGGATCCGGGCTTTGGCCGCAGACTATCCCGGCCGTTAGCAGCAGCAACACGAATAAGGCGATCACCCTCGGCGTTCGGGACATCAATCCAATCCTTTCTTTTGCAGGAAGGCTGAAAGCGCATCCGCCACGGCAAGGTTGTTGAGATCGGAGAACGGAAAATGAGTGTTGCCGCGAATGCCGGTTTCCGGCAAGTGCACGACGGTCGCATCGCCGCCGTGCAGGTTGACCGCATCGGCCCACAGCCTCGCCATCGCGAGGCGCACTCGCCATCCGTCCTGCGCCCGATTCGCGGTAGGCGTGTCGGGGATGTTGTCGCCATAGAAGATGACGATCGGAATCTTTGTGAGCTGCATGAATTCCCATAGCGGCGCGCTCGTCGCTTCCAGGCTTCCGTCAGCGCTCGGCATGGCGGGAGGCACTTCGCCCTCGGGAAAGATGAAATTGCTGCCGGGCTCGTAAGACACGACGGCTTTGACGTTGCGACTCTTGATGGCCGTGCGCCAGCCTGGACCTCCGCCTTGCGAATGGGTGATCAACACCGCGGGCCCGATCTTGTCGAACAGGGCGACGACGGCGTCCGACGTCACCTCGACGTCGAACGGGCCGGTGTTCGGCGTCATTTGCCGGAAGTATTGGTTCAGAGCCTCCGGATCACGCGAGAATTGGACGCCGGGATAGTAGTTGGGCCAGACGCCGACGCGAAAAGTGTCGAACCATTGCTGATCGTCGGGCGTCGGCGAGATCGCCTCCGGCAATGTGCTGCGCCCGGCGCGTGCGCGGCGCGGCTGGTCGATGAGATACACCGCGAACCCGCGGCGCAGGAAGATGTTCTGATACCCCTCGCGCCCGTCCGGCGTCGTTTCCCACGTCTTGGCGAACTGTCCGAAACCGTGCCACATGACGAGAGGCAATTTTCGCGGGCGCGGAGGAATCTGGTACGAGACAAACCCGTGATCGCCGTGCAGCGTCTGTCCCGCGGCACCTCGCTTGACAGGGTCGTACGTGCCCGGATTCGTGATCACGGTTCCACCGACGGCAAAGCTGCCCTGGTGTTGGATGACGAGCGGCTCCGTCCTCGTGGAGCCTGACGGGCCTGCGCACGCGGTCGCCAAGAAGACTGCCGCAATTGCCGATGCCGCCGAACGCGCTTGCGAAGTTGCACGTAGAAGCTTCATAGATCTTGGCGCGTGGGCCGGAACACGATCTCGTTCACGTCCATTTCCTCCGGCTGGCTCATCGCAAACCCGACGGCGCGGGCAAATGATTCGGGGGGCAGCGCGACTTCTTCGACGAACTTGCGGACGTTTGCCGCCACATCGGGCTCGGTCACACTGTTTGGTAGCTCGGTGTCGAGTGCGCCCGGCGAGATGACGGTGGTCCGGATGTTGTACGGCTTTACTTCCTGGCGGAGCCCCTCCGTGAGCACTCTCACCGCGTTTTTTGTTGCGGCGTAGACCGCACTTCCTGGACGCACCTTGTGACCCGCGATCGAGGACACATTGATGACGTGGCCGGCCTTCTGTCGCTTCATTTGCGGCAGCACGGCCGCTATGCCGTGGAGCACGCCCCGGAGATTGACGTCGATCGTCCGGTTCCAGTCGTCGATCTTGAGTCGCTCCAGGGGCGAATGCGGCATCAAGCCTGCGTTGTTGATGATGACGTCGACGCGGCCATACGCCCGCACTGCGCCATCCACGAGGCGTTGCACGTCTTCCATGCGTGTAACGTCAGTGGCGATGGCGAGCGCTTGGCCGCCGTCATGCTTGATATCCGCAGCGAGCGCTTCGATGCGGTCGATGCGCCTTGCACCGAGCACGACAATGGCACCCTGTCGAGAAAGGTGACGCGCCGTAGCCTCGCCGAGTCCGCTGCTCGCGCCTGTGATGACGACGACTTTGCCGCCGATACCGTTGCGCATGCCTTCATCCGAGTTTCGTCTCGATGACGAGCATGGTAGTGTCGCGGATAGCGCGGATAAAGATGGGCAATGCGAAAGAGGTGATGAAAATATGTCAACAATGGATCGGGAGAATTGGGGCAGCCTGGCCGCGTTTACCGTAGTTGCGGAGGAGCGCAGCTTCACACGCGCGGCGGCGAGGCTCGGCGTGTCCGCTTCGGCACTTAGCCACACCATGCGAAGGTTGGAAGACCGCCTTCGGATCCAGCTTCTCGCCCGCAGTACTCGCAACGTTTCCACAACCGAAGCTGGCGAACGATTGCTCGGCAGGCTACGGCCTGCGATGGAGGAGATCGCCCAGGCGGTCGAAGAGTTGGGACGCCTTCTGGACCGCCCGTCAGGGCACGTCCGCATCACGGCGTCGAGAACGGCCGCGCGGATGGTCATCGCGCCGGTATTACCGTCGTTTGCCCAGCGTTATCCGGAAATCGTGCTGGAAGTGCTGATCGAATCGGGTTTGTCGAACATCGTCGCCCAGCGATTCGACGCGGGCATCAGACTCGGTGAATCGCTCGACAAGGACGTCGTGGCTGTCCCGGTCACGGGGCCACTTCGCATGGCCGTCGTCGGCTCGCCTCGCTACTTCGCAGCGCATCCGGCGCCCGCGAATCCGCATGAGCTGCGCCTGCACCGCTGCATCGGCTTCCGGATGCCGTCGGCGGGAACGCTCTACAAATGGCAATTCGAAAAGAGCCGGCGCAAATTGGAGGTTGGCGTCGAAGGTCCGCTCGTGTTCGATGATCAAGGCATGATCATCGATGCCGCATTGCAAGGCATGGGACTGGCGTACCTCATTGAGGACCAAGTCACTCCCCTGATTTGCGCAGGCGCGCTCGAGAGGGCGCTCGAGGACTGGTGTCCGCCGTTCCCGGGTTTCTACCTCTACTATCCCGGGCGCCGGCAAGTTTCACCGGCGCTCGCTGCCTTCATCGAGACTGTCCGCGTTCCAGTGAATGCGCGCAAGGCGCGGTAGGTCGAAGTGCTTGCAGGTCAGAGCGTGTGGCGTGCAACTTCCCATGCCGGGGCGCCGTGGGCCGCACTACTTCGCGGCGACCATGATGCGCAATGCCGGCGATCGTCAGGTCTTCTCTGCGACCTTATTGGCGCGAACAGGAAGCTTCCAGTTGGGCCGAACGAAATGGCACGTGTAGCCACCGGGATTTCGTAGCAGGTAATCCTGGTGTTCGGGTTCGGCCTCCCAGAAGTCGCCTGCAGGAACGACTTCGGTCACGACCTTGCCGGGCCACAGGCCTGAGGCCTCGACATCGGCGATCGTGTCCTCGGCGATGCGCTTCTGCTCGTCGCTGGTGTAGAAGATCGCCGACCGGTAACTGGTCCCGACATCATTGCCCTGACGATTGCGCGTGCTTGGGTCGTGAATCTGGAAGAAGAACTCGAGAATCTGCCGATAGCTGATGCGGGCGGGATCAAAGATGATCTCGACTGCTTCGGCGTGTCCGTCATGGTTTCGATAGGTGGCGTAGGAGTTGCTGCCGCCCGTGTAGCCGACTCGGGTCGACAGAACACCGTCGCGACGGCGAATCAGTTCCTGCACGCCCCAGAAGCAACCGCCGGCAAGTACTGCGCGCTCCTCAGTCATTCGATATTCTCCACTTGGTTCAGGTAAGCCCCGTAGCCCTCGGCCTCCATGTCGTCGCGATGGATGAACCGCAGCGACGCCGAGTTGATACAGTAGCGCAGTCCGCCGCGATCCTTCGGACCATCGAGAAATACGTGTCCGAGGTGGCTGTCGCCGTGCATCGAGCGCACCTCGGTGCGCACCATGCCGAGCGAGGCGTCCGGAAGCTCGTTGACATTGGCAGGTTCGATGGGTTTGGTGAAGCTCGGCCAACCGCAGCCGGAATCAAATTTGTCGGACGAAGCAAACAGCGGCTCGCCCGACACGATGTCGACGTAGATACCGGGTTCCTTGTTATCCAAATACTCTCCGGTCCACGGACGCTCGGTGCCGCCTTGCTGCGTTACCCGATACTGCTCGGCAGAGAGCTTTGAGATGGCGGCGGCATCTTTGCTGAATTTGCTCATTTCATTCTCCGCGTATTCCACAAGCTCCTGCGCTCATCGGTAATTATACGTTCGCCGCCCGCAGGCAGTGCCGCTTCTCTCGCGACGCGCTGTTTAACGGCTCATTATAGTGATCTCCCTCCTCGAGCGGCTTGTGCGCGCGCGTACCGATGCTGGCGCGCTGTGGTCCTCGGCGGCGCAAGCGAACGAATTGGTGGTCTGTTCTGGACCGCCTTCAGCACGCGTACGAGGAGCGCGACGCAGATCACGGCAAGATAACTTCCGAGCAGCCATTCGCGGACGTGTTCGACGCCAGTGCGTTGTTGCTCGTCGAGCAACACGACATGCGCCGTGCGCCAAGCGGCATTTGCGCCGAGCGCGGCGAGCTCGCGTCCCATCGCGAGGAATCCGAGCGCGGCGAGCACGGGGAGAAGAAGCGCGAAGGCGAACAGCAGCGGGCGCAGGCGCCGCCAAAATGGGCGGTGGCGAAACGCGAAATTCAAACCCAGGCACCCGTGCAGCCATCCGGGCGCAAGGAGCGCAAGTTGACGCCCTTCGCCGCCAGACGAGAAGAGCATCCATACGATCCGATGATAATCCGGCGGCACATTGTAGAGCTCGAATGCTCCGCGCGTCGTCGCGAAATGGCCGATCAGCAGCAGCGGAATGCCAAACCCGAGGGCGATACGCAACGCTTCGGACCCGGGCATGCGCAATGTCCTGCGCGAGTGGAGCGTGTGGACCGCGAGCGCAAAGTGCGTAGCCGTGGCGCCGTAGAGCAGCAAGCTTCCCGCAGCGCTGTGCCAGACCGCGATTGCCACGCGCAGGCCGGCTTCCGCCGTCTCGACGGACAACAGCCCCAACGCGTGGTTCGCGAGGTGCGCGGCCAGATAACCGAAAAGAACGATGCCCGAGCCGAGTCGCAGATGGCGAATCGTCGGACGGAGACGGCCCCGCAGGGAGTGTCCGAACCGGTCAGCGAGCGATCGCAACGCAATCATGCTACTTCCGGCGCAACGGATCTTCGTCGTCAGTCTTTCGTGCCGCGGGTAGCGGCGAGCCGCTCGACGAACGCGGTCAAGACGTCGGTGCTCACATCGGACACGGCGAGCCAGTCCGTTCCGCCGCCCGTCGCATGCGCGACATTGAAGCCTCGCACGGTGCGCAACGGCGGCGGCGAGGCGCGTGAAGTTTCGGGATGCACGTACACATCGATCGTATGGTTGCGAAAGCGATAGACGAGCGTCGCGACCGGGCGCCGCGCCACGTAGTCGATCCGTGCGCCCGTCAGCGGGAATCCTTGCTCCGCCAGGTCCGGCACGGGGGGCGAATAGTCGAGCCGTGCGGAAAGCCACGGCTTGACAGTGTGCTGGTCCGACGACGCGACCTGGATCAGGTGATTGCCGAGCGTGGCGCGCACGTGCGCATTCACTGCTTCGACGGCGATGTCCTCGTTCGTGCGCCAATCGAAGACGGCCGTGCCGACGAACCACGTGAGCGCCAAGGCCATGCCACCGGCGAGCGCGCCGCCGGTGAACCAGTTCCAGCGTCCGGGCGTGCCGCCGACGCGCGCCGGCGAGGCTCCGCGCGCGGCGTCGAGCGTTGCTCGCACGCGGGATCGAAGCGCCTCGGGCGCGCTGAAGCGCGGAACCTCCGACTGAAGCCGCGCGCGCAAAGCGACGAGCGCGTCGTGCTCCGCCGCGCAGTGCGTACACTTGAGCAGATGCCTTCTCAGCGCATGAGCGTGCAGCCAGTCGGTTTCGCGATCGACGTACGCGGTGAGCGACGCTTTCGCTTCGGTGCAATTCATCATTGGCTCCCGGCCCGTTGCGCGCCTATCGCTCGCAAGAGCGGCGACCGCCGCAACAGCCCTCTGGCGCGCGCCAGCCGGGACATCACCGTCCCGACCGGAACGTCGGTGACGCGCGCGATCTCCTTGTAGGAAAGGCCCTCCAGCTCACGCAGCACCAGCACTTCGCGGAATTGCAGCGGCAGGTCGGCGACCGCCTGCGCGAGCCCTCGCATTTCGGCGTTGCGGATCACCGCATCCTGTGGATCGGTCGCCGCCGGATCCTCGGTAGCATCGAGGATCGTGCCGTCATCGTGGACGACCTCAGCCGGGCGGTTACGCGCGATCCAGTCGTAGAACGCGTTGCGCACGATCGTCAAGAACCAGGCGCGCGCGTCGCCGCTTTCGAGCGACTTCATGTAGCGAAGCGCGCGCACGCAGGCCTCCTGCACGATGTCGTCGGCATCGTTAGCGTCGCGCGCCAACCAGCGAGCGAGATTGTAGGCCGCATCGAGGTGCGGCAGGATGCGCTGCTCGAATGGCATGAGGTTCACCAGGATCGTGCTCCCGCAACTTGCGTCCGGCAAGCGCGCAGGCGCTCAGTCCCGTCGCATTCCGCGCATCCCTTATTTCTTGTGCACGTGCACGACGCCCGTCATATACGGATGGACGGTGCAGAGGTAGCCGAAATCTCCTTCGGTCGAGAACGTGTGTTCGAAGCTGTCCCCGGTGTCGAGGCCAGTCGACGCGAATTTCTTGTCGCTGCTGGTCACAGTGTGCGGCGATTCATCGCGGTTCGTCCAGACCACCTTTGTGCCGGGCGCAACCGTGATCTCCTTTGGCGTGTACGCGAATTTCGCGATGTCGAGCTCAACTATCGCTGGTAGTGCGGCCGCCACGCGAGGCGCTGGCACAGCGAGCGCGGCACAGACGACCAGCGAGAGCAGCGCGAGCGTCCGTGACCAGGGTCGGCCGATGCGAAAAGATTCACCTTTCATCATTTTCTCCTTTACGTATAACGGAATCGAAGCAGCCGGCGGCTGCGCGTAGGACGGGAAATGGAAATTGCTACGGGCCACGAGGCCGCCGCCGTATCATCCGTCGAGTGGTGTGTCCGTGAGCGCGAGCTCGCGCTGTCCACGCACCACGCTCAACGTGCGTGTGCCGAGCCGCTTGCCAAGTTCGCCGGCGGGAACCGTGACCGGACCCGGTTCGCCGACACCTTCCTGCCCGGGCGCGGGAAGCGGGTAGGCAAGCGAGCGGGCCGTGTACAGCGCGATGTTGCCCTCGACTTTTTGCAGCACCTGGTGGATGTGCCCGTTCAGCACGGTGACCGATCCGAACGGACGCAGTAGCGCGAGCGCTTCGGAGGAATCGGCCGTACCCCAGCCCCACGGTTCCCAGACCGTCCACAGCGGGATATGAGCGAGCACGATGACCGGCGTCGAAGAGCGGACACCCGCCAGATCGCTCTTCAGCCACGCGAGCTGTTCGGGACCAAGCGAGGCGAGCGTGCTCTGTTTGAATGTCTCCACGTTGTTCAATCCGACGAAGTGCACGCCGCCTTGCTCGAAGCTATACCACGCGCGACCGCTGCCGTCGTGGTCGAAGTGGCGCAGGTAGCCGGTCGTGCCGTTGTCGATCGTGTCGTGCTCGCCGGGAACAGTGTGCACGCGAGCGACGCGGAACTCTTGCAATAGCTCGCTGGCCGTGCCGAACTCCGCCGGCTTCGAGAGGTGGGACACGTCGCCGGTGTGAACGATGAAGGCGGGCGCGGGGTTCATGGCGTTGACCTCGGCGATCGCGTGGCGGAGGCTGCCTACGACGTCGGGATTCGCTCCCTTGTTGAAGCCGATGTGCGTGTCGCTGATCTGGACGAAGGTCAGCGCGTCGTCCGGCGCGGCTATCGTCGTCCGGCCGCCCGTCGCGGCGAGCGTCCGTGGCACGCCGCCGGCGACGGTCCAGACGACGGCGGTGCCGGTCCACGCGGCGAGGCAGCGCAATGCTTGGCGGCGATTCATGCCGGCGCCGGAATTGGCAGGGTCGTGCGTATCCATGTTTGGCTCCTGACGATCAAGGCGAGGGCGCCTTTACCTGTCCTACCGGCAGGAGTCCTGATTTATTCCGGCGAATGGTCGTCGACGCCACCCAATGCGCCAGCTACCGGCGGAGCAACCGCCGCAAAGATAGCGCCCGGCGTCAGCGGCGAACGTCATACCGCAAGCCGCGGAATCATCTTCGCGGGTCTTCTTCCTGTGGCGCAAACACGATGAGGCGGTGAGTTGCCTATTGCTTCGCTTCACCCGGGATGACGAGCCGCAGGATTCACTGTGGTGGCTTGGTGCCAACCGCTGTGTAGAGATCCGACAAGGGTACGACGCGCCCGTGCAGCGGCAGGATCCGGTCGATCGGCAGCTCCAGCCTATCGAGGTTGTCGACCAGGTTCGTATTGCTCGGATTTAGTTGCGTGGGCGGCGGAGAGTTCGGTGGCCCCGGCGTGAACGAATCCGCCTCGATCAACAGCTTTTCCTTCGGCAGGTACGCCATCAGAAAAGTATCGCTGTGATGGCTGTCGGCGACGTGGTATAGCTCGACTGTGCGCGCGCCATCGCGAAGCACCATTTTCTCATCGACCGCGATGATGCGCGCCTTCTTGCCCGACTGGGTCAGATGGTCGGGTGCAATCGTAGTCGGCGTGGCGAACGCGCGCTCGAAGTACGTCTTGTTTTGTGCCTGTGTGATGATCGTCGCACCCTCGCCAACCGCGGCGCGCAGACCGCCCGAATGGTCGAAGTGCGAATGCGAGTTGATGACGTAGCGGATTGGCTTGCCGGGTACGAGCTGTTTTACCTGCTCGATCACGCGCAAGGTCCGTTCGTCGTTCAAGGGTGTCTCGACGAGGACCATGTAATCCTTCATCTCGATCGCCACGCTGTTGTGCGAGCCACCGGCGATGAACCACACGCCGTCCGCTGCCTTGTCAATCTTGACAACCTCGGTTGCGGTACGCACGGCGTCGGGGAGCGAGATGTCGGCGGGCGCATTGGGTCCGACGTCCCGCACGGAAAGATCAAGCGTCGGATGGCCGCCCTGCGCCTGCTTGATGCGCGTCGGGAACGCAAATCCTCCGAAATCGGCGTATCCCCCGTAACTGGTGACTACGTCGGTCTCGCCTAGTACCGGATCCGGAATTCGCGATTCGACGCGCACGACGCGACCCTCATCGAGGTATGCGACTGCGCGGAACTGGCCGGGCTCGGTGAAGGTGAGCGTCGTCATGGGCTTGCCGTCGACGTTTCGCGTGCCCGCCTTCGCGTCCTTGCGAATTGCCGATCTCAAGACCCCATAGGGCGTGATCCAGAGCGCGTGGAAGCGGTCGACGACGAAGCGCGGACCCGCCACCGGGCCACCCGGCGTCTGGTTCCACGCGGATTTACCGTGCAGGTACTGTTCGTTGCGCTGCGAGGCCGTGTGCGGGTAGCCGCCTCCGCGCGGGTCAGGACGATTTCGTCGCGCATCGCGCCCGTCTCGTAGTTGATCGTGCGCGCCCAGGAGTTCAGCTTGATCTTTGGCCAAGGCTCACCCGGCTTGTAGGCCTGTCCG
>AR_comb_assmDRAFT_10313576_pt1 | contig 11095 bp, 8 predicted proteins | sample ArasoioldDNA_FD_10543 | JGI IMG/M metagenome (IMG submission 10543) | reverse complement strand
GCGGCGATCGCCTCGCCATTTGTCATGACCGTCGCGCGTCAGCGAGCCTGGAACGCAGCCACAATACGCGCAGAGGTGGCGTCGGGCGTGCCGGCGCGCGGTGACGCCGATCGATCCTTCTCGAGCGGCACATTGGCTGGCGGGATCGGTCAGGCACTGGCATGGGTGGAAACCCAGCCGCCCGCCCGCCGCCAGCTGATTCTTCGTTCCACGTTCGCGCTTGGATCGATCGACGCCGCCGATGTGGCGAGGATCCCGGCAAACATGGGTCTGCGACTCGAACGTGGCGGAACGCTGCCCGGGTCCCGAACATTCCGCGCTGCGCCTGTAATCTCGGGGCAGATCGGATCGCCCGTTTCCACCGAGCGCGAGGCGCACTTCGACGGCGGACAAACGAGTGTTCGCGCGCTCGCCGGCACAAAACCCACCACCCTTCCGGTCGAGATTTCGGCGCCCGACAGCCGGCGCGCGTCTGCTGACGATGTGCTGAGAGCAGTGGTAGCCGATGGTGTGCCGGCACCGATCAGCAACCGGACCGCGCGCATCGAGCTCGTCGAAGAAACAATCCCGGGCTCGGAAGCAGCGATCGGAGAGATTCGGCGTCCCTGGATGGCGAACGCCATCGACCGGATCTGGCGTGAGTCGAGTGCGCGCTCTTCGCTGTTGAACAGCGCGCGGTTCGACGGGAGCGGCGATCGGCTGACCGTTCGCGTCGGCGCAACGATTCCCGACGCTGACCTTGCGAGATTGATCAGGCTCGTACTGGCGGCGATGGGGCCGGCAGCGGAACATCCGAACGAGGAGATTCTGCCAATCCCGGACGCACAATTGCGAGCGTGGTCGCGCGAGCCCGGCCCGGCGTCGCTTCCTGCTGTCGATGGACGAGCCAACGACGGACGCTGGTTCTGGCTGGCATCGCTCGTGCTGCTGGCTGCCGAGAGCTGGCTACGTTCGAAGCAGCGCGCCGGTGCAAACGAGCCAGCTCTTTCGGAGACCGAACGTGTCGCCTGACGAGGGTCTCGCCCGGACGCTGAACCGCCTGGTCGTCCAGGCGCGGATTGCGACGGCGCTGGAAGCCGCTGCCGTAGGCGCGATTGCCGCCGCGTGGTCCATTCCCGCAGGGTTGGGTTTGGCGACTGTCGTGGCCGTTGCGCGTGCGAGCAGCACGGTGCGCCCAACCGTCGCGCGGCGGCTCGAACGCGCGAACCCGGCGCTGAACAATCTGGTCGTGACCGCCGAGGAAATTCTGAGCGGCACGCTTCAGTCCCGGCCGGCGATCAGACAGCGAGTTATGGAGGAAGCGACCTCCGCCGCGCGCGGAGCAGGGACGCGCGCGATGTGGCCCGTCGGACGTATCACGGCGCTGCTGGTGATAGCCACTGTCATCTGGACCGCGCGCACGGCTTACACGACGCCGACGGTCGCTGGTGTGCCGCCTGATCGCCCGAACATTCCGGGTCCGGCCCCGTCGTCAGATCTTCAGGTTGCAATTACGATCGATCCCCCCGCCTACACGGGTCTTCCTTCAACGAAATCGGTCAATCCCGCGAACCTTCAGGCGATCGAAAAAAGCCGGCTCGAGTTTTCCATCACGTCGGCCGCTCAGGGCGTCGATGTCGACGTCAACGGCCTGAAGACCACGGCGACGCGCGGGGCCGACGGTGCCTTCGTCGATTCGGCGATCGCCGCGAAGAGTGGATATGTGCTCGTGACAACGCAGGACGGCGGCCGCCGGGTCATTTCGATGGCCGTCAACCCTGACGCGCTGCCCACCGTGAGAGTCGTGTCGCCGGGAAAGGATCTCGTGTTTGCCGGCGGCAATCCGCGGCTGCAGTTTGAGATCGAAGGCGCCGACGACTACGGGCTGCGATCGATGAGCCTGAAATTTACGAAGGTTTCGGGATCCGGAGAGCAGTTCGAGTTCGAGGAGGGCGAGATTCCGCTGTCGATTCAGCGATCGAGCCCGACCGCGTGGAAAGGGAATGCCACGCGCGCGCTGGAGGAGTTCGGTCTGCACGAGGGCGACATGCTCGTCTACCGCGCGGTCGCGACGGACGGTCGGCCTGCCGCCACCGAAGCGACCTCTGATTCGTACTTCATCGAGATCTCGCGGCTCGGTGGGGCCGCCGGCGATGCGTTCACGCTACCGGAAGAGGAAACCCGCTATGCGTTGAGCCAGCAGATGCTCATCGTGAAGACAGAGCGGTTGATCCGGCAGCGCGGCAGCCTTGCTGTTCCAGATTTTGCAGAAAACGCCAGAGAGCTGGCGATCGAGCAGCGCATGATCCGGTCGGAGCTGGTGTTCATGCTCGGTGGCGAAATCGAAGATGAAGCGGTTGAGGCCGAGCAGTCCACGGAGTTGCAGGAAGGGCGCCTCGCCAATCGCGGCCAGCGAGACCTTCGCGCCGCCACTGTTGCCATGAGTCAGGCAGAAAAACAGCTGACCGACGCGAACCCGGAGAAGGCGCTCGAAGCCGAACGCAGCGCGGTGGCCGCGCTGCAGAGGGCGTTCGCGCGCGATCGCTATATCCTGCGCGCCCTTGCGGCGAGCACCCCTCTCGACGAGAAGCGGCGCTTGACGGGTGCTGCGCCTGACGCTATCGGCTGGAGGCGCCAGTTGCTTTCACAGGAAGACGATCGCAAGGCGCTGCGCCTTGCAGACTTGATCCAGGGCATCGGCGCTCTTGCGGCCGGCGGTCCCAACCTCACGGATCCTCGTCGTCGTCTTTCGGTGCTGGCGGAGTTGTCGGTTCGAATCGATCCGCAATCGGCGGTGTTGAGACAGGCGGCGGTGAACCTGCAGCAGCTCGCTGACGCCTGGGCCGGCATCGATGCCGGCGAACACCGGCGCCGCCTCGATGCGATCGCCGCCGACGTCGCCGGCGAGGCCAGGCGGACGCTCGCCGATTCACCAACACCGATGGGCGACAGACGATGACGATCGAGCGCTTGTTGCGCTGGTTCGTTGTGCTGATTGCGATCGCTGCGGCGATCGATCCGTCCTTCGTCCTGAACGGCCGTGCGCGTCCTCGCGTGAGCGTTCTCACGCAGGACGGTGCATCCATGGACCTTCCCGTCGCTGGGGGCCAGTCAGGTCGTTTGATGGCGGCCGATATCAGCGCGCGCCTGAAGAGGGACCTGCGCGGCGACTTCGAGATCGTCGACACTCGAGACGAAGCGGCAGCGTGGACGATCGTCGTCGGCGACAGCTACCCAGAGGAGGCGTTTCCGGACGAGGGCCGCGTATCGACGGTCACGTTGCAGCACCGGCTCGCGCCCAACGTCAGCGTCACAAGCGTCGCCGGGCCCGCGTCGGTCCCAGTCGCCACAGCGGTGCGGCTGCGGATCGTTCTTCGCGCGGATGGTCTGACCGGATCGGCATCGGACGTCATCGTCCGCGCGGGTGGCGCGGCAGTCGGCCGGGCGGCGCACGACTGGACGAGCGATCGTGAAATCTGGACCGCCGAGATCGCGGCGGTCCCCATCGGTTCGCCGCCATTCAGGTTCGAGATCGACGTCTCTTCCAGAACAACAGAGGAAACAGATCTCGATAACCATGCCGTCGTCGACGTGGATCTGTCGCCGCGGCTGCGTATTTTCGTTCTCGAAGGCCGTCCATCCTGGGCGAGCGCGTTCGTCAGGCGCGCACTCGAAGAAGATCCGCGCTTCGACGTCAGCGGCGTCAGCCAGGCGGCTCCGCGATTTGCCGTCACCGCTGGAGCGCCGCCGGCTGCAGAACCCGATCGCCTCGATCGATTCGACAACGCCGACGCGATCGTCGCAGGAGGACTGGAGGCTCTTTCGAGCAGTCAGGTTGCGGCCCTCGAGCAATTCGTGCGGGAGCGTGGAGGTGGAGTGGCGCTTGTTCCGGACTCGCGCGCGGCGACGGCTGTCGCACGACGCCTGTTGCCGGAGCTCGAGACAACAGAGCGGCTGCTCGAGCGACCGGCGGCGTTAACACGACTATCTTCGGCGGCGTCGCTCGAGGCATCCGAGTTGCTCGAAGCGACAGCGATTCCCCACGGCGCGAATGTCCTCGCCCGCGGTCCGGGTTCGGATCGGCCCATCGTCCTTGCGGTACCTGTCGGCGAAGGTTACGTCGTGTTCAGCGGCGCGATGGATGCGTGGCGCTTTCGCGGTGATCACGATCGCGGCTTCGCGAAGTTCTGGCGGTCAACCGTCGCCGGGCTTGCCCTTTCTGCGCGCGCGCCGATTGACGTTCAGCTGTCGCCAGTGCGCGCGGCACCGGGAGAGCGCGTCAGCGTGACTGCGCGCGTCAGGCCACTCGAGCGTCAGCGACTCGGTGATCGTCTGGCGATGGATGCGAACGTTGGGGCTTCGAGCCTCCGCTTGTGGCCGGACGCCGCGCAGGGAGTATTTCGCGGCGGCTTCGTGGCCGACGCCAGTCAGGCGCCGGCGCAGGTGACCGCGGGCATCGGCGACGGTTCGGCGAAAGGGACCGCGCGTCTGACCGTCGACTCGCACGCCAGGAACGCCCGTGCCCCGCTCGAACTGCTGGCGGCATCGCACGCCGGCGTGAACGTCGACGCAGACCACGTAGCCGATCTTGAACGGCACTTGCGCGGCAGCGTTTCCGCGAATAGTGAGCGCCGGACGCGTTATCCGATGCGGTCGTCCTGGTGGTTCGCGCCGTTTGCCGCATGTCTCTCGGCCGAATGGTGGCTGAGGCGAAAGTCCGGTCGCCGCTGACCGCCCGGCCAGGCGGGCCGCTCGGACGTCTGTTGTTTGTATGAGCTACCATTGGAAGACATGCTTCGGCTCTCTGCTCTGATCCTTTTAATAGTCTTTGCCGCGTCTGCGTGCGATCGCGATACCACTCCGCAACCCGTTCCGACGCCGGTCCAGCCGCCCACGGTCACCGAGAACTATTCAGGGACCCTGTTCGTGCTCGGCAGCAACCTGCATTCCTTCCAGGTGACGAGAACCAGCGAGGTCGACGTGACGCTTACCGCAGTCACCACGGTCGCCGTCCCCGGCGATCCGAACGCGAATCCGCCGGTGCCTGCCGTTCCCTCGATCCCGATTACGGCACCGCTAACGCTTCGCGTGGGTCAACCGACATTGACGACGATTGGCGTGCAGTGCTCGGACCTGATGTCGGTCAAGGCGACGCCCGGCAGGGCTCCGCAGCTGAAGGGGCAGGCGCTGACCGGAACGTACTGCGTCTCGATTTCCGATCCAGACGACGTCCTGCCGGGCGCCGTTACCTACGCGATTACGGTGGGCCATTCGTAAACGAGGTTCGGAAGGTTCGAAGGGTTCTCGAGGTTCGGAGGGTTCTCAGGGTTCCACGAGTTCTCAAGGTTCTAAGAGTGCTCCAGAATTGCGAACTCATAGAACGCCGCGAACTCATAGAACCCCGCGAACCCATAGAACCTCGAGAACCCCCCGAACCCCGAGAACCTAGCGAACCTTCCGAACCCTCTTCAAGCCATCACATAGACGACAACATTGACGGCGAACTTCGTGTTGTCCTCGCGGAGAAACCGCTTGTTGCGCCAGTCGTAATCCCATTCGCAGCCGTAGTCCTTGTTGCTGTAGAGCACCGCCAGCCGTCCCAGGCGCTCGATCCCTTTCAGGTAATCGTGAACGATGTTGTCGCCCCAGCCGTTCAGCTCGTGCGACGTCTGCGGAGGCCCTGATCCGAATGGGAAGAAGCTCCGGTAGATCGCGTGCGTCGACGGCAGCTTCGCCAGCGGATTCTCGGGGAACGTTCGCTGCATCTCCTGTTCGAACGATTTGGCAAACAACCCGTTGACGTCGTGATTGCAGTCGTCGGAAAAGAGAAGGCCGCCAGCGTCGCCGAAGCGCCGTAAGTTGTCGCGCTCCGCCTGGCTGAACCGCACGAGCTTGTGGCCCGTCATGAACAGGAAGGGAAATGAGAGCAGTTCGTCCGACGTTGCAGAAATGACGACTTCGTCTCTGTAGACCGGGATCGACGTGTACTGGACGACCGAATCGAGCACGTTCGCCGCGACCTTCGGGTTGTAGTCCCAGTCGCCGGACTCGTAACGCAGGCGAGCGAAGACGAATTCCCCGCCGCGCGGCCGCCCGGCGCGCTGCGCGAGCGCCAGCGCAGTCGACTGGAGGAATTCCCGCCGACTCAGCATGTCTCTATCATCGCTCGATTCAACGCCCGCCCCGGCGCCCGGGGACCTTCGTGTACAATGCCTGTTTCGCCGTGAAGTACCACATCCAGCAATACGATCTCGAGCAGGGCGCGCTCGAGATCCAGTACATCGAGGAGTTCTTCGGCGAGTTTCCACGCAAGAAGAATGCGTCGGAGATCGTGCGCCGCCTGCAGGCGCGCGCGCACCAGATTCTGCTCGCGACGGCGCCGCTTCCCGACGATCCGGGGACGATTGTCCCGGTCTCCTTCAAGGTTGCGCACGAGATCAAGAATCCAGAAACGGAACCGAAGCTCGTCGACCTGATGCACCGGCTGCACGAATACGTGCAGTTCCAGGGCCGCCGCGTCCTCTATACGTGGATCGGCGGCACGCGCCGCGACTGGCGGGGCCAGGGGTTCTTCCGGGCGCTCACCGAGCAGCAGGAGCTCTGGGCCATCGAACAAGGATTCGATGAAATCGTCGTCAAGACCAAGAACAAGTTCTACGACATGCGCGGGACGCTCGATCACCTCCGGTTCGAAGTCGTGAAATACGAGCGGAATCCCGGAGACAACGCCGAATCCAAGGTGTATCTGAGCAAGAAGCTCCTGCCCGAGACCGTGCGGACCCACCGCAGCGCCAAGACCGTCGTCCAGATGCCCGCGTAGCCGGCCTGCCGTCCGGCGACAACTTTTCGATCCGTTCACTCGTCTAAGCCGGTTGAAATGTATGCTCGACGCATATAGTCTCCACGCATATGGCGCTCCGACCCGTTGAGTTCCACATTCTGCTGGCCCTGGCTGGCGACGACCTCCATGGCTACGCCATCCTGCAGGAGGTCGCGCGCCTCACTGAAGGCGACCTGGAGATGGAGCCGGGCACGCTGTACCGCGCCCTCCATCGCATGCTCCGCGACGGATGGGTTGTCGAGTCGAGCCGCCGGCCCGCGGCGGATCTGGACGACGAACGGCGCCGCTACTATCGGCTGACGCCGCTCGGCCGTCGCGTGGCGAGCGCCGAAGCCAACCGAATCGCCCGCCTCCTGTCGGTGGCTCGGACCCACAAGTTGTTGTCCCGTGCCTGATCCAGCCCACGGCTCGTCCACGGCACAGGATCTCGTGCGATCGTCGCGGGTCGCGAAGTCGGACCGGCGATTCGCGTGGTGGCTGGTCTGGCTGTACCCGCCGCGCTTCCGCCGCGATGTGGGCCTCGGCCTCGCTGACGCTCTCGACGATCGCATGCGCGCGCGGCGATCGGCTGGAGCGGCCGGCGTTGTCGTGCGGATGCGAGCGGCGCTGGACACGATCCAGAACGCGGGCGCGGAGTGGTTTGAGGTCGCTCGGCTAAAGCTGTCGCGCTTCGAATCGACCTATTCGACCCATACGACCTACTGGGCCGACGTGACCTACTCGACCCCCGCGATTCAGAAAGGCCGTCCCATGTTCGACAAACTCTCGCAGGACATCCGTTACGCGCTGCGACTCTGGCGGCGCCGGCCCGGCTTTGCGCTCGTGGCCATCCTCACCCTGGCACTCGGCATCGGCGCCAACACGGCGATGTTCAGCATCGTCAACGCAGTTCTACTCAGGCCGCTGCCGTACGCGAACGCAGATCGTCTCGTGTCTGTCTGGACCAAAACGCCGTCGTTCCCACGCGGACTGCTCTCGTACAGAGAGTACGAAGAGATCCGGAAGCAGAGCGGCTCGGTCGACGCGGTTGGTTTGTTTCTCGGACAGAGCGTCAACCTGACCGGCGTGGATGAACCGCAGCGGCTGATCGGCATCTTCGCCACGGGTTCGTTCTTCGACGTCCTCGGACTGAAGGCGGAACGCGGGCGCCTGTTCACCGAAGACGAAAGCGCTCCCGGATCGGTCAAACCGGTGGTCGTCATCACCCACCAGCTGTGGCGACAGCGCTTCAACCAGGATCCATCCGCCGTCGGATCGACGATGACGCTGAACGGCACGCCGCTGACGATTGTCGGCGTGCTGGCGCCGCCGTTCGACGAGACGAAGGTGCCTGGCGATGGCTATTTCATCGGCGGCGATCTGTTCTTGCCGGCGGCGCAATTCCCGGCGCCATCAGGACTGCGCGGCGCCGGCCCCGTCATGCTGGGAGTGGCGCGGCTGAAACCGCATACCGACCTCCGTACGGCCGGAGCGGACCTCGACACGATCGGGCGACGCCTCCTCGCGGAGGATCCGAAAGTGCAGGCCGGCCGCTCGCTCTTCGTCGAATCCGCTCAGGAAAGCGTGGTCGGCACGTCCCGGCCGGCGCTGATCCTGCTGCTCGCGTCGGTGGGCGTCGTGCTGCTCATCGCGTGCGTCAACGTCAGTCATCTGCTCCTGGCGCGCGCCGTCGATCGCCAGAAGGAGATCGCGCTCCGCGCCGCGCTCGGCGCAAGCCGCGGCACCGTCGTCCGGCAGCTCGCCGTCGAAGCGGCGCTCATGGCGGCTGTGGCCGCGGTGGTCGGGCTCGGGCTCGGCCGGTGGGCGCTCAAGGCCCTGCCGCTCGTTCAGCCCCGCGGCGTGCCGATCCCGCAGGAAGTCCCGCTCGATCTCGCGGTGCTCGCGTTCACGGGCGGTGTCGCCATCCTCGTGACGATGGTCTGCGCGCTGGTTCCGGCGCTGCGCGCCGCGCGTCCCGATCTTGCCAGGACGCTGCAGGCAGGATCGCGGCGGACCTCTTCGTCAGGCCGACGGACGCGCGACCTGCTGGTCGTCGCCGAGATCGCCATGTCCGTCGCCCTCGTGGCCGTGTCCGCGCTCCTGATTCAGAGCCTGCTGGCAGTGCAGCGGGTTCCACTGGGGTTCGATCCCGAGAACGTCTTCACGTTGCAGTTCAGGCTGCCGCAGAACAAGTATCCGAAGCCGGACGACATCGCGCGCTTCTTCAAGGCAGCGATCGAGGAAGTGAGAGCGGTTCCCGGCGTCCAGTCGGCCGCACTCGTGCGCGCCGTGCCATTCAGCGGTAACGGCGGCAACGTCGGCTACGTCGCGGAAGGCCAGACCGCGCCAGATCCCGCAAACCTGCCGCAGGCGCGGTTCCATCTCGTGACGCCCGACTACTTCAAGACGCTGAGGATCCCGATCTTGTCGGGGCGCGATTTCACGGATCGTGACGACCTGCCATCGCCGCTCGTCGCCGTCGTGAACGAGACGTTCGCTCGGCGGACGTGGCCCGGTGACGATCCGATTGGCAAGCGGTTCACGACGCCGCAGACGCAGGGCCCCATCACCGTCATTGGCGTCGTCGGAGACACCAAGCACTACACCGCGACCGAACCGGCAGTGCCGCAGCTGTACGCCGCTCACTATCAGGTTCCGCTGATTTTCTGTTCGCTCGTCGCGCGAACGTCGGTCGATCCTTTGAGTGTCGAACGGCAGATCCGCCGCGCGATCTGGAATGTCGACAAGGACCAGCCCATGTGGTTCGTGCGCACCCTCGAAGCGCAGGTGGACGCCACGCAGGGGCCGTCGCGCTTTCTGGCAATCCTCCTCGGCGTGTTTGCGGCTGCCGCGCTGGTCCTCGCCGCCGTCGGCATCTACGGGGTGACGTCGTACGGTGTGGCGCAGCGCACGCACGAGATCGGCGTGCGGATCGCACTCGGCGCATCGGCGGATCGCGTGGTGCGCGACATCGTCGGTCACGGGGCGCGCATGACGGCCATCGCTGTGGGCATCGGCCTCGTCGGCGCCGTCGCGATCGCTCGCGCCGCCGGCGCGTTGCTGTTCGGCGTCAAACCGACGGATCCCGGCGCGCTGGCGGCCGCCGGCCTCGGCCTCGCGTTCGTATCGGTCGCGGCGACTTACATCCCGGCGCGTCGTGCATCGCGCGTCGATCCCGTGATCGCCCTCAACGACGAATAATGAAATCAAAACTTTGGCAGTGTGAATTACTCACATGCTGTACATGATCATCGAGACGTTCCGCGATGGAAATCCTGTTCCGGTCTACCGGCGCTTCAAAGAACGAGGACGCCTGATGCCCGAGGGGATTGACTACCGAGGCAGCTGGGTCACCGATGATCTGCGGCGCTGCTTCCAGGTCATGGAGTGCCAGGACCCCAAACTCCTTGATCAATGGATGGCCAACTGGACCGATGTCACGGCGTTCGAAGTCATTCCAGTTGTGACCTCTGCCGAGGCGGCGGCCGCTGTCGCACCCAGGCTCTGAACCGGGCTATGCCCAGCCGTCGAACGTTCTTGTTGCTTCTTGCGGGCAGCGCCGTTGCTCCCCGTGTTGCGATCGCGCAAGAGCGCCCACGTCCTGTCGCGCTGTACGCCAGCGTCGGGCCGGTGCTCACGCACTACGACGTTGATCTCGCCAACGCGAAGCTGACCGGGCGGGACTCGGTGACCATGCCGGCCACCGTGCAGTACTGCTGGCCACATCGCAGCCGCCGCTGCTTGTATGTGGCGTCAAGCAGCGGCGGTCCCGCCAACGTCCGGGCGGGCACCGAACATCACGTGACGGCGTTCAGGATCGATCCGGCCACCGGCGCGCTCAGTCAGATTGGCAATCCGATGCGTCTGCCGGCGCGGCCGATCCACATGACACTCGACCACGAATCACAGCACATCCTCGTGGCGTTCAACGACCCCAGTGCGTTGCGGGTGTACCACATCAACCAGGACTTCACGCCTGGAGAAGAGGTGCGGCAGGCGACGGTGGATGCTGGTATCTACGCGCATCAAGTGCGAATGACGCCAGACGGCCGTCACGTGGTGCTGGCGACGCGCGGAAACGAAGGGACGCCGCAGAGACCGGAGGACCCAGGCGCACTCATGGTGTTCGAGTACACGGACGGCAGGCTCTCCAATCAGTTCAAGATCGCTCCGAATGGCGGGCGCGGCTACGGTCCACGCCATCTGGATTTTCATCCGACGCAGCCGTGGATGTACGTGTCGATCGAAACGCAGAACCAGATCCACATGCACCGCATGCGGGGTGGAAAGCCGCTC
>AR_comb_assmDRAFT_10204055_pt1 | contig 11096 bp, 8 predicted proteins | sample ArasoioldDNA_FD_10543 | JGI IMG/M metagenome (IMG submission 10543) | reverse complement strand
TTCAAACTGCTCGAGATCGATCCCGGATTCGACGCCACCAATGTCCTGACCGCCGGTCTGCCGATGAGTCAAGAACAGCACCCCGATCCTGTCGAACTCAACGCGTATCTCGCTTCGATCAGTGCCGCGGTGGAAGCCGTGCCCGGCGTTCGCGAGACGGCCCTGACTTCGGCGTTACCGCTGCAAGGCTGGGGCTACGGCGTACCCTACTCGATCGCCAATCGCGAGTTCATGGATCCGGCCAGCCGCCGGCGGGCCTTCTTCAAGATCGTCAGCCCCTCCTATTTCGACGCCCTGGGCATCAAGCTCCTCGCCGGCCGCGTATTGAGCGAGAGCGACATGACGGGCGCGCCGCGCGTCGCGCTCATCAACGAGACCCTGGCCAAACGTGAGTTTCCCGATGAGAACCCGATCGGTCGCCGCATCCTCGTGCGAGAAATCGTACCCGGCAAGACTGAGTTCGGCCACGAGATCGCCTGGGAAATCGCAGGCGTGATTGCCGGTGAGAAGATCAATGGACTGGGCGATGCGACGAGCGCCGGCATGTACGTCTCGAACCAGCAGAGCCCGACCTACGACATCAACCTTATCCTGCGAGCCAGCATGCCGCCGCAGTCTCTGCAGAGGGCCGTTCGGTCGGCCGTCGATCGCGTCAACCGGGACCAGGCGCTCAGCGATGTCCGCACGTTGGAACAGATCGTCGATCAATCCATGGTCGGAAACCGCGTCGCCAACACGCTCCTCACGACGTTTGCCTCCATGGCGCTGTTGCTCGCGGCCGTGGGCATCTACGGAGTCATTTCTTACACGGCCGCGCAGCGGACGCACGAGATGGGCATTCGCGCGGCACTTGGAGCCAGCGCGGGCCACCTGCGGACGTTGATATTCCGGGGAGGGATGCGGCTCGCGGTGATGGGACTCTCAATCGGGCTGATCGGAACGATTCCCGCGACTGACGGCCTGTCGTCGATGCTCTACGGCGTCGGCACGTACGACCCGTTCACGATCGTTGTTGCGGCTGCCCTGCTGATAGGGGTCGCAGGGTTCGCCTGTTTCCTGCCGGCCTGGCGGATCACGAAAGCCGATCCAATCGAAGCGCTGCGGTATGAATGAGGCGAGGTTGACCCCGATTGAACACAGAGCCAACCCCACCAGTCTCATCTACCGTTCGCCCGTTCCGCCCTTACAGAGTCCCAGCTTGCCAGGGGCGCCGTGTGGAAGCTCGTAATACTTCCAGGAGTCCGCCGCGGTCTGCACCTGCGACGCGAGCTGTCCTACGGGGTCGGATAGATCGTAGTCATTCAGCCCGCTGGCTGCGCAGGCCGAGTTCGCATGATCCAGAGCGCCGGTCTCGTTCGTGTTGTTGAGAGTACCCGGGGGGCCCTTCACCTCGCCCGCGAAGGCTCCGCCAGCCGCAAGCGCGACAACAGAAGCCGCAACAATAAGTAGTCGTCTCATCCGTCAACCTCCTTCTCTTCCAGCCCTCGAAAAAACGACGATACTCCCGACCATAGGACAGGGTCCAGCACTACTGATAATTAATGATTCCTGGCGGGCGCCCGACGACGGAGCTCCTCGAACCAGTTGGTCACGATGGCGAGCGTCGAGCCACCCGCACGCGCGGAGAGCTCCACCAGGAACCGGTTGCGGTCAGGCGTGATATCCCAGGTCGTGGTCGAGGGCTGTTGAAGCAACTCGCGGGGCGTCCCGGCGCGAAATTCCGGACTGGTGACGACGTCGACGGCCATCAGCTTCGCGATCGGTACGCGGGCCCAATAGAACAACTCCCGACCATCCTTGGACCACCGGGGCGTGCTGCCACCCTCCAGCGAAATCCGGGTCTTCGGCCCCGGTCCAGGAAACGGCTGGACGTAGACCTCGGTCGCGCCAGACTCGTTTGACTCGTACGCGACCCAGTGACCGTCGGGCGACACCTGCGCGTCGGTCTCGGCGCCGGCGGCATCGGCGTGCAGAGGTCGAGGCTGTCCGGGCTGGCCGGCGATTGGAACGGGCAACACCAGGAGCCGCGGGCGCTTGTCAGGGCCCGCCTCGACGTACACCAGCGTCCTTCCATCGGGCGTGATCGACCGCGGCGTGGCGGACGACTCGGTTGAAAGGATGAGCGTCGGCTTGGCGCTGGCATCGGCCGGCACGCTATACAGGCCGTGCTTGCCGTCCACGATGCCGTTATAGAACACACGACGACCGTCCGGAGTCCAGATCGGAAAGTCGTTGGTGTCATTCGGTCCGCCGAAGCTCAGGCGCGTCAGCGTGCCGCGCTCGACGTCGAAGGTCCAGATATCCCGGCCGCTTCTCTCATTGCTGATTCCATTCGCGACGAGGCGCCCATCGGGCGACAGGCGGCCCGTTCCCCACGCCTGTCGGGACTGTCCCGGCAGGACCTTGGTCTGGCCGGTGCGATCCGCCCACGCGAGTGTTGTCCCGCTGGTCCCCGGGCTCGAGAAGTACGCGAGAACACCCGAGGCCGAGACCGAATAGTCGGCCGTGCCGGACGGGCCAATCACGGACACGTCCTCGACGACCGGCACCTCGCCGCCCGTGACTTCGAGGCGAGACAGATCGAATGGCATGGCGAACAGGGTCGTGCCGCGCACGAATGTGAGATGTCCGCTCGCGACGTACTGGCCGTTGGCTCCGCCCTTTGCGACGATTCGGTAACCGGTCTTGCCCAGCTCCCTCACCGCGAATTGCGGCTCTCCCTGCTGCATCATCACGGTGAAAAGCAGTTGGCGCCCGCCGGGCAAGAATTGCGGACGGACGTGGGAGAGCTCGCCCTTCGAGCTGTCCACGGTGGTGAGTGACTCGGGTACGCCGCCGTCGGCAGGCACCCGCATCAAGCCCTTCGGACTCCGGAACACGATCGTGTTGTCGTCGCCCCACGCGCCACCCCACTGGAGGGAGCCCTCGCAGAGAGAAATGGATGTCCCGCCAGTGATCGGTATCTTCTTGATCTTCTGGTCCGCGAGGTCGGCGTAGGCGATCCACTGACCATCGGGAGAGAACAGCGGAAAGGCACCACGCTCGGTTCCCGGCACGACCCGCCCTTCGAACTGGTCGAGCATCCGCAGCACAATTCCCGCACTGGAGTTTTGACCGCCGGCAATTGTGTAAGCGACCCGCGTGCCGTCACGAGACGTCGCAGCGAACAGCGACAAATCCTTCGTGTTCTGGTTCGAGCGTGTCACCAGCTGAGACGCAGGCGCCTGTCGTCGTGAGAGGGCCCACGCGATGCTGCCCGCCGCGATCGCGATGGCCACCGCCCACGGCAGCCAGCGCGAGAGCGCGGACACGCGCTTCCCAGGTGGGGCGGCAGCCGGCGCCGTGGGTTCGTCTGGCGCGTCCATGCCGATCCACACGTCGCCGATGTCGCGCAGGCGGCGCGCGGGATCGCGCTCGAGGCAGCGCTCGAGCACGCGACGGACCTTCACCGGCGTGTCCGCCGGCAGCGCCCTCCAGTCGATGTCCTGCCGCAGCACCGCCGCGAGCACATCCGAGACGTCGTCCCCCTTGAACGCGCGTTCGCCTGCCAGCATTTCGAACAGCACGACGCCGAACGCCCAGATATCCGCGCGCCGATCGACCCTCTTGCCCTTGGCCTGCTCGGGCGCCATGTAGGCGGCCGTGCCGAGGATCATGCCGAGCTGTGTCGCGCGGGTCAGCGTCGGCGAGTTCATGACGTTGACGTCCGACGATGACGTCGGGTCCATCGCTTTGGCCAGGCCAAAGTCGAGCACCTTGACCGTGCCGTCGGGGCGGACTTTCACGTTGGCCGGCTTGAGATCGCGATGGACAATGCCCTGTTCGTGGGCTGCCTCGAGTGCGGTGGCGATTTGCCTCGCGATCGCCAGCGCCTCGGCGAGAGGAACCGGGCCTTGCTCGATGCGATCGGCAAGCGTCGGACCGTCCACCAGCTCCATGACCAGCGCGTGGGTCGCGCCGCTGTCTTCAAAGCCGTAGATCTGGGCGATGTTCGGATGGTTGAGCGCGGCGAGGACCTGCGCTTCGCGATGAAAGCGCGCGAGCCGATCCTGATCGCCGGCGAACGAATCGGTCAGGACCTTCAGCGCGATGTCGCGACCAAGCTTGGCGTCGCGGGCGCGATACACCTCGCCCATTCCGCCTTCGCCCAGCTTGTCCACGACGTGATACGAACCAAGCGTCTTGCCGATCATCGGTCGAGAGGGTAACACGGTGCGTGTCGCAGATCAGAATCCCGGATCACTAGTCACACATCGCGAATCGCTAATCCTCGAATCACACGCGGATCCGAGGATCCCAGGATTCGAGGATTCGAGGATTCGAGGATCAGCGACTCACGATGAGTGATCAGTGATCAGTGATTACCGCTCCGCGGGCAGCAAAGGCAACTACTCGAATCGCTGCAGCACCGCTGTCGAGCAGGTCGATCGGTACAGCTCGCCGTTGGATCGGTAGAACTCCGCGCCGCCGGCCGACGTCGCATGGTCGGGGTCCGACAGCGTAACGGTGTGGTCGATCACTTGCCATCCGGCCTCGAACCCCGGCGACACAGGGAGGTTCGGCGTCGTCGTAAACAGGATCTGCGCCACCATGCGCTGTCGGTATGTGCTATCCCCCAGTCGAGTCCATGTGCCATGGCCGGTGCTGCGCTGGCCAGGCGCGAATGCCACACCTCCGGGACTTTCGTACATCGTCCCGCCGTTGACGAACGTGACGAGCGAGCTGAACGTGCCACGCAACGCCTGGGTTGCGCAGTCACGCTGTGACACCTGCACGATCCAGACACCCTCGATGGTCTTCGCGTCTGCTGCCAAGGGCGTTCTGGCTGCGGCGACCAGCGCCACAACAAGGCCGGCCGCGATCCCGAGACGTACGACTCGCGTTTTCGATGCGTTCCACTTCATGACTGCCTCCTGTGAACCATGCAGCAGCGATTGCGGCTGCTGGATGTGCCGACTTTCGACTAAGCGAGACGGCTGAATCCATGGAGAGCGTCTGGAGAACGTCTGAATTCTGTCTGACTCGCGAAGTGGCGGGCCCAGTGAGAGTTATGGCAATGTAGTTGGGTTCGATCCGGCAATGGCGACAGCCCCCGATTCGTGCGAGACGTTTCGCTTCGGCGATTTCGTGCTCGATCGCGGCGCGTACGAGCTGCGCAAGAAGGGGCGCGCCGTTCGACTCGAGCGCCAGCCTATGGATCTGCTGATCCTTCTGGTCGAGCGCCGGGGCCAACTCGTCACGCGCGCTGAGATCATCGAACTGCTGTGGGGGCCGGACGTCTTCGTGGACGTCGAAACTGGTGTCCACACGGCCATCCGCAAGGTTCGGCGTGCGCTTGGCGAGTCGCCGAACGCTCCGGCCTTCCTCGAGACGGTACCCGGCAGGGGCTACCGGTTCATCGCGCCGGTCGGTGTGGAACGTCCCGACACGCTCACGGCCGCGCCGGCGTCGGTGCAGGCCCGGCCAGCCGTGTCGGCGCCGGAGGCAGTTCCGTCGAAATCCCCGACGTCCAACCGTGCCCGCCTTGCGACCGTCGCTCTGGTCCTCTCCGTGCTTGCGGGTCTTTCAGCATGGGCCTTGCACTCGCCTTCAGACGTGACGCTGGCGGTTCTGCCGTTCGACAACCTGAGCGGTGATCCCGACGTCGAATATCTGGCGAGTGGTCTCGCCGAGGAAGTGATGGTCACGCTCGGACAGATCGACCCCGCGCGAGTCCACATCATCGGCCGGACGTCGATCATGTCGTACAAGCACACGACGAAGTCGCGCCAGGAGATCGCGCGCGAACTGCGCGCCGACTATCTCGTCGAGAGCGAGGTGCGCGCGGAGCGCGGTCGCGTGCGTATCACTGCGAGTCTCGTGCGCGCGCGCGACCAGGTACAGGTCTGGTCCGCCACCTACGATCGCGAGCCCACGAGCATCCTGAGCCTGCAGCAGGAGCTGAGTGCGGCCATCGCGACACAGGTTCGGCTGCAACTATCGCCCGATCGCCTGAGCGCTCTCGCGCGGCGTCAGACGCGCGACGCTGACGCCTACGATTTGTATCTTCGCGGTCGCAACTTCGCGAACCAGCGCACGCCTGAGACAATCACTCAGGCGATCAATCTTTTCAAGCGCGCGACGACGATCGATCCGAGCTATGCCCTGGCGTGGGCGGGACTCGCCAAGGTGTACAGCGCGAGCCCGCTCAACGCCGACACGCCGCCGCTCACGGTGGGCCCCCTCGCCTGGGACGCGGCCACGCGGGCGGCCCGTATCGATCCCCAACTCGGCGAGGCGCAGGAGGCACTCGGACACTCGCTGTGGACGTACAGGTGGGACTGGCCTGCGGCAGAGCGCGCGTTGCGGCGGGCCGTGGCGCTCGATCCGCAGTCGGTGATGGGCCACATGAGCCTGGGGCACTTGCTCTCGCAGATGGGCCAACACTTCGACGCCGGGCGCGAGATGCGTCGCGCGCGCGAGCTCGACCCGTTGTTCGCGATGAGCCATGCGTTGTCGTCGCAGGTGGCGTATCAAGCGCGCGACTACTCATCCGCCGTCGAGTACGCGCACCAGGCCATTACCATCGACCCTGACTTCTGGGTCGGGCACATCATGCTCGGGCAGGCGTACGAAGGCCAAGGCCGGACCGCTGAGGCGCTCGAGGAGCTGGCGACTGCCGGCCGATTTTCGGGTCAGAACAGCAAGGCTCTCTCGTTTCGAGGCTACCTGCTCGCGAAGGCAGGGCGTGCGGACGATGCGCGCGCTTTGCTCCGCACCCTCGAGGCCGCCTCCTCGCAACAGCGATACGTCCCGCCCTATGCGTTCGCGCTCGTGTACGCCGGACTGGGCGATCGAGACGCGGTGTTTCAATGGCTCGACAAGGCGTTCGCCGTGCACGACGTCCATCTCATCTACCTCCCCGTGGATCCCAAATGGGATCCGTTTCGCGACGATCCGCGCTTCAAGGCGCAAGTCGACCGGTGCAACTTCATGCGCGTAGCGGCGACTCAGAATCCCTGATCACTAGTGATTACCCGCCCCAGCGAAGCGCCAGCGGGTTCACGCTGGCCGCAAGTTCGAGCAGTCCGGCCCGGGTGATCGGATCCAGCGGTTCGAGCGGATGCCTGACCGCGTCGCTCCTGATCACGCCTCCCTCCTTCATCACCGTCTTGCACGCGCGCAGGCCGCACTGGCGGTTCTCGAAGTTGATGAGCGGCAGGACACGCGCGTATGCCGCGGCCGCTTCCGCGCGGCGGCCGGCGAAGTAATGAGTGAGGACGATCTTGATCAGGTCCGGCGCCAGGGCGCTCGGCATCGTGCCGAGTGCGCCAGCGTCGAGGTCGGCCATGAGGGTCACCGACTCTTCGCCGTCGAACGGCCCGACGATCGCGTCACCACCGGCCGCAATGAGCGCGCGCAGCTTGGCGGCAGCGCCCGGCACTTCGATCTTGAACGAGTTCACGAGCGGCAGGCTCTTCGCGAGGCGCACGAGGAAAGGCACGGAGAGCTGGACCCCCGAGAGCGGAGCATCCTGCACCATCAGCGGGATGCGCGCCGCCTCGGCGACGGCGGCGAAGTGGGCCAACGTGCTGTTTTCGTCGGCGCGCAGGCTGACACCGTGATAGGGCGGCATCAGCATCAGCATCGAGGCACCGAGCGACGCGGCGCGGCGACCGCGCTCGGCGGCAATGCGGGTACTGAAGTGGCTGCACGTCACGATCACTGGCACCCGGCCAGCCACGTGAGTCAAGCCCAACTCGGTCAGCCGATCGCGTTCGTCATCGGTCAGCAGGAACTGCTCCGAGAAGTTCGCGAGCAGACAAATCGCGTCGACGCCCTGATCGATCATGCAGTCGAGCACGCGCCGCTGACCGTCGAAATCAACGTCCCCGGACTCGGTGAAGGGAGTCGGAGCGATCGGCAAAACGCCTCGGAGGGGTCTCGAATCCCTGATCACTGATCACGTATCGTAAATCACCAATCCCTCAATCCTCGAATCGTTGAATCCCGGGATCTGCGATCGATGCGAGGGCCCGGGACTCTCCGTTTCATCGGCGCGGATTTTCGTGCTACGTTCTGGCCGCACTGGCCGAGGAGAACTGAAGTTCTTGCCCATACAGACCACGCGATTCGTTCTGGTCCTGTTCCTGGCATGCGCGGTCGCGCCGGCAGCCTCGCAACAGCCGCCCGTCATCGGTCTCATCACCAAGACGGAGACGAACCCCTTCTTCGTGAAGATGCGGGAGGGAGCCGCCGAGGCCGCGAGGGCCAGAGGCGCGAAGCTGATGACCGCTGCCGGCCGGTTCGACGGCGACAACGCGAGCCAGGTGACCGCCATCGAGAACATGGTGGCGACAGGGGCCAGGGCAATTCTCATCACGCCTAGCGACACGAAAGCCATCGTCCCGGCGATCAGGAAAGCGCGTGCCGCCGGCGTGCTGGTGATCGCGCTCGACGCGCCGACCGACCCGCAGGACGCGACCGACGCCCTGATCGCGACCGACAATTTCAAGGCCGGCCTGCTGATCGGCAGCTATGCGAAAGCTGTCATGGCCGGCAAGAGGGCAAAGATCGCCACGCTCGATCTCGCGCCCGGCATCACCGTCGGCAAGCTGCGGCACGACGGCTTCCTGCAGGGCTACGGGATCAAGGCGGGTGATCCGGCCATCGTGTGCAGCGCCGATACCCAGGGCGATCAGGCCAAGGGGCAGACGGCGATGGAGAACTGCCTCCAGCGAGCACCGGACATCGACCTCGTGTACACCATCAACGAGCCCGCAGCGGCGGGAGCCTCGCGCGCAATCAGAGCTGCCGGACGGGAGAAGCACGTGCTCATCGTGTCGGTCGACGGCGGCTGCGCCGGAGTGCGAAACGTCAAGGCCGGAATGCTCGGCGCCACGTCGCAGCAGTATCCGCTCAAGATGGCGTCGCTCGGCGTCGAGGCCGCGGTCGAGTACGCGAAGACCGGCAAGAAAGTGTCCGGCACGATTGATACCGGCGTGACCCTCATTACCGACAAGCCGATGAAAGGGGTGGACAGCCGGGACACCGCGTTCGGCCTCGATGGGTGCTGGGGCAACAAGTAGGGGCTCGGCGGCTCCGATGGATGGGACCGGTCGTCGATTACGCGAGCCCGCGGCGATGCTGCCGGCCTTCGGTCCGCTGCTCGCGCTGCTGCTCGCCAGTGCCTTCTTCGCGTCGCAGAGTGACCGTTTCCTGACCGGCCAGAACTTCTCGCTGATCCTGCAGCAGGTGATGGTCGTCGGCGTCATCGCGATCGGCCAGACGCTGGTCGTCCTCACCGGCGGCATCGATCTGTCCTGTGGGATGGTGATGGCGCTCGGCTCGATCGTCATGAGCAAAGCCGCGGTCGATCACGGCATGAATGCTGGGGCGGCGGTTGCGTGCGGGATACTGGCGACCGTGGTCTTCGGCTTCCTGAACGGCGCGTTGATTACGTTCGTGCGGCTGCCGTCGTTCATCGTCACGCTGGGAACGCTCAACATCGTCTTCGCCATCACGCAAATCTACTCTCAGTCCCAGACCGTGTCCGGCCTTCCGGACGCGCTCGTCGCGCTCGGCGAGACGTTCGACGTCGGCGGCACGGCGGTCACTTACGGCAGCGTGCTCATGCTCGGTCTCTATGTCGTGGTCTGGTTTGCACTACGCGAGACCGCTTCGGGCCGGCATGTCTATGCCGTCGGCAACAACCCGGAGGCGGCACGCCTGATGGGCATTCCCACCGGACGGCTGATCCTCGGCGTCTACACGTTCGCCGGCTTGATGTATGGCGTCGCCGCTCTGCTCGCGGTGGCGCGTACCGGCGTTGGCGATCCGCAGGCAGGTCAGACCGACAACCTGGACAGCATCACGGCCGTCGTGCTTGGCGGAACCAGCCTGTTCGGCGGACGCGGCGTGATCCTCGGCACCCTGGTCGGTGCGCTGATCGTTGGCGTGTTCCGCAACGGTCTCACGCTCATGGGCGTGGCATCGGTCTACCAGATCCTGATTACCGGGATTCTCGTGATCCTCGCCGTCGCGACCGATCAACTCTCGCGCCGAAAGGGCCTGCGGCCATGACGGCGGAAGCGACGACCCCGACACCTGTCCTGCAGGCACGCGGTCTCGTGAAGCGTTACGGGCACGTGACGGCATTGGATGGCGCCGATCTCGATCTCCTGTCCGGCGAGATTCTGGCGGTCATCGGCGATAACGGCGCGGGCAAATCGACGCTCGTCAAGGCGCTCTCCGGTGCGCTCGTGCCCGATGAGGGCGAAATACGCGTGGACGGCCGCGCGGTAAAGTTCCAGAATCCCAGCGACGCTCGAAGGGAGGGGATCGAGACCGTGTATCAGGATCTCGCCGTCGCGCCTGCGATGACGGTAGCCGAGAACCTGTTTCTCGGTCGCGAGATCCGCAGGCCGGGGCTGCTGGGATCCGTGTTCCGGCTGATCGACAAGAAAAAGATGCTGGCCGACGCGGCCTCACACCTGCAGTCGCTGCAGATCGGCATCCCTTCCATGCAACAACCTGTCGAATCGCTGTCGGGCGGTCAGCGGCAGGGTGTGGCGGTGGCCCGAAGCGCCGCCTTTGCTCGCCACGTCGTCATCATGGATGAACCGACGGCCGCGCTCGGGGTCAAGGAATCAGGGATGGTACTGGAACTGATCCGCCGTGTGCGCGACAACGGCCTGCCGGTCCTGCTCGTCAGCCACAACATGCCGCACGTATTCGAGGTGGCCGATCGAATTCACATCGCCCGATTAGGAAAGAGAGTGGCGGTGGTCAACCCGCGTGAGATCAGCATGGCGGACGCCGTCGCGATCATGACCGGCGCTCGGCCGCCGGCCACCTGATTGCAGCTGGCGCACGATGGGTTTATGATAAGGCACGCTACATATAGGGAGCCTTATCATCATGTTCAGCGCGGAACTGAAGAAGGGCAGCAGCGAGATGCTCATCCTCTCGCTGCTCGACGCTCGCCCCCGGCACGGCTACGAGATCGGCAAGCTGATCGAGGCACGATCGGGGGGGCGGCTGACCTTTGCTCTCCCCACACTCTACCCGACGCTCCTCCGCCTTGAAAACCGTGGGTGGATCAAGGGCCGCTGGGT
>AR_comb_assmDRAFT_10028456_pt1 | contig 11099 bp, 8 predicted proteins | sample ArasoioldDNA_FD_10543 | JGI IMG/M metagenome (IMG submission 10543) | reverse complement strand
GGCGCAGCAAAGTGCTAGTCCCAGGAGGGCGGCGGCGTGTCAGCGCAAGGCAACCGGTTACTGGCGGCGATCGAAGCGGAGATCAAGAACATCTCGAAGCTGGAGCACACACTGGCGCGGACCAAGCTGGTCCTCCAAGAGCAGGCAAGCCGACTGCGGCTGGGTACGAACCCTGAGCTCGTCATGACGTCGCTCCGGCTCACTGTCCCGCACGAGACGACGCTTGCCCTCATCGAGCGCGTCGACCCCGTTCTCTCCACTCCGGTCGAGCTGCCTCCAAAATCGTCGTAGGTCGGGCTACCGACCGGCCGCAGTAGCGGCGGATCATCCGCCTCGAGCGGGAGCCTACGTCCTTACCGACTTCGGGACTTCGGGAACAGTCGATCAGCGAGGCTTCAGCAGCCAGTCGATCACCGCGCGCGAATCTTCCGGATCCGGCGCGCCGGGCGGCTGTGTCGCCGGCGCCGGCTGAGTCTGAGCCGGTTCGCGACGCTCCGACCTAGCCGCCGGCGGCGGCGTCTGCGGCGATGACGACGGAGCCGGTCGCGGCGGCGCCGCCACGGCGGGAGATGGCGGTGGGGCTGATGGCGTCACGGCGGGCGACGGCGATGTCGCAGCCGGCGGCGCCGGTGCCGGCCGCGTCGGCGCCGCAACGGCCGGCGGCGGTGGCGTCACTGACGGAGTCGATGGCGTCACAGCGGTAGCCGGCGGTGTGACCACCGGCGGAGCCGGCGCTGGCCGCGGCGGTGTCGCAACGGCCGGCGGCGGTGGCGTCACTGACGGAGTCGATGGCGCCACAGCGGTAGCCGGCGGTGTGACCACCGGCGGAGCCGGCGCCGGCCGCGGCGGTGTCGCGACGGCCGGCGGCGTCACAGCGGGCGCGGGCACAGCGGGAGTCGGCCGCGTCACCGCAGGCGCCGGCGGCGTAACTGCAGGCGCTGGCGATGTGGCTGAGGGCACCGGCGGTGGTGTTGTCCTCGGCGGGGCTGCCGGGGTGCGCTCAACCGGCGGCGTCGCCACCGTCGGCGCACTCTTCGCCGGCGGCGTGACCACGCTGGGTTCCGGAGTGCGCACGGCAGGCTCGGGCGTGCGCGCGGTCGGTGCCGACGACTCGACGGAAGGCCTTCCGGTTTCGGTCGGAGCGTGGACCGCCGGTGCGGGCGGTCGCCGCGTCTCTATCGACGGCGGCGGCGCCGGCGCGCTCGCGGGAATCGCCTCTCGCACGCCCGGCTGCGACGTCGGAGACGCGGGCGTCCGCAGGGATAGCGCCCCCCAGATCACCGCGGCGACGGCGGCCGTCCCGAGTACCGCGCCACCGGCGATGAGCGCGGCGCGCGTGCGTCGCGGCGCCGGACCATGCGCACCGGTCCACAGGAGATTGAGGACGTCGCCCATCAACGGGCGCGCCTCGGGCTGCTTGTAGAGCGCGAGCGTGACCGCGCGCGAGACCGAAGCCGGCACGCCGTCGCGGAGCTTCTGAATGGGGGTCGGCGCCTCTTTCAGATGCTTGGTGAAGATCGCCTCACGCGTCGCGCCCTGGAACGGCGGAGCTCCGCTCAGAAGCTCGTGCAGCACCACACCGAACGCGTAGATGTCGGTCTTCTCGGTGATCGGAGCCTTCTGGATCTGTTCGGGCGAGAGATACTCGGCCGGCGGCTCCACGTTGATCAGCGCCTGCACCTCGCGGGCGTCGCGCAAACCCGACAGCTCGAGGTCGAGCAGCTTGAGATGACCGTCTTCGAGCACGATCACGTTGCGCGGCGCGATGGCGCCGTGGACGAATCCCATGTTGTGCAAGGTCTCGATGGCTCCGCCCAGCTCGAGCGCCAGTCGTAGCGCCGCGTGGATCTCGAGCGCAGGGCGGGCCGCGATGACCTGGTCGAGTCGCCGGCCTTCGACGAGCTCCGTCACGGTGAACGGGCGACCCATGTCGAGCTCGCCGAACTCCAGCACGCGGGCCATCGCGGGATGAGAGCCGGACGCCGCGATGATCGAGCGGCCCATGCGCATCACGGCCTGCGCGGCCTGTGGGGTCGAGGCGAAGTTGCGCGGCAGGAACCGGATCGCGACCCGGTGGCCGGTCGACTCGTCCTCGCCGAGGCATACGGTCCCGAACGCGCCGGCGCCGATCTCGCTCACAACGCGGTAGCGTCCGCGAATGCGCAGCCCGCTCGGGAAGCGCTCACCGAGCTGAGCGGGAACCGCGGCGGGACCTGTCTGGGATTCTCTCGCCACTACGGGGACCCCCTCGGAAACGTCGAGACTATTCATACAACACAGGAGGAGAGGCGCGTCAAGTCCGGGGGTTCCCCGGTCCCGGCGTTTCGAGGTGGGATAATCAGCCCTGCCATGAGCCCCCGCAACGCCGTCGCGGTGCTCCTTTGCGCCCTGGCTACGACCCTCAGCCCCCAGCCCGGTGCCGCCGCCCCGGGAACGGAGGCACCCCGGGTCAAGGTCGAGCTCGTCAGCGAAGTCGCAGCGATCGCACCCGGCCAAACCTTCCGGGTCGCCCTGCACCAACGGATCGCGCCAGGCTGGCACACCTACTGGATGAACCCGGGCGACTCGGGCGAGGCTCCCAGAATCGAGTGGAGCTTGCCTCCAGGCTTCACGGTGGGAGAGTTCGCATGGCCGCTGCCCGATCGCATAAAGGTTGGATCGGCCATGACGTACGGGTACTCCGAGTCGGTCGTCCTGCCAATTCCCGTGACGCCTCCGGCCGACCTCGTGCCGGGGACCCGGGTGAGTCTGACCGGACAGGCGAACTGGCTCGTCTGCGAGAAGATCTGTATCCCAGAGGAAGCGCCGCTCGCCCTCACCTTGCCGGTCGTCAGCGGCGCGCCGGCGGTCGACGCCCGCGGGGCGGCATTGATCGCGGCGGCGCGCCGGAGCATTCCAACCCAGAGCCCGTGGCGCGCCTCGTTCGCCGCGACGACCCAGGACGTCACGTTGATGGTCGACGCCCCGGGCCTGGCCGCCGACAGAATCTCCGAGGTCTGGTTCTACCCGGCGCGCTGGGGAGCCATTGACCTGACGGCCCCGCAGCGGGCGCGCATCGACGCCGCCGGTATCACGATCGACGTCGCGCGGGGACCTCTGACCGAGGCGTCCGCGGCCTCGATCGAGGGCGTGCTGGCGGTGGTCGAGCGACTCGATGGCGGAACGGTTCGCCACGGCTTCTCGATGACGGCATCGCCGACCGGGCTCGGGGTGACGCGACCGACGAGCCTGACATCACTGCTCAGCGCGCTGGGGCTCGCGCTCGCCGGCGGGCTCATGTTGAACCTCATGCCGTGCGTCCTGCCCGTGCTCTCGATCAAGGCGCTCGGTCTGGTCCAGCTCGCGGAAGGGCGAGCGGCCACGCTCGCACGCCACGGGCTGGCGTACACGGCAGGCGTGCTGGTTTCGTTCGCGATCGTCGCCGGGGCGCTCATCGCGCTGCGCGCCGCCGGTGAACTCCTGGGCTGGGGCTTTCAGCTCCAGTCGCCGGCCGTCGTCACGCTCCTCGCCTGGCTGTTCTTCACGATGGCGCTGAGCCTGTCTGGAGCGATCGTGGTCAGCACTCGCTTTGCCGGCGCGGGACAGGCGCTGGCGGCGCGCTCCGGCCACGTCGGGTCGTTTGCGACCGGAGCGCTCGCCGCGGTCGCCGCCACGCCGTGCACGGCGCCGTTCATGGGCGCGGCGGTCGGCTTCGCGCTCGCTCAGCCGTGGCCCACAGCACTGCTCGTCTTCGAGGCGCTCGGCCTCGGGCTGGCGCTTCCGTACCTGCTCCTGACGCTGGTCCCGGCGTGGCGTCGGCTTCTACCAAAGCCTGGCCCCTGGATGACGCGCCTGAAGCAGCTCCTCGCGTTTCCGCTCTACGCCTCGGCCGCGTGGCTCGTGTGGGTCGTGAGCCAGCAGGCCGGCCCGCACGGCGTCGGCGCGGCGCTCGCCGGACTCGTGCTGATCGCCTTCGCGTCGTGGCTCCATCAGTCGCTCGGTGGCGTGCGAGCGCTCTGGCGGCGCGTGGCGACAGTCGCCGTGGTGGCCGCGCTCCCGGCACTGATCGTCGGGATGGTCGCGCTGGCTCCGCTCGGCGCCGGCGCCCGCTCGGCGACACCGGCCAACGAAGGTCTCGGCTGGGAGCCCTTCAGTCCCGAGCGGCTCGCGGCGGCGCGGGCATCAGGCAAACCGGTCTTCGTCAACTTCACGGCCGCTTGGTGCGTCACCTGTCTGGTCAACGAGCGTGTCGCGCTGCGCTCCTCGGCGGTCGCCGACGCCTTCGCGAAGAAAGGTGTCGTGGCCCTCAAGGCCGACTGGACCACGCGCGATCCGATGATCAGCCGGATCCTCGGCTCGCTCGGGCGCAGCGGGGTGCCGCTCTATGCCCTGTATCCGCCCGGTTCGCCGAGCACGGTGCCGACCTTGCTCCCGCAGCTCCTGACCGAAGGTACGGTCATCGAGGCGATCGACAAGATATGATCGTCGGCAGACGAAAAGGAGAGCGTATGTCCACGCACGACTCGACCCGTCGCACGTTTCTCGCGGGCACGACGCTCGCGGGGCTCGCCGCCCTCTCAATCCGGGGCCTCACACCGCCCGCGTGGGCCGCGGCCGTCGCCAAGGTCGGCGAGGCGGCGCCGGCGTTCGCCATCGACGCCACGACCGGCAAGAGCGTGAGTCTCGCCGATCAGCGCGGCAAGCTGGTCGTCCTCGAGTGGACGAACCACGACTGTCCCTACGTGCGCAAGCACTACGAGACCGGCAACATGCAGGCGCTCCAGAAGGAGACCACCGCGCAGGGCGTGGTCTGGCTGACCGTCATCTCGTCCTCGCCCGGCACGCAGGGCTACGTCACGGCGAAGCAGGCCGACGAGCTCACGACGTCGCGCAAGGCGAGCCCGACCTCGGTGTTGCTCGATCCGACCGGACTCGCCGGCAAGGCGTACGGCGCGACCAACACGCCGCACATGTACCTGATCGACAAGAACGGGCTCCTCGTCTACGCCGGCGCGATCGACGATCGGCCCACGACCCGCCGCGCCGACGTCCAGGGCGCGCAGAACTACGTGCGCGCGGCGCTCGAGGACGTGACGGCGGGACGCGCGGTGCGGACGCCCGTGACGCGAGCGTACGGCTGCACGGTCAAGTACGCGTAGAGCTCGCCCGCGCGTGACGGTCTCACGCCCGCGGCCGGCAGTGCGTCTGTCCGGACTCCTGGCGCTCGCGATCTGCCTCGCGACCGGCTCGGCCTGGCACCTCGTCACGACGGCGGTCGGCGCCGACAAGCCGCGCGCCGAGCGCCCGACCTACCAGGTCGGCGACAAGTGGATCAGGACCGACGGTATCTACGTGCTGGTCCGGATCGACAAGGACATCTACGTCTTCTCCGCCGGCGGCGGCAAAGAGGTTCACCTCAGCAAAGACCTCGGCTTCACGAAGATCATTCTCGAGGGCCGTACCGAGCTCGACCTCGAGCCGGCACCGCGTTTCAACTGGCCGCTCGAGGTCGGGAAGTGGGGCACGACCCGCCTCTTGTGGCGCTCGCCGCTGCCGCAGCCGCTGCCGAACTTCACGGGCACCGTCGGCGTGATCTGGCAGGTCGAGGCGCACGAAGAGGTCACCACGCCGGCGGGAAGCTTCCGCGCCTTCCGCATCATTCAGAAGATCGAGACGGTCGCGGGCTCTTCCGGCGGCAGCGGCCAGCAGTTCGGACAGGTGATACTGTGGTACGCGCCGGACGTCCAGCGATTCGTGAAAGCCCAGGGCAACCTCAAGGGCTTCAACTGGGAGCTGAACCGCTCGGCGACGCCTGCGCCGCCGGTCGTTGCGACGCCGGCACCACAGCAGGCGGAGCCGCCGCGGCCGCCCGTCGAGCCACCGCGGCGCGAGCCCGCGCCGCCGCCGACGGCGACTCCGACGCCGGCACCCCCCGCGCCCGCATCGCCGCCTGCACCGGCGCCTCCCGCACCGCGCGCCGAGCCGCGAAAGGGCGATACCGAAGCGCCGAAGATCACGATCAATCAGCCGGCCGCCGACGCGAAGCTGACCGACGACAAGGTGCTCGTCACCGGCCTGGTCCACGACAACGTCGAGGTCGCCCGTGTGCAGGTGCTCGTCAACGGCGTCGAGGCGCCGTCGTTGCTCGACGTCGGCGTCGTCGGCCGCGGCGTGCCGGTGGGCGCGCTGGCCGAGCTCAAGCCGGGACCGAACGTGATCGAGGTCACCGCCACGGACAAGGCCGGCAACGTCGCCCAGGTCGTTCGCAACGTGACGCGGATCACCGCCGCAGGCGCGGCCGCGGCGCTCGGTACGAAGATCGCGAATCGCTGGGCCGTCGTCATCGGCGTCGGCGACTACGAGAGCAAGAGCGTGCCCAAGCCGCGGTTCGCCGACGCGGACGCTGACGCCATGTATCGCCTGCTCACGACGCGAGGCGGCTATCCGCGGGAGAACGTGGTGCTGCTGACCGACAAGGCGCCCGAGAAGCCGACGCTCCAGAACATCCGCCTGGCGCTCGGCGATTTCCTCGCGCGCAAGACCTCGCGCGAGGACATGGTGCTCATCTACTACGCGGGGCTCGGCGCTCCGGAGATCGACGCGGCGACCAAGGAGAAGGACGGGCTCGCGAAATATCTGATCCCGCGCAACGTGCAGCCGGACGCGCTCAAGACCACGGCGTTCCCGATGGACGAGGTGCAGCGGATCCTCGGCCGCATCGCCGCCGAGCGCGTGGTGCTGCTGCTCGACACCTCCTACAGCGGACTCACCGGCGGCCGCAGCTTCGCGCCCTCGAACGCAAAGCCGCGGACCTTGAGCGAGGGGTTCCTCGAGCGCCTCGCGCAGGGCCGCGGCCGCCTGGTCATGACCGCGAGCGGCGCCAACGAGGTCGCGCTCGAGCCGGCCGAGCTCGGCCACGGTCTCTTCACCTACTACGTGCTCGAGGGGCTCTCGGGAAAGGCGGATCGAAACGGCGACGGGGTCGTGACGGTGTCCGAGCTCTACCCGTACGTCGAGGATCAGGTCGAGCGCAGATCGCGCGCCGCCGGCGGCCGGCAGCGGCCCCTGATGAAGGGCGATATCGAGGGCACGCTACCGCTGTCGCAGCTCGGTCGATAGTTGACGCGGCTCCTCTCGGTCGATGCGCTGCGCGGCCTCACCGTCGCGGCGATGGTGCTCGTCAACAATCCCGGGACGTGGCGCGCCGTCTACCCGCCGCTTCGTCACGCGACCTGGCACGGCTGGACGCTGACGGACGTGATCTTTCCCTTCTTCGTCTTCATCGTGGGCGTGGCGATTCCGCTCGCGCTCGAGCCGCGGCTGGCTGACGCCGGACGCGCCGCGGTGGTCCCCAAGATCGTCCGGCGATCGGTCGTGATCTTCCTGCTCGGCATCGTGCTCAACGGATTCCCCTGGTATACGTGGGCGACCCTGCGGATTCCGGGCGTCCTGCAGCGGATCGCCGTGTGTTACTTCTTCGCAGCCCTGATCTATCTGTGGACGAGCACGCGCACGCAGGCCCTGATCGTGTCGGTGCTCCTCGTCGGGTACTGGCTTGCGATGATCTGGATTCCGGTCCCGGGCTCCGGCGCGGGGGATCTGAGCCCGGCGGGCAACCTGGCCGCGTACGTCGACCGCGTGATCCTCGGCCCGCACATCTGGCAGGCCGCGAAGGTCTACGACCCGGAGGGCATCCTCGGCACGATCCCCGCTGTGGGTACGACGCTCCTGGGTGTCCTGACGGGCACGTGGCTGCGCCACAAACGCCCCTCCGGCTCGATCGCCCTACGGCTCGCCGCGGCAGGGATAGCCGGCGTCGCCGCCGGGGAGCTCTGGGGGATCTGGTTTCCGATCAACAAGTCACTGTGGACGAGCTCTTACGTCCTGCTCACGGCCGGGCTCGCCATGGTCGCGCTGGCGGCGTTCTACTGGCTGGTCGAGGTTCGTGGCTGGCGCCGCTGGGCCACCCCGTTGGCGGTTCTGGGCGTGAACGCCCTCATCCTTTACTTCCTCTCGAGTCTGGTCGCCCGGCTGATGTCGATCGTCCGGGTCGGGGCCGACGGCCGCAGCGTTCAGGCGGAGCTCTTCGAGCGGCTGTTCGCCCCGATGGCCGCACCGATCAACGCCTCGCTGGCGTTCGCTGCGGTCTACGTCGTCGCGTGGTGGGCGATTCTCTGGGCGCTCTACCGCTGGAACGTCCGCATCCGGGTGTGACGGCGCCTTCACGGTGCAATATATCTCTTGTAGTTTCCGGCAGTTATATGACGAAATGCACGGCGATGCATCGGTCGCTCTTTGCACAACCATGAAGCCAACTACCGAAGATTGCCCCGAGTGATCACCTGCTTGCGCAGTTTTTGAAGCCCGTCCGAGACGTTGGATCCGCGGCTCGAACGATGATCGTATTGTTTTCGAGGGGATCCGAAGTTGGCATCGGTGTTGCCAATAACGAGGCGACCGAGATAGACTCCGGCCCGAGCCGGCTCGAAATCTTGCGCGAAATTCGATTCGAAGCCGGCTTGGAGCGCGGCGGTCGCGCACGGGTCGAGCCATGAAGCCGGAGCGTTTGGGGCCGGCACGGAGGTCGAGGAGCCCGATGGCCATGTCCGCGGCGCGTCGAACAGTTCTGGCGGCGGCTCTGCTGCTGGCCGCTGCCGGCTGCTCCACCACCCGCTCGGCCCAGACCCCGGCGGAGCGCGCGGAGCCCACGCCCCCGGTCGCCCGGCAGCCCGGCTCCGCCGCCAAAGAGTCCGACGTATTCGAGTCAAAGGACTTCATCGTCACCATGGCGCGTGCGGGCGATACGCCCGAAACGCTGGCCGCCCGTCACCTCAGCGACCCGAAGAAGAAGTGGATGATCGAGGACTACACAGGGACCCGCACGCTCTCCGCCGGGCAGGAGGTCGTGATCCCCAAGCACGAGTGGAACCCGGTCGGCGTGTTCCCGTGGGGCTACCAGCTCGTGCCTGTCCTCGTCTATCACAACCTCGCCGCACAGGATAAGGGCCGGCTGACGCTCGCCGCCCGGTCCTTCGATGCCCAGATTCGCCAGCTGCACGCGGAGGGATTCCAGGCCCTACGCCTCGCCGATTTCCTGGCGTTCACGACGGGCCGCCGCCAGCTGCCGCGCAGGTCCGTTCTCCTCACGTTCGACGACGGCTACAAGTCGTTCGTGCAGTACGCCCGCCCGATCCTGAAGGACTACAGCTACGGCGCGACGTTGTTCGTGTATTCCGACTTCCTCGGCGGCGGCAGCGCGCTCTCCTGGCAGGATCTCCGGACCCTGACCGAGCAGGGCTTCGACGTCCAGGCTCACTCGAAATCACACGGCAACCTGCGCCGCGCCGAGGGCGAGTCGGAGGCGGCATACGCCAAGCGCATCGAGGCCGAGCTGGCGTTCCCCAACACGCTCTTCACCAAGCACCTGGGGCGCCCCAGCACCGTCCTGGCCTACCCGTTTGGCGAGATGGACGACGAGCTCCTGCCGTACGTCGCCAAGCTCGGCTACTCCGCGGCGTTCACGGTGCGCAGGCAGTCGAACCCGGCATTCGTGTCGCCTCTGAGGATCAGCCGAGCCCAGATCTATTCGGAGATGACCGCGAAGGACTTCACGAAGAACTTGATCGTCTTCCAGGACGAAGAAGTGAAGCTGGCGCGGACCGCGGACGGGCGTGTCGCGAGCGTCGCGCAGGCTCAGCCGGTGTCGACGCAGCCGGCCGCCGGTGCGCCGGTCGTCTGGGCCCGAGATCGGCTCGCGGCCTCGCACAACGAGAAGTCCGAGCAGCTCGAGAAGCGCGGTTTCCTGCGCCAGGCCCTCGAAGAGCGGACGATCGCGCTCACGATCGCCCCCGGCGATCGCAAAGCCCAGGACGCCCACAAGCGGCTGGAGACGCAAATCGCCAAGGATGTGGCCGGCCTGCTGCAGGAAGGCCGGGCACTCCTCGATCGCGGCGTCCTCGGCGAGGCGCAGCAGCGGTTCCTCACGGCGCTGAGCCTCGAGCCCACGAACCGTCCGGCGTTCGAGGCGCTGCAGAACGACGTGCGCGAGGTGATGTTCATCACCCATACGGTCCGGCCGGGCGACACGTGCGTCTCGCTGGCGGAGCTGTACTACGGCGACAAGCTTCGCTGCGAGGTCATCGCGGAAACGAACCGTATGGCGCTGAACGCGCAGCTCAAGGCCGGACAGAAGATCCGGGTGCCCGAAATTCCGGGCGTCCCGTTTCGTCTGCCCTGAGTCCGAGCACGGCGTGGTGGATTTTGTCCGACAACGAGAGGGCCTTCCGAGATGATTCAGTACTGCGGCCGCACCGACGTGGGCCGGCGGCGCACGAGGAACGAGGACAGCATTCTCGTCGGCGGCGGACTTCTCGTCGTGTGTGACGGGATGGGTGGCCACCAGGCGGGCGACGTCGCGTCGCGCATCGGTGTGGACACGATCGGCGCGTTCATCAGCCGGTCGGAAGCCGATCCCGAGCTCACCTGGCCGTACGGATTCGATCCGAGCGTGTCGCTCGACGCCAACCGGATCCGCACGGCGATCAAGCTGGCGAACCGCGCGATCTATACGCGCGCCGCGGCCGAGGACGAGTATGCCGGGATGGGGACGACGGTCGCCGCCGCCCTCGTCAGCGACGCCGACGAGCCGCGCTTCACGTACGGCCACGTCGGCGACAGCCGCATCTACCTCATCCGGGGCCGCAATATCGTCCAGCTCACGCGCGACGATTCGCTGGCCAACAGCGCCTGGGCCGACGCCGACGCCGCGGTCGGCACGGTCATGAAGAACGTCCTCACCAAGGCGCTCGGCGTGCGACCCGAGGTCGAGTTCGACGTCGCCGCGCACGACCTGGTGGCCGGGGACGTCGTCCTGCTCTGCTCCGACGGGCTCACGAACATGCTCGACGACCCGGCCATTCTCGAGATCCTCGCGCGCGACGACGACCACCTGGAAAAGACGTGCGACGAGCTCGTGGACGGCGCCAACGCCCGCGGCGGCCGCGACAACATCAGCGTGCTGCTGCTCCGGTACCGTCCATGATCCAGAAGATCGGCAAGTACCGGATCATCGAGCGCATCGGGCGCGGCGGCATGGGCAGCGTCTACAAGGCGCACGACCC
>AR_comb_assmDRAFT_11820420_pt1 | contig 11101 bp, 5 predicted proteins | sample ArasoioldDNA_FD_10543 | JGI IMG/M metagenome (IMG submission 10543) | reverse complement strand
CAATATTTCGGTTAGTACTGAACCGGAAAGTTTGACTGGTGCAACCAATTTAATGTACCGTACGTAACGCACCAATCGGATTTTGTATTCAATGGGCCTTATCTGTGAGCCCATTAATTGATGTGACGGCCTAAACTAAATCCGAACGGTTTATTTCAGCGATCCGCGACGGTTTGTATTCAGCCAATAGCAATCAATTATGTAGCAGTGGTGATCCTCGTCAAACCAGTAAAGCTAGATCTGGACCGTTGAATTGGTGCAAGAAAGCACATGTTGTGATATTTTTACCCGTACGATTAGAAAACTTGAGAAACACATTGATAATCGATAAAAACCGTCCGATCATATAAATCCGCTTTACCATCGTTGCCTATAAATTAATATCAATAGCCGTACACGCGTGAAGACTGACAATATTATCTTTTTCGAATTCGGAGCTCAAGTTTGAAATTCGGAGAAGCTAGAGAGTTTTCTGAGGTACGATTCTTCGATCCTCTTTGATTTTCCTGGAAATATTTTTTCGGTGATCGTGAAACTACTGGAATCGCTCGATAGGTGGTACGAAATTAGGCGAGATTAGTTTCTATTCTTGGCCATTATCTTGTTTCTTCGCCGAATGATCTTCCGGATAAAGATTTTAGGTTAGAGATGAATCGTATAGCTAGATTTCATCACCAGATAGTTTCTTTGTCTAGAATCTCTGAAATTCTCGATAGTTTTCACATGTGTAAATAGATTGTTCTTATTCGGCGATTGTTGATTAGGGTTTTGATTTTCTTGATTATGCGATTGCAATTAGGGATTTTCTTTGGTTTTGTGTTGATCTTACGATACATTCCGGCAATTGAATACGTATGGATCTAAATCTTGTTAATTTGTTGAACAGATGGCTCGTACTAAGCAAACAGCTCGTAAGTCTACTGGAGGAAAGGCTCCTAGGAAGCAGCTTGCTACAAAGGTAAGACTCGGGCTCTCACATGTGATCTGAGTAGCTTGATAAACACATTTCTAGATTTGTTCTAATTGGTGGATGTTTTAATTTAAGGCTGCACGTAAGTCTGCACCAACCACTGGAGGAGTCAAGAAGCCCCATCGTTACCGTCCAGGAACTGTTGCACTACGGTATGCAATCTGTTTCTTCCCCAAATTCAATTGTGTTTTTACTTTATTGATATCGTCATTGATTAAACTCTGTTTCTCTGTTTTATTGATCTTGATTGACAGTGAAATTCGTAAGTACCAGAAGAGTACCGAGTTGCTGATCAGGAAGCTCCCTTTCCAGAGGCTAGTTCGTGAGATTGCCCAGGATTTCAAGGTAATGTGTCTGTTCGTCTGATTCAGTCTACAAATGGATTTAACTTTTTACTTGTTTTGTCATAACCTTGTGTTCTTATCTTGTCTCTTTGATTGCAGACTGACTTGCGTTTCCAGAGCCATGCTGTGCTTGCACTCCAGGAGGCTGCTGAAGCATACCTTGTGGGTCTCTTTGAGGACACTAACCTCTGCGCCATCCATGCCAAGCGTGTGACCATAATGCCCAAAGACATTCAGCTCGCTCGCAGGATCAGAGGAGAACGTGCTTAATTGTGATTGGGAAGTAGTTGGATTATGTGAATGTGGGTGGTTTTCTAAATAGATAGTTGGAATTAGATAATGGCTTAAAAAGCTTTTGGGTGTAGGAGACTTGGAAACAATGGTGTTTTTTTTTTCTTTTCTTTCTGTTTCTTGTCTAGTCGGTTTATGATTTGCTTGTGTTCTTCTTAGCTACGTTTTGTGGTGTGTATTGCTTTCTTCTTTGGCAATGTTGAACACCTTTTGTTGTTGAATTCATCTCTGAAACATATGAATATGTTAAAGTTTCTGACTCTTGTTTCATCTGTATCTGTTCGATATTGTATGATTGAGTTTTATTGTTTATCAATAAGCTTTCTGTTTCAAAGTTCTTTTCAATATCAACAACTTTTACGTTCACGAAATTGGTAATCCGTGTGACACTTAAAATCTCTAATCGTGGCCGTTGGGCTGTGTTGAGAAAACACAATGTACAATAGTTTGAACCGTAGGATAAAGAATGTGAGAAAGCACAAAGGAGCGTATCGTGATAACCCTTTCGTGAGTATTATAAATAATAATTCAACTACATTGCGGCCACAACCACTACTTCAATCATCCCCTATTACTGCTTTTGTTACGAAAGACAAAAAAACAAAACAAAACAAAAGTCAGCTCAGGCGAAGAACAGGTATGATTTGTTTGTAATTAGATCAGGGGTTTAGGTCTTTCCATTACTTTTTAATGTTTTTTCTGTTACTGTCTCCGCGATCTGATTTTACGACAATAGAGTTTCGGGTTTTGTCCCATTCCAGTTTGAAAATAAAGGTCCGTCTTTTAAGTTTGCTGGATCGATAAACCTGTGAAGATTGAGTCTAGTCGATTTATTGGATGATCCATTCTTCATCGTTTTTTTCTTGCTTCGAAGTTCTGTATAACCAGATTTGTCTGTGTGCGATTGTCATTACCTAGCCGTGTATCGAGAACTAGGGTTTTCGAGTCAATTTTGCCCCTTTTGGTTATATCTGGTTCGATAACGATTCATCTGGATTAGGGTTTTAAGTGGTGACGTTTAGTATTCCAATTTCTTCAAAATTTAGTTATGGATAATGAAAATCCCCAATTGACTGTTCAATTTCTTGTTAAATGCGCAGATGGCTCGTACCAAGCAAACCGCTCGTAAGTCCACCGGAGGTAAAGCTCCAAGGAAGCAACTTGCTACTAAGGTTTTGTTCCTTCTTGTCTCTTTTTTCAAATAATACTTGTGTTGTGAAGTTGAATGTTAATCTCCTTCTTTATTAACCTCAGGCTGCTCGTAAATCTGCACCAACTACTGGTGGAGTCAAGAAACCACATCGTTACCGTCCTGGAACTGTTGCTCTCCGGTTTGTCCCTTCTTCGATTTGTATGTGATTCTTTGAGATTATGTAACATTGTGTGTTAACATTCCTCTTATCTTTTGGTGTTCAGTGAAATCCGTAAGTACCAGAAGAGTACTGAGTTGCTTATCAGGAAACTGCCATTTCAGAGGCTAGTCCGTGAGATTGCTCAAGATTTCAAGACTGATTTGCGTTTCCAGAGCCATGCTGTCTTAGCTCTCCAGGAAGCTGCAGAAGCATATCTTGTTGGTCTCTTTGAAGACACTAACCTTTGTGCCATTCATGCCAAGCGTGTGACCATAATGCCCAAAGACATTCAGCTCGCTCGTCGTATCAGAGGTGAACGCGCTTAAGCCAACCAAGAATCCGAGATTTGGTTCAAGTAGTTTTTGTTTTTTATGAAAGCAAGATCTTAATTGCTGTGTTTTTTAAATCTCTGGGTATGTAGTAGTAAGAGTAGTAAGAAGTCTGCAATCTAAGAATGTTGTGTTCTTTAAGCTTATTATTATGTGTGTTGCGAACTCTTTTTAACTCTTTTGTTAAATTCTTATGTTTTCTTAACTCGTTTGTTCGTCACCATTGCTTTCTCTTCAAATAATGGCTGATTTTTTTCTATAATTTTGGATTTGTTGAATGCTTTCTTTTAAAAGAATCAGATTTTGGACTTTTGACCAAAGAAAATAATAATATCAGACGATAAAATAGACGGCTCTCGATAAAACTAACCCTAAAAATAAGGAAATAAGTTCCTCTTTGAACCAAATTTTCTTTCTTTGACCAATAGATCTTTTTGTCAACCTCTTAAATATATTCTTAGTCAATCTTCTAATAAACCCATTGGCCATTACCAAAAATTCCTCGGAAACGCTGAATAAAAAACATTCTATCATCTATGGGAGAAGTCGATGAGAAACCGTCCATTGATGTAGCTTCTCCAAGGTATTCATCGAACAAAGTTGCGGATATTGGTACAGAGCTTTACAAAATGAAAGCTTCCCTTGAGAACAGAGAAAACGAAGTCGTTTCTTTAAAACAAGAGTTATTGAAGAAAGACATCTTCATCAAGAATCTTGAAGCTGCAGAGAAGAAACTGCTTGATTCGTTTAAAGATCAATCGAGAGAGTTAGAGGAAACCAAAGCTTTGGTAGAAGAGTCAAAGGTAGAGATTGCTTCATTAAAAGAGAAGATAGATACATCTTACAATAGCCAAGATTCCAGCGAGGAAGACGAAGACGATAGTTCTGTTCAGGATTTTGATATTGAGTCTTTGAAGACTGAGATGGAATCGACCAAGGAGAGTCTTGCACAGGCTCATGAGGCTGCACAAGCCTCTTCTTTAAAGGTTTCTGAATTGTTAGAAGAGATGAAATCGGTTAAGAACGAGCTTAAATCAGCGACTGATGCAGAGATGACTAACGAGAAAGCAATGGATGATTTGGCTTTAGCTTTGAAAGAGGTAGCTACTGATTGTAGCCAAACGAAAGAGAAGCTTGTGATTGTGGAAACAGAGCTCGAGGCTGCTAGGATAGAGTCTCAGCAATGGAAGGACAAGTACGAGGAAGTGAGGAAAGATGCTGAATTACTTAAGAACACGAGTGAGAGACTAAGGATTGAAGCAGAGGAATCGCTTTTGGCTTGGAATGGGAAAGAATCTGTGTTTGTGACTTGTATAAAGAGAGGAGAAGATGAGAAGAATTCACTTCTTGATGAGAACAATAGGTTGCTTGAGGCTCTTGTTGCTGCTGAGAATTTGAGCAAGAAGGCTAAAGAAGAGAATCATAAGGTTAGGGATATACTAAAACAAGCGATTAACGAAGCTAATGTTGCGAAAGAAGCAGCTGGGATTGCGAGAGCTGAGAATTCGAATTTGAAGGATGCCTTGTTGGATAAGGAAGAGGAACTGCAGTTTGCTTTGAAGGAGATTGAGAGAGTGAAGGTTAATGAAGCTGTGGCTAATGACAATATTAAGAAGTTGAAGAAGATGCTGTCTGAAATAGAGGTAGCTATGGAGGAAGAGAAACAGAGAAGCTTAAACAGACAAGAGTCGATGCCAAAGGAAGTTGTAGAAGTTGTTGAGAAGAAGATTGAGGAGAAGGAGAAGAAGGAAGAGAAGAAAGAGAACAAGAAGGAGAAGAAAGAGAGCAAGAAGGAGAAGAAAGAACATAGCGAGAAGAAAGAAGACAAGGAGAAGAAAGAGCAGACACATCAGAACTTCGATAAGAGGATGATTGGGAAAACTTGTAGTTTCAGTATCATGAAGCTAGCTCATCACAATCACAACCACAAGCACAACAAAGAAACATCAGAGGAAGAGACAAAAAACGCAAACGGTGGGAATCATCAAGAGAATAGTGACGAAAGTGGTGAAGGAAACTCTCCAAGTTCAGATTCATATCTATTCAAAGGTTCGATCTTTGATATAGCAGAGACGCCACATGCACAAATGCATCACAAAAGGAGGTCTTCGTGTACGTTTTTGGAAGAAGTAGAGACGATAAATCCAGAGGATTTGGAGAATTTGGATGGGAATCATTTAGAAGAAGGAGAGTTAAATGACAAAGGAGCAGTAGCAAGGAAGAAGAAGGCGTTTATACGTAGATTTGGTGATCTTCTTGTTAGGAGGAAAAGCTTAAGTTTCTCACACAAGAAAGAATCTTCCACTGATTCACAAGATAAGCAGCAACCTCAGACTCCCACGTCTCCATCTCCGCCACTACCGCCGATGTCTCCGGAGCCCTGAAGAGCATTGTGTTAATGATATGCCATTGTTGTGTTTTCTTCTACAGTTTGAGTTTTGCAGGAACTTTTCTTTTGTACATAGCCAGCCAAACGTTTGAATGTGTTGTAATAAGGACTTGATCATTTTAATATGTGCAGGTTTTGTCTTTCTTAACATGTTGAATCGCTTTATGATTTTACCGGAACGAACCGGTTGCTATGGTTTCGGTATGATTTGATTTCTCGTTATAGGCCTTAGTCGGCCCAATAACGAAGATTCTCTATAAATAAATGAACATAAACAAGGCTTATTTTGTTGGAAATATATTTAACTTGTTTCACTATTTGTCTATTTATATGGGCCAGAGAGACCTTTTTCGATTTTCTTATGTAAAACACAAAATGAAATAAAACTGAAAAAGCTCAAACAATGTGGTAAAGGTGTCATAGTTGCAACTTACAATGAAAATATTTTAATACATTAAAAAAGAAATCCACTTTATTTGAATATAGAAAGTGAAATCAAAATGTTTTGTTATATAAAATATATGTAGAAAATCAATTTTTTATTAGCCAATTTCGCATTTGCACTCCTCAAATCCTCTAGTGCGATTCTTTTATTGCCTTTTCTAAAAGCCTTGAAAAGTTAACTTTTTACTAGAAAAATTCCCATGTGTTTGTATGCTATAGCTTTATTTTCTATTTATGCTAATAAAATTGACATCCTTTTCGCATTTAACCAGATTACAAAGCGAAATGTAATCCATATTGTGGGAAAAAGGTATACAAGATTCCAACAAATTAAGAAATTTCATTATTATAATAGTTTTTGGTCTCGATATTTGGGAAATCATAATGAAATTCATAAGTTTTTCAAATGTATAATAGCCTTCCAATAATAGCAACCAAAATGTGGGGACAATTCTGCTATCACCCAACCACTCAACGGTGATGGGCTTTTACATCACGGCCCAATATTAACCTCCCACGTAACCTTTTTCCATTACGCCCTGACGCACAAAACACCACTTCCACTTGGCATCTAGTTTTGTCACTTGCTTCGAAATTGCCACATGTACGGATAGTATATCGCCACGTATACGAATGCTTTGGTTTACCTTATTAATTCTACTATTTCGCTTTCTCAAGGCGTTGACTTCTTAACCCTCTATATCTCTATTCCATAAGTTCGTGTCTTAACAAATTGTTTAGATTAACATATCTCAAGTCTTAACAAAATAACATATGAAGGATATGTATAAGATAACACTAAGCTGGATAATTTTCCTTAAGATCACAAGAGATCATTGAGAGGATTTTGTTAAGCGTATCTTAAAAAAAACAGAGCTGTTTGAATCATCACGAATATAGTATTTGATTATACACACATTATTTATATGCAAATACATTATACTAAAACGATAAAAATGAAAGAAAAAAACAAAAACATTATGGGGGGCGACTATAACGAAGTCTGCTAAACATTTTGCTTACCTATCTATAAAAAAAAAGCAAGAAAAAGATTATACACAATGAAAGAAACAAACAGAAGGATCAAATAATGATCTAAGGCACGCATTGTTTAATAGACCACGTAATTTGTTTAAGCAACATTTTTTATTGGCTTTTAGCTTTTGATCATTTAGCCGTTGACCTGTTAATTTGGTCGACATCTAAAATTTTGTTTTGTAAATAAAGATTAAGCTCAATTATTAATTCATTTATAATATTTAGATGAGTTTGTTTGTTTATTGGGTTGCGGAAAATGATCACGAAATCTAAAATGTGGGCCATTCTTTATGTTTTCTAAGATAAGAAAATTAGGTATCTTTATTTAATTTTAAAACAGGTAAGTTTGGTAGAAAACTTCAATTTAAAAGATTGAATATATTACTAAAAATGGGTAATCGCATTTATTAATCAGGTATTCACTTTTCAATCTCTGAGATGTTGATGAACTATATAACATACAAGGATTAATTATATGTATTGACAATGAATTATTTTTCTCTTGCGAGAAAACGTATAATTCTTGGTCTCTTCCGAAGAAGGTACACATCATAAATATCGATGAAGAGACAAACCAAATTTAACGGTTTGCAAGTTCACCACCTTGTTCCTGTCCTTGTTGTTCATGTTTTTGAGAGATGCCACGTGTCAAATGGGCCTATATTCAACAATAATATTGACGGCCCAACAGTCTCGTGGGCCCATAAAGGTAAGTTGGTGCTGACTGTATCTGTACGTATGTCTGTATATAAATATGCTAATATGTGACTGAACCATGAGAGAAAAAAAGCTTAAATTCTTTAGCATCTTGCTTTAATAACCTCGAGGAAGCAAAACGACATAGTTTTTGATAGAGACATAGAACAACAATATTCTCTTTCTTTTCTCTGTTCTTTGATCCTCCGATCAATGGAGAGATACGACATCTTAAGAGATCTTGGTTCCGGTAACTTTGGAGTTGCTAAGCTTGTCAGAGAAAAAGCCAACGGAGAGTTTTACGCCGTTAAATACATCGAAAGAGGCCTTAAGGTTTTTTTCTTCTTTAATCTCCTCGTAAATATTCTTTTTTCTTTTTTTTTAGTAATCATTTTTTCAAATTATGAAATGGGCTTTATACAGATTGATGAACATGTTCAGAGAGAGATCATAAACCACAGAGACTTGAAGCATCCTAATATCATCAGATTTAAAGAGGTACGTATGTATATGATAATGATCAAAACCATGACTATATCCATATATAATCGTGTCTGATTTTTGGTTTAGTAGAAAACACACATAAACGAACAAAACAAAAAAGAAATCTATGACAAATTTCAGCCAATACGTGATAATAAGCTAGTGGCAATAATTATGGTTAGTGTACAAAATATTCAATTTTAACATATATTTTTCCACTGCAAGATAAAATTGGCGTGAAATTTGATATCCGTACGTTAGTTTGAATTTCGATCCACGGTAATATAAAAGTAAGAAATATCTGGCCATGTAATTTATGTGTATTAATTTCACATGGTTAGACTTCTTCTAAGTTCTAAAAGAATGTATTAAATTTCATATGTCCCATTCTCAAACGGTCCAAATTAGAGTTCATATGACAGCAATTACAAATTCAAGATTATATAAAAATAGAAGCAATCGTTAGGTCGTCTCGATCTTGAATATAATAAAAAAAGAATTAAAATAAATATGTTTATTTGGTTGGATTATTGTTGGGCTATATTGCAGGTTTTTGTAACACCAACACATCTTGCCATAGTAATGGAGTATGCAGCTGGTGGTGAACTTTTTGAAAGAATTTGCAATGCCGGTAGATTCAGCGAAGACGAAGTATAACTTTAATTCATCATTAGCGACGATTAATCTAATAATTACATTGATAATTAACTTTTGCTAATTATTGTTTTAGGGAAGATATTATTTCAAACAACTTATCTCGGGAGTTAGCTATTGTCACGCTATGGTACGTTTAGTCTTCTAATATGAATAATCTCCAAAAGTGATATCATACCATTGAAACTACTGCTTACTGAATTTTATTTTGTTCATTTTGAATGTAGCAAATATGTCACAGAGACCTTAAGCTCGAGAATACACTCTTAGACGGGAGCCCGTCGTCGCATCTTAAAATATGTGATTTTGGATACTCCAAGGTATAACTATATGTACACCATGTAATCTAAGTAACCTTCAGTGATTAGACACAATTCATTGAGTATAATTTTGATTTTGAACTGTAATTGCAGTCATCAGTTTTACACTCTCAACCAAAATCCACCGTGGGAACTCCGGCTTACGTTGCTCCGGAAGTCTTGTCCCGGAAAGAATATAATGGAAAGGTACAAATTAAATTATTAATTAACTACAATAATAGATTGATTAAAGTAAATTAATAACAACAACAACTTGTTTGATAAAGAAGGTCATATAATTTATATTAACATATGATCTTAAATGTATATAGATTGCAGATGTGTGGTCGTGTGGGGTGACCTTATATGTAATGTTAGTTGGTGCTTATCCCTTTGAAGATCCCGAAGATCCACGGAACATTAGAAACACCATTCAGGTACTGTAAGATTAACCCCTTAAATTATATCAAACGTTCTTTCCACTAATTAGCATTTTATATATAATCTTTTTTTGGTCACTAATTAAAATTTATTTAAGAATAATAATTAATGTGAATGATCAATATTACTTGCAGAGGATATTAAGTGTACACTACACCATACCGGATTACGTCAGGATTTCCTCCGAGTGCAAGCATCTCTTGTCTCGTATCTTTGTGGCTGACCCTGATAAGGTAATCACATAATACCCTAACCAGTTTATGTAAATTATACCATACCGGTTCCGATAATTGGTTTAACAAATGTTTCATATGGATTGATTCTACATTGGTTACTACTTTTAAAACTGAAATTTGAACTTTGAAACCATGACATAGAGAATAACTGTACCGGAAATCGAAAAGCACCCGTGGTTCTTGAAGGGCCCTTTGGTTGTGCCGCCGGAGGAAGAGAAATGCGATAATGGAGTTGAAGAAGAAGAAGAAGAAGAAGAGAAGTGTCGACAGAGTGTTGAAGAGATAGTGAAGATAATAGAGGAAGCAAGAAAGGGAGTAAATGGTACGGATAATAATGGTGGATTAGGGTTAATAGATGGGAGCATTGATCTTGATGATATTGATGATGCTGATATTTATGATGATGTTGATGATGATGAGGAGAGAAATGGTGATTTCGTATGTGCTCTATGATTTCATATGCATGCACGCGTGAGTATGTCTATGCATATGTTTTACATGTATGCCGCTTGAGAATATCAGATGATCTTGTGTTGTATGTTTGTATGATGAAGTGGAAATCATTCACCTCTAATCAAGTTAAATAAAGTACGTATAAGCTTTGTGCGTCTTTATTTATGTTATTATGTATATGTCTATAATCTATTACATTACTTTCCTTTATTGCAATACTTCTCTTGTTTAACTAGAATCCAAAGATATATGTATATAATTTATTTTGCACTTTAGAATAATCCATAGAAAAATATATATGTAATTGTGTCTTCTGATTCCTAAACTTTTTTTTTTGTTGATAAAAATGCAAATATTTCATAAACAAAAATGAAAACATAATAGGTTCACAATCGATGATTCTCAACCTAAGCTAATGGTCCCTTAAAAAAAAAAAAAATAACCATTGATTTTGGTCTATCCACTCGACTATAACAAAAGATGTGTGTTTTTCAGAGACTCTGCTTCTAATGAGCACAAAGCTTCGAGTGAAGAAACAAGTAGCGAAGTTCTCGCCGTTGCTTCTTCTACACGATCTGATTCCATCGGAAGAACCCCATAAGACCGGTTTTCTTTGTTGTTGTTGCTGTGGATCTGTGCATTTAAGGTAGATCTTCACGATTTTTGCGCATTCAGTGACTAG
>AR_comb_assmDRAFT_10219464_pt1 | contig 11107 bp, 7 predicted proteins | sample ArasoioldDNA_FD_10543 | JGI IMG/M metagenome (IMG submission 10543) | reverse complement strand
GACGACAGCACCGCTGTCGTCTGCACGATCGTTCCGGCCGGACGCGGACCCGCGCCGGCCGAGCCGCGCGTGCCGGCAGGACCCAACGTGCACGAGAACTACGGCAATGCGGCGCCGGCACCGACGTTCGAAGACATGCTGAAGACGCCGTACGACGACGAGCTGTTCGATTACTACTTCACCAGCCAGGTGGCGACCTACGACGTGGCCGGTGCGAAGAAGACCGCCATCGGCAAGCCCGCCATCATCGAAAGCGTGACCGCGTCACCGAACGGCGAATATTTCCTCGTTGCGAAAGTGAAGCGGCCGTTTTCACATCTCTATGGCATGAATGGCTTTCCGAAGGACGTGGAGATCTGGAATCGCCGCGGGGAAGTGGCACGCAAGGTAGCCGACGTAGCGTCCGCGGAAGGCATCCCGATCAACGGCGTGCAGGTTGGTCCGAGACTCTATCGCTGGCGGCCGGATCAACCCGCCACCATCGCGTGGGTCGAGGCGCTGGATGAAGGTAATCCGAAGAACACCGTTCCCTTCCGTGACCGGGTGGTGACGCTGGCAGCGCCGTTCAACGGCACGCCAACCGAACTCGGCAAGACCGAGTGGCGCTACGGCAGCGCCGGTTACACGGACAAAGGGACGGCGCTGGTCACGGAAAACGATCGCGTGTCGCGCAAGACTCGAACGTGGATCGTCGACGCAGGGGGCGCGCCGAGAAAGCTGTGGGATCGCCGCCAGCAGGACGCCTACTCGGATCCCGGCACACCCGTCACGCGTCGCGCCGGCGGCACGATCCTCCAGAACGGCGATTCGATCTACCTCACCGGCACCGGGGCCACGCCGCAGGGCGATCGCCCGTTCCTGAGCACCCTCAACCTCAAGACGCTTCAGACCGATCGCGTCTTCCGAGCGGACGATGAAACCTATGAAGCCGTCGTCGCGCCGCTGGACGACACGGGCAAGCGGCTGTTGACGCGGTTCGAAACTCCGAGCGATCCGCCCAACTACTACGTGCGGGATCTCGCCAGCGGCACGAAGCGCGCGCTGACGGCGTTCAAGGATCCGGCGCCGCAATTACGCGGCGTGCAGAAGCAGTTCGTCACCTACAAGCGCAAGGATGGCGTCAGTCTGAGCGGCACACTGTACTTGCCGCCGGATTACAAGGCGGGCCAGCGGCTGCCCGTCGTGATGTGGGCGTACCCGCGTGAGTTCGGCGACGCGGACACCGCCGGGCAGATCACGGGATCGCCGTATCGGTTCACGACTTACACGGGGCCATCGCACCTGCTGCTGCTCACGCAGGGCTATGCCATTTTCGACGATCCCAAGATGCCCATCGTCGGGGCCGGCGAGACGGCCAACGACCAGTACGTGCAGCAGTTGTCGATGAGCGCCGAGGCGGCCGTGGACAAGGTCGTCGAGATGGGCGTCGCCGACCGCGAGCGCATTGGCGTCGGCGGCCACAGCTACGGCGCGTTCATGACGGCCAACCTGCTGGCCCACACCGATCTCTTCCGCGCCGGCATCGCGCGCAGCGGCGCTTACAACCGCACGCTGACGCCGTTTGGCTTCCAGTCGGAGACACGGACGTTCTGGGAGATTCCGTCGGTCTACGGCGCGATGTCGCCGTTCTTCCACGCCAACAAGATCAACGAGCCGATCCTCCTGATCCACGGCGAGATGGACGACAACTCGGGGACGTTCCCGATCCAGTCCGAACGCCTGTGGATGGCGCTCAAGGGCTTCGGCGCGACGGTCCGCTACGTCACGCTGCCCTACGAAGCGCATGGCTACTCCGCGCGCGAATCGGTCCTGACCACGGTCGCCGAGATGATCAACTGGATGGACAAGTACGTGAAGAATGCGCAGCCGCGGGCGAAGACGACCGCGTCGAAGCAATAAACCCGTTCGCACACTCCTATGAAACACATGCGCCACACCGCCATCGCACTCGTGCTCTGCCTGATCGCGTCCTTCGCCGCGGCGCAGGACGCGGACAAGCCGCTGCCGACCATCACGACCAGGGTCGAAAAGCTCCAGAAGATCGACGGCTACATACCGCTGTATTGGCAGGCGTCGGCCGGCAAGCTGTTCATGGAGATCGGGCGGTTCAACCAGGAACTGCTGTACCAGGTCTCGTTGCCATCGGGCCTGGGCTCCAATCCGGTCGGCCTCGATCGCGGCCAGCTGGGGGACTCGAGCGTCGTCACGTTCGAGCGAATCGGCCCCAAGGTCCTGATGACGCAGCCGAACTACAGCTATCGGGCCATCAGCAGCAGCGAGGCCGAACGGCGGGCGGTGAAGGAATCGTTCGCCCAGTCCGTGTTGTGGGGCTTCAAGGTGGAAGCGGAAGAAGGCGACCGCGTGCTCGTGGACGCGACGGCGTTCTTCATGCGCGACGCGCACGGCGTCGTCGATCGGCTGCGGCAGGCGCGGCAGGGCAGCTACAAGCTGGACGAGAGCCGCAGCGCGCTTTACCTGCCGCGGACGAAGGGCTTCCCGCAGAACACGGAAATCGAGACAACGCTGACCTTCACCACTGACCAGGATCCCGGCCGCTACGTGCGGCAGACGACGCCGTCGCCCAACGCGGTGACGCTGCGAGAGCACCACTCGTTCATCCAGCTGCCGGATCTGAAGTACGCACCGCGCAAACTCGATCCGCGCGCGCCGTCATTCGGGATCCTGTTCTACGACTACGCCTCACCGCTGAACGAGCCGGTCGAAAAGCGGTGGATCCAGCGGCATCGCCTGGAGAAGAAGGATCCGTCGGCGGCCGTCTCCGACCCGGTCAAGCCGATCGTCTACTACGTGGACAACGGCGCGCCGGAGCCGATCCGCAGCGCGCTGATCGAAGGGGCGTCGTGGTGGAACCAGGCGTTCGAGGCCGCCGGGTTCCGCAACGCGTTCCAGGTCAAGGTGCTCCCGGCCGATGCCGACCCGATGGACGTCCGCTACAACATGATCAACTGGGTCCACCGTTCCACTCGCGGCTGGTCGTACGGCGGCGGCATCGTCGATCCGCGCACCGGCGAGTTCATCAAGGGGAACGTCACGCTCGGATCGCTGCGGGCACGGCAGGACTTCACCCTGGCGGCGGGCATGATCCCGCAATACATCGCGGGCACGGCGTGCCTCGCCGACATGTCGCCGGAGCCGGACTACCTGGCGGCGCTCGATCCGTCGGCGGACGGAACGGCGATGGCGCTGGCGCGAATCCGGCAGCTCGCCGCGCACGAGACAGGGCATACGCTGGGCTTCGAGCACAACTTCGCGGCCAGCACCTACGGGCGCGCGTCGGTGATGGACTATCCGGCGCCGTGGGTCGACATCAAGAACGGCAAGCTCGATCTCTCGAATGCTTACGCGACGGGCATCGGCGAGTTCGACAAGTTCGCGGTGAAGTTCGCCTATTCCCAATTCGCGCCGGGGGCCAACGAGGCGGCGGAGCTCGAGAAGATCGTGGAGGACGCCGTCGCCCACGGCATGCTCTACATCGACGACCCGGACGCGCGGCCGGTGAGTTCGGCGCACCCGCTCGCCAGCTTGTGGGACAACGGATCCGATCCCGTCGCCACGCTGAAACACGAGCTCGAGGTCCGCAAGATCGGCCTGTCGCAGTTTGGCGTCACGTCGATCCCCGTGGGCACGCCACTCTCCGAGCTCGAATTGAAGCTGCTGCCTCTTTACCTGCACCATCGCTACCAGGCCGTCGCGGCCGCGAAATCCGTCGGCGGCGTCTATTTCACGTACGCGGTGCGGACCGCCGCGGGACCCAGTCCCAATCGTGTCGCCGAAGTCGTTCCAGCCACGCAGCAGAAGGCGGCGCTGCAGGCGCTGCTCGATACCATCAGCGTTGACACGCTTCGCATCCCCGAACGGATTCTCCAGCTCGTGCCGCCCACGGCCTCCGGGTACGGCGGCGGAACGGCGGAGGAATTCGAGAAGCGCACCGATCCCGTGTTCGACCCGATCGGCGCAGCCACCATCGCCGCCGACATCACCATCGGCGCGCTGTTCGATCGAATGCGTGCGGCCCGCGCGGTCGAACAGCACGGGCGCGACGCGGCGATCCCCGGTTTCGCGGAGATCGTCAACGCGGTGGTTCAGCGGACCTGGGCATCTCCCAAGCCGGCGGACGGCTATGGCGTCGCGATCCAGGAAGCCGTGCAGAGCCTGGTGGTGCAGCGCTTGATGGAGGTCGCCTCCGACGCATCAGCCACGACCGCGGTGCGCGCGCAAGCGTCCGCCGGACTTCGCCGCATCAAGATCCTGGCCGCCGCGCCGACGGCGCATGCGGCGGGCACGCGTGAAGACATCACGCGGTTCCTCACGCGTCCGGCGGAGCCGTTCAAGAAGACCGATCCGCTGCCCACGCCGGCCGGCGAACCGATCGGCGGCAAAGGTGGAAGGGATTGAAGCTGGTCACGCTCGATCAGATTTCGGCCGCGCGGGAGCGCATCCGGCCGATCGCCAGGCTGACGCCGCTCGTGGATGTCTCAAACATCGCCGGACGTCCTCTGTGGCTCAAGTGTGAGAGCCTCCAGCCGGGCGGCGCCTTCAAGATTCGCGGCGCCTACAACATGGTCGCGCAACTGCCGGAGGCGGAGCGCCGGCGCGGTGTCATCACCTATTCATCGGGCAACCACGGCCAGGCGGTTGCCCTCGCGGCGCGCGAGCTCGGCGCGCCCTCCGTCGTCGTCATGCCCACCACCGCGCCGAAGATCAAGGTCGAGGGCGCCAAAGCGTTCGGGGCTGAAGTGGTGTTCGAAGGCACCACGTCGCTGCATCGCCGCGCCCGCGCGGAAGCCATTGCCGCCGAACGCGGATTGGCGATGGTGCCGCCGTTCGATCATGAGTGGATCATCGCCGGACAGGGGACCCTCGGTCTCGAGATCCTCGAGCAATTGCCGGCTGTGAAGACGGTGCTGGTGCCTATCGGCGGCGGCGGACTGGTGTCGGGCGTCTCGGCCGCCGTCCGCCAGGCGCGCCAGGACGTCAGCGTGATCGGCATCGAACCGTCCGGCGCCGACGGGATGCGGCGCTCGATTGAGGCCGGCTCGGTGCAAACCCTCGAGGGCTCGAAGAGCGTCGCCGACGGCCTCATGGCGGCGCGGCCGGGCGACCTGAACTTTGCGCACGTGAAGCAGTTCGTCGATCGCATCGACACCGTGGACGACAGCGAGATCGTCGACGCCGTCCGCTGGCTCTTCGTGCGCGCCAAGATCGTCGCCGAGCCCAGCGGCGCCGCGACCGTGGCGGCGGCACTGCGATCGTCCGCGTCCTACGCCTCTCCCGTCGTCGCCATCGTGAGTGGCGGGAACCTCGATCCGGGAGATGTTGCCAAATATCTTCCCTGACCTTTTTTACAGGAGATCAGGAGGTCAGGAGATCATTGGTTTTGTTCTTCTGGTTCCCTGGTCTCCTAATCTCCTGATCTCCTGTAAAGAGACAAGTGTATGAAGCTCGAAGTGTTTGAAATGGAACGGATGCAGTCCACGTGGGAAAACATGGTGGACTACGACATGAGCGAGAGCGGCGTGCGGCCGCTGACGCTGCGCGAGCTGACGGCGATGGGGTTCGACCTGGAGTCGTTTCTCGATGTGCCGCTCGGCTACAGCCAGTCGAACGGGACGATCGAACTGCGCGAGCGGATCGCGGCCATCTATCCCGGCGCCTCCGTCGATCACATCGAAGTCACCAATGGCACGTCGGAAGCGAACTACTTGATCGCCCTGAGCCAGGTCCGCGCCGGCGACGTCGTGGCAATGCAAGTGCCAAACTACATGCAGATGTGGGGAGTCGCCCGCGGCCTCGGGGCCGAGGTGAAGACATTCCGGCTGCGCACGGAAGCGGCATGGGAGCCGGACTGGGAGGAATTCGAGCGCGCGGTGACCGGGAAGACGCGCCTGCTCTATCTCTCGAATCCCAACAATCCGACGGGTTCGGTATTGAGCGACGCGTCAATGAAGCGCATCGTCGATCGCTGCCAACAGACAGGAACGTGGCTGCTGTCAGACGAGGTGTATCTCGGAGCGGAAGTCGATGGCCCGCGGACGAAAAGTTTCTGGGGCATGGGCGACAGGGTCATCGTCACCAGCGGCCTGTCGAAGGCTTACGGCATCCCAGGCGTGCGCATCGGCTGGATTGTTGGACCGAAGGATTTCGTCGAGACCTGCTGGAGCCAGCACGACTACATCACGATCGGCCCCAACAAGATGTCGGATCGGATCGCGCGCGTGGCGGTCGAGACGAAGAACCGGGACCAGTGCTACTCGCGTACCGGCGAAATCCTGCGCCACAACCTGCCGATCGCCCGGCAGTGGGCCGACGGTTTCAGCGGACGGCTCAAATGGACGCCGCCCACGGCCGGCGCGATCGCGCTGATGCAGTACGAGGCCGACACCCCCAGCCTCGCGATCGCTGAGCAGATTCGCGCCCGCCAGAACACCCTCATCGTCCCCGGAACCCACGTCGGTATCGAGGGGCACGTCCGCATCTGGCTGGGGGGCCGCGAGGAGTACCTCCGCGAGGGGCTCCGCCGGATCGGCACCGAGTTGACCGCCCTGTTCGACTAGAAAACGGACTGTCCCGGTTTTCCGTGTTAACCCGCTGCGGCTGGGGCCGTAATAAGCCGCAGAGAGGTTATTTTTCATGGTTTTAAGCCGTCCCGCCGTCGCCTTCGCCTTGACCCTGACCGCCCTGTCCCTGACGACCCCCGCGACCGCCGGGCAGCGGCGAACGCCCGCGGAGACCGCCCCGGCGGCGGCGGCCCCGTCCAGCCAGCCGACGGCCAACTCTCTGACGGCAGAAGAAACTCGGCGCGAGCTCGAGGAACTGCTGAGGCAGTATCCGCCCTCACTGCCACGAATTCTGCGGCTGGATCCGAGCCTTCTCGGGAACCAGGCGTACCTGCAGCCGTATCCTGCTTTGGCCACTTATCTGGGACAGCACCCGGAGATTGGTCATAACCCTGGCTATTTCTTCTCGGAATACGGGGAAAACTACGGGGATCCCCGCAACCGCCCGACCGCCCAGGACCGCGCCGTGGACATGTGGCGGAACGCGATTGAAGGATTTACGATCGGAACGGTGATGCTGCTGGTCGGTTCAGGGATCCTCTGGCTGATCAAGACGCTCATCGAACACCGCCGCTGGTCGAAACTGTCGAAGATCCAGACCGACGTGCACAACAAGCTGCTCGATCGCTTCACCACGAACGAGGAACTGCTGGCCTACATCCAGACGCCGGCCGGGAAGCGTTTTCTCGAATCAGCCCCGATTCCCCTCGAGTCGCCGCGCGCCATCAACGCGCCGGTCGGCCGGATCCTGGGGTCGGCACAGGCCGGCGCCGTGCTGACCGTCCTCGGGGTTGGGGTTACCATCGTCTCGCAGAACACGCTGGAAGAAGTCGCCTCGCCGCTGGCCGCTTTCGGCGTCGTCATCATCGCGCTCGGGCTCGGCTTCATCGTCTCCGCCGCGCTCGCTTACGCTCTCACGCGCCGTTTCGGATTGCTGAACGATCCGAACGCCGCCCCGGAGGCCCGTGGCTGACGTGACTTATCTCGACGCACGGCGACTGACAGCCGATGCCGAGACCGCCCCGCTGACAGACGTCGCGCTGGCCATGGACGAGGACGCGTTCCGCGCTTTTTACGATCGCACCTCCGGCGCGCTGTGGGGCTATCTTTCGCGCATCAGCGGCGACCGCCAGGTCGCCGACGATCTATTGCAGGAATCGTATTACCGGCTGCTCAAGGCGAACGTCGCCTTCGAGAGCGAGAACCACCGGCGCAACTACCTCTATCGGATCGCGACCAATCTCGTGCGCGACAGCCACCGCGGGGCAAAGCCGTTGTTCGACGCCGGCGTCGAGATGGCGGACGTCCCCGCGCCGGAGTCGGCCGACCGTGAATCGCGGCAGGATGTGCGCCGCGCCCTCGGCCGCCTGAAACCGCGCGAGCGCGCGCTGCTCTGGCTGGCCTACGCCAACGGCTCCTCGCACGCCGAGATCGCCGACGTGCTCGGTCTCAAAACCGGCAGCATCAAGCTGCTGCTCTTCCGCGCGCGCCGCAAGATGGCGTCGGCGCTGCAGCGGGGATGACCATGAAACCGCAACTTACCGACGAGCAGATCGAAGCCATCATCGCGGACGCCATTGCCGCCGAGGCGTCGACCGCGCGCCGCGAGGCGCAGCCGCCGTCCTCGGCCATTGTCTGGTGGCGAGCGCAGATGCGCGCGCGGCAGGAAGCCACGCGCGCGGTCGAGCGTCCCCTCACGGTCGTCCATGCGCTGGCCATCGCCTGCGGACTCGGACTGCTGTTCAGTCTGGTCGGCACCGCCCTGGTGGGCGTCAAGGGCTCGATCGCCTGGGTGACGTCGCTTTACGGCTCGCTGACCGCCCCGTCTACCGCGGCTGTCGCCACCCCCTGGGCCGTGTTGCCCGTCGTCGTGCTCGCGGCGGCGCTCTTCTCTGTACTCGCGGCGTCGGTTGCCGCGTGGGTCATCTTCGCCGACGAATAACGCACTTCCACTGACGATTCTGTCGTGCGCGCACACTCCCGCGTGCACACCCTCGCCTACCGTAAACGTCAGACGAGACAGGATTTGGATCGTTCGGGCCGGACGGGGCATCGCACTTGCGAGAAGGCCCCCCACACGAAGGAGGTCCGCATGCTCTGGGTTCTTGCCGTGCTAATGGCCGGTCTGAGCTTCGGTTACGTCACGATGCGCCGCAAGCGCAAGGCTGCGAAGTAGGACGCGTCTCCGGACGCGTCCGCTTCTACTTCCGCTCGATCAGGGAATTCGCGATCACCTGGCCGGAGCGGGCGTCCGTCTGCAGACCATTGCGGACGACGAAAACGCCGTTTACGAGAACATAGGGGATGCCCCGCGCGTAGGCGTGGGGCGCCTCGAATGTCGCCGCGTCACTCACCGTCACCGGATCGAACACCACCACGTCCGCCGCATACCCCTGGCGGATCGCGCCGCGATTGCCAAGCTTGAAATGCCCCGCCGGCAGCGACGTCATCTTGCGGATGGCTTCCTCGAGGGAGAGGACGCGCCGGCTGCGCACGTACACGCCGAGCACGCGGGCGTTGTCGCCGTAACCGCGGGGATGCGGCACACCTTCTCCGAACGTAATGACACTCGCGTCGGACGCGATCGCGACCTGCGGATGCTTCATGATGCGATCGACGTCCCCGTCACTCATGAAGTGATAGACCATCGACGCGCCGCCCTGCAGCAGCATCTCCCGCGCCGACTCGAACTGCGCGTCGGCTGAATCGGCGCCCTTCCACCGGAACGCGACCTGCTTCATCGTCAATCCATTGAGCGATGGATCGGGCGCGAACATGGCAACATTCGCGAACGACAGGTCCTGCAGGCCGCGCTCGGCGAGCAAGGACGCCATCTCGCGCTTGATGCGCTGCCAGGTCTCGGGAGTGTTCAGCCGTTCGGCGATCTTCGCCGGTCCACCTTCGAGGGCCCACGACGGAAAGCGGATCCCGAGCGTCGAACTGGCGGCCGTGTAGGCGTACTGATCGGCGCGAACATCGATCCCGCGCTGGCGCGCGGCATCAATCATGGCGAGCGCTTTTTCGCCCGCCCCCCATCGGTTCGGGCTGTCCACCTTGAGGTGCGAGATTTCGACGCGCGCGCCCGCCATGTCACCGACGCGAATCGTTTCCGCGATCGCCTGCTCGAGCTCTGTCCCCTCGTTGCGCATGTGGGACGCATAGAGGCCGCCGGCATTCGCCGCGATTCGCGCCAGCTCGATGATTTCCGGCGTCTGCGCGTAGGTGCCCGGCACGTACTGAAGGCCGGTCGAGAAGCCGACCGCCCCGTCCGCCATCGCCTTCCACACGTACGAGCGCATGCGCGCGATCTCCGCGGCCCTGGGCGCACGATTCTCCGATCCCATGACCGCCGAGCGCACCGTGTTGTGGCCGATCAGCGTTGCGAAATTGATCGCCGCGGGCCGCTCGCGCAGTGCGTTCAGCTCGGCGCCGACATCCAGCGCCGAACTGCCGCAGTTGCCGGCCACAATCGTGGTCACGCCCATGCGGACGAAATTCGAGGCGGCCGGTCGTTCGACGAGATTGTCGGCGTGCGTGTGGACGTCGATGAATCCTGGTGCGACGATCAGCCCGGTGGCGTCGACCGTTTCCGCCGCCTGCCCGCGCGCGATGCGGCCGATCGTGGCGATGCGGCCGTCTTTGATGCCCACGTCCTGTCGCGAGGCGGCGCGGCCGCTGCCGTCGACGACGAGGCCGCCACTGATCACGACGTCGTAGCGGGGCGGCTGGGCGACCAGACCTGGCATCCCGGCCAGCAGGAACACGGCGGCGGCGCAAGCCGGCAGCCGTCTGAGTCTCATCGCGCCGCCTGGGACCTGGTCAGGAGCGACACCGTCATGCCGACAATCACGACGACGATGACACCGATCGGGTTGTGCCAGAGATAGGACACGCCCTTCGTCGCCGGGTTGAACGCGAAAAGGACCACGAACACGATGCCGCTGAGCAGCCCCACGAACGCCCCGTGGCCGTTGGCGCGCTTGAACCCCAGCGCCAGGACGAAAACACCAAGAAGCGAACCGTAAAAGATCGAGCCGATCCGGTTGACGACTTCGATCAGCGATCCCAGCTGCACCGCCACGTGGGCAACGATGCAGGCGACGATGCCCCAGAAGGCGACGGCGATGCGCGACACCATCAGGTAGTGGGCGTCGCTTTCGTTGGTACGCAGCAGCCGCTTGTAAACGTCCATCACTGTGGCGGTGGCGGTCGCACTCAATTCGCCGGCGGTGGCGGACATGGCCGCGGCGAAGATGGCCGCGATGATCAGGCCGACCAGGCCTTGCGGGAGCCGCGTGGTGACGAACGTCGGAAAGACGTAGTTGACGTCCGGCTTCGGCGTGTCACCGGTCTTCTCGCCGTAGTTGGCCGAGCCGGTCACGTCTTTCACCAGCGACGCGGCGCGGCCGCGGATGGCCTGCATGTCGGCGGTGGCCGTCTTGAAGGTCTCTCGCGCGGCCTCGCGCTCCGCCCCGTCAGCCTGCGCCAGCGCGGTCGCCGCGGCGCGCCGCTTGTCATAGGCCTGGGCG
>AR_comb_assmDRAFT_10163979_pt1 | contig 11111 bp, 6 predicted proteins | sample ArasoioldDNA_FD_10543 | JGI IMG/M metagenome (IMG submission 10543) | reverse complement strand
CCAAGCACAGCTCGCTTGGGCGATGCGGATCGAAAGCTGCCTCTACGATGGCTTTCGTGTGGTCTTTGGCAGATGCAATCAATTGAGCAGTCTCCGGTGGTTCCGGGATGTTTTCCTTATCGCGCAGAAATTCGTAAATATTGGGAAGTCCGATTCCGGAGCAGACACGCTCCACTCCCACATGTCCGAAACGAGGAAGAAGATAGTGCAGCAGTCGCATTTGACGCTCGTCGGTTGGCGCAAAATCTGAGTGGCCGCCTTCGGAGCCGTGCGCCACATACTGTGATCCATCCCAGGTCAGAAAGGATTCACCTAAGCCTGTGCCTGGAGCGATGATTGCGATCGGACCATTCGAGACCGGCTCTCCTTTATTTATTGTGATCACATCCTGGGCGCGTAGAGACGGAACCGCATGCGCAACCGCTTCGAGGTCATTCATGAGGTGAGCAGCTTTCAGATCCAGGTCGTTTGCCAGCGTGCCTTCATCCAAGACCCAGGGCAGGTTTGTAGTCTTCACGTGACCATTGATTACAGGGCCTGCCACATCAAAAGAAGCGACATCAACCGACATCTTCACTCGCGCAAGAAATTCCTTGGCCATTGCCTGTAGACTCGGATAGTCGGCGCTATGAACCTGGGTTTGAGCCAAGGGCATGTGCGGCCCGGTCTCTGGCGAGTAGATCGCCAAGTCTGTTTTCGTACCACCGATGTCACCTGCAATCAGCATTGTGAACTCCAAATCATGTATCTAAGCGGTCGCGTATCGTTCGCTGTTTGGTTTCGATCCACTCAGGGCGTAATACAAGATGTACAGGTAGCAGATCACGGGAATGAAGAACGCATGATGAATTCCGATGTGGTCAGCTATCACACCCTGGATTAAGGGGACGATTGCGCCGCCCACGATGGCCATGTTCAGGATGCCGGATGCATTTCCTGTTAAAGGTCCGAGTTCGGCCACTCCCAGACTAAAAATTGTTGGAAACATGATGGAATTGAAAAAGCCAACAGCGAGGATGGTCCACATGGCGAAGTGCCCGTGGGTGAGCATCGACAGACTAACCAGCGATGAGGTACAAATCGCAAACGCGCCGAGCAGGTGTCCGGCTCTAAATTTCCGCAACAGTCCCGCGCCGAGAAAACGCCCGACCATCGCGCCCCCCCAGTAGAACGACACGTAACCGGCCGCACTCTTCGCGGAAAACGCCGCAATGTCTGCCTGACTGAAATAATTCACCAGGAAACTTCCAATGGAGACCTCTGCGCCTACATAGGCAAAAATCGCGAGTGCACCAAGAACCAGGTTGGGATGTTTCCAGACCGAATCCCTGCCATTTGTACCCGTGCGATATTCTGCGTGTGGGATGGTCGGCAGCTTTGCCATCGCTATCAGCGCTGCCAACAGGAGCAGGGCGATGCCGATCACGGTGTAGGGCATCTTTACCGTGGCAGCTTCCTGCACTCTGTACAGATGTAAGGCAGCCGGCGAAAGGGCCTTCATTTCTGCAATGCCCAGTGTCGCGGTGCCAAGGATCAGCAGTCCACCGAGTTTGGGAGCAATAGTGGTGCCGAGCGAGTTAAACGCTTGCGTCAGGTCTAAGCGGCTCGAAGCGGTTTCGGGCTTTCCAAGCACCACCACGTAAGGGTTGGCTGCGACTTGCAAGCCGGTGATTCCAGCTGCAAGTACAATCAACGCTCCCAAGAACAACGGGAAAGAAGCGAAAGAAGCCGCCGGCACAAACAGAAATGCGCCCACCGCCATACAAAGCAATCCTGCCACCATGGTTTTCTGATAACCGATTGCGTTCACAGCCTTCGACCAGGGAATAGAAAACAAGAAGTAGGCAGAAAAGAACGCAAACTGAATCAGCATGACCCGCGCATAGCTGAGATCGAAGATTGACTTCAGATGCGGAACCAGAATGTCGTTCAAACAAGTGAGGAATCCCCACATAAAAAACAACGTGGTCACGATCGCGAGGGGGCGCGTGTAGTTCTCGGCAGGTGCGTCCACCGTAGCAGTCGAAGTCGACCCCAAATTTGCTATTTCTCGAGTTAGCATTCGCCGTTCTCCTACCACCACGTTTCTGCTTGCACTCCGTAGGTGAGCCCGTTGGTTCGATTCTGGAATGGAATTCCGCCTACGAACCCACGCAATCCATCCGACCAGGTCGCGTAAGTGAGGAACGCTCGTAACACAGGGCGGCTGAAGAATTGGCGTCCCGCTGCAATTTGTGGCGCGACAGTGAATTTCCGCAGCCAACCATCGTATCGCCCCGTACTGCTGTGGGTGTGATCGAAACCACCCTCGAATGCGAGCGAGAGATGCTTTGTAAAGAAAACTTCCGGCCGGGCGCCGAACGAGGCCCATTGATCCCAACCGTGTTGCGGATTGCCGTCCCGCGTGCGTTGAAGAATGAAAATCGGCATGATGGCAAACTTGTCGTTTGGTTGAAGCAGCACTTGCTCAGTGACAAGGAATCGTGCTGTGCTGTTGATAAACCGGGTCGGGTCCTCAATGGACGTGCTGAAGTTGCTGGCGGGCCCGGTGCCATACTGAATGCCAAAAGCGTGATATCCACCGTGCCATTCGAGTCGCTGATGGCGTATTCCGAATGCGTAACCGTTGCTGGTTGGAATGACTTCGCCACCGGGCGTGGTGCCACCTTTGCCTGTAGCAAAATCAAGCCATCCAGCCAGTGTGCCGCCGGGTGCTTTCACGTCGTAGAAGCGGACATCAATATTGCTTTTCACGTAGTTGCCGTTCGGAGTTTGGATATCAGGGCGGGCGCCAGCTAGATAGCCCACCGCCAACTTGCCCGGCCCAAGACTCAGATCTTCGAAGCCCGCGCCATAGCCACTCATGTCGAGTGGATAGAAATCATTGATCTCAATATGCTGGCGCCGGTAATACCTCTCGCCGGCCCAGAACTTCGCATCTGCCTTGCTCTCAAAGAGGTTGCCCGCCCGGACAAAGACTTCCCGCAAGCGAAATTGGTCGTTGCCAATACCGTTGTTGAAGTTCGAGTAGCTGGCTGAATTGGTGGTGTTCGCCTCGAGCATGACCTCGGTGTGAAACCAGGCCCGGTCGGAATCGTGATCGGGGTTCACCCAGTTGTTGACAAAAATGAACTCGCCATAAGTTTCGGCTTCGTTTCCCAGACGGTATTTGGCTGCTGCACCTGGTGCCTGGAAGGCAACCTGCTGACCGCCTTGGCTATTCGATCCGTAACCGGAGCGGAAATATCCATGAAACTCGAACGTGCCTAATTGCTGTTGTAAGCCAGCAATCTTGGTTTCCGCTTCCTGTAAGAGGTCATAAGTTGGGACCGATGGGATCTCGCCTTGGTACTGCGCCCCAACCTTGTTGGAGTTTCCGTAGAGGACTTTCCTGACGGCATTTTCAGCAGCGAGTTCCGCAGCTGAGACGGTCGCATTGTCCAAAGCCCTCGCGGATTCCTGCTGTGCGGCAACTTCGTTCTGTGTCTGAATCTGCTGCTCGAGAACTGCGATTCGCTGCTGCAAGTCTTTCGTGGTCTGTTCGTACTGCTGTTTCAGTTCCTGGAGTCGCTGCTGCAGATCACCGTCTTGCTGGGCGGACGCGCGTGTGTGCAGAAGAAGCAGAACCACGAATGCTGCAATCCCTTTCGAACTGTAATTGTCACGCATGCCTTGACTATCCGGTCTCCTTAAACCGCGCGATACCCTCGCGTGGCACTGATTGTGGAGTGCAATCACTTTGCCGTTTCTCCGATCGCGTCGGTCAACTCGTCCTGTGCTTGCGCATATTCGAGTCGGGATTGCAGCAGGAGTGTCTGGGCCTCAAACTCTTGCGCGACAGCGGCGTCGGCCTGCGAGCGCAGATAAGTGCCCTGTTGTAGCTGCTGTGCGGAAACTCGCTGGGCCTCCTGTCGGGTGGCAAGCAGCTCCCGTGAAACCGCGACCATTTGTTGCGTGCGCTCCAGCTTGTTAACGGCAGTTTGCACTCGTACTTCGACTTCGTCGCTAATTCGAGCCAAATTTTCTCTGGCTTGTGCCAACTGTGCGTCACGTTCCCGAAGTGTAGCCCGCTTTTTTCCTCCGTCGAACAGGTCATACCCAAAGTGAACTCCAAATGTCCCGAAGTTACGGGCGAGAAATGGAACGTTTTCCTGGTAGCTGTAGCGTGCGAACGCCTCGATATCGGGGATATATTCGCGTTTGGCCGCGCGCACGCCGGCGGAAGCTTTCTCTACCTCAGCGCGCGCTTCATTGATTTCAGGGTGGGAGTCTAGAGCTATTTTTGTGCATTGCTCGCGCTCGCAGCTTTCGGCGGGCGCCGGAACATCAGGATCGAGAGCGATGTCGGTCTTAACTGGAAGTCCTACGACGTCGTTGAACTGCATGCGCAGATCCGAGAGCTGCAGTTCCGTCGTCAGCGACTCCTGTTTTGCCTGCAGTAACTGGGCCTTGCTCTCGATTAGATCCACTTCGAGTGTGCTGCCGTACTTGACCTGCTGCACGCGCTCACTCTGCAGGTCTTCGACAGCCCGAATCTTTGCAGCGATAGCCTGGTACTGGGACTGCACGACCAGGATCTTGTAGTAGAGCTGACGGACTTTCAGGGCCACAGCGTTCTCGACTCCGCGGGCCTTTTCGCGGCTTGCCTTCAGGTCCGCGCGCGCTACATCATTTCCTGCCTTGATTTTGACCAGTTCCGTGAGCGGCTGGGTCAGCCCCGTGCCACTCGAGATGAAGTTCTTGTCGCCCTGATTGATGTTGAACTGCTGCGACGGAATCGCATTACCTCCTACGGTTCCGAATGCACCCGCGGGAATCGCGATGAACTGAGTGTCGGTTGCATGTGCAAATACACTGTCATTCCTAATTGTTGGCAAGTAGGCACTTCTCGCAATTTCCTTGGCTTGTTGCTCTTCTTCGATATGAAGCGCCGCGATACGCACAACGTGATTGTGCTTCAGCGCCAGCTCGACGGCTTCATGCAGATTGATTCTTCGTGGAGTCGTTGACTGCGTATGTTGTCCTTGCACAAAAGCCGGTCCCATGAAGAGGCCAGCTGCTATCAATGTGTACCGAAGCTTCATGATTTTTTCCCCTGCGTCGTGAATCCCTGCTGGAGCAGGGGCAACTGTGCGAAATTCATGGGAGCTTTGCGGAGGAATGCGGTCACCAGCAAAATTCCTACACACGCCCAAGCCACAAGATGGAATGCATCAATGAAGGTCAGACTGTAGGCTTGCAGGCGCAGCTTGCTGTCAATAATTTCCGCAGCCCGACCGCTAGCCGCCATCAATCCGCTCGATCTAGCAGACAATCCCGCGGCTAAGCGATGCAGTGTATCGTTCGTGACCCACAAACCCGATTGAACATGAAGGCCCAGAAGGTTCGAGTGCAGCTTTTCGCGCTCAGCGATGAAATGTCCCATCGCGGCGACACCAACCTGGCCACCCAGCAATCGCACAGTGTGAAAGAACGCCGAAAACGTGAGCGCACGCTGCGGGGCACCCAGTGCTCCTGAAAAAGATGCCTGGAGGACGAGCGCCGAAACGAGTCCCATCATTGCAAATGATTGGCCAACGCCCATGAGCAACTCAGTCCGGAAAAAGTTTTCTGCCGCCCATGCGCTGGTGAAGTTCGCGTTTATAAGGCAGGCAAAAGCCACCGCGGTGAAGCCGATGGCCATCAGCAACCGTGAATCAAATCCCCTATACAAGAGAAGTGCCCCGACGAATGCCAGCACGAGCTCAAAAAACGCGGTCCACAGAACTGCCGGTCCGAACTGTTGTGCATCTAGCCCGCGTACCGACAGCGATTGCGGGATGATGATGATGGTCGCGAGCAGAGCGAAGCGGAAGGCGAAAAGCGTTACCGCCAGCAAGATTGTGTTCCACTGGCGCAAGTACGGAAGATCAACAAGAAAGTTAGGGCTGCGCAAGCGACGCACCAGAGAAGAGATCAGGAGGAACATGCCGGTCGCGAACAACGCCGTGAACGTACCCGATCGCCACCAGTCGAGCCGTTGTCCCTGGTCAAGAGCAGCAAACAGCAATGCGAAACCAGCACTGAGGTAAAAGAATCCGATGAAACTCGGCGGCTGCTTTTTGCTTTCTGGCTTAAGCTCTGGACGTATTCCAAAATAGATGCACGCCATCATCAGCGGAGTAAGGAGAGCCGGAAGCCAGAATGTCCATTGCCAGGAAAGATTGTTTCGGCAAAATCCGTAAATTGACGGCGCGAAATTGACTGCCGCTTCGATGCACGTCGCATAAAGCGCGATAACAAAGGCCAGGTATCGAAGAGGAATGCTACGGAGAGCGAACGTCAGCGTCAGCGGATAAAACGTGCCTGAGGTCAATCCGGCTACCACGAGCAAACCAAGCAAAAAGCCGTAGTTGTGCACCAATGGAAGGAGCGCGCCGACTCCGGTAAACACGGCTGCGCAAGACAGCAGAACTTTACGTGGGCCGAGCAACCCTCCTAAGTAAACGGAGAATGGCCCGATGAACATAAGCGCAACGTTATAGGCACTGGAAATCCAGGCGCCGTCGTCAAAACCTATTCCGATATTTCCTTTGAGGTCGGCTAACCCCAGCGAGAGTAATCGCCCCGTCAGAGTTACGATTCCGGCACCAAGTAGTACGCCCAGGATTCCGAGCAAAGGACTATGGGAAAGGTCAACCGGCAGAGCTGCCATCCCAGAGGATTGCGCAGCCGGAGGCCGGTTTGTGGGGGGCGTGATTGTTGTGGCGCTCATGTCTCGATGCTCTGTCAAGCTCTACTTCCTGGTTCGTACCGTCACTATCGCGGAGAGCCCTGGCCGCAACTGTGCTGTGAGTGTCGAATCATCGAGTGCAATTTTGACTGGCACTCTTTGCACGACTTTGGTGAAGTTTCCCGTGGCGTTGTCCGGGGGCAACAACGCAAATTGTGATCCGCTCGCAGGTGCGATCTCAAGTACTCGCCCTTTGATGACCTTGCCCGGATAAACGTCGATGCGAATCTCTACGGGATCGCCGACTTTGATGTTGGTCAGCTGCGTTTCGCGAAAGTTGGCTGCTACCCACCGTGTGTTTTCCACAAAAGTCATGACCTGCGTTCCTGGAGAAACTAGCTGTCCAGGACGAACTTGCCGCTCGCCGACTGTACCGTCGGCCGGCGCGAGAATTCGCGTATAACCCACATTCACGTGGGCGACCTGCAGTGCGGCTTCCTTGGCGTGAAGGTCGGCAGCCAGCTGACTGTCCTGCGACTCAAGTACGGCTTTCCCTCGCCGCTCAGCTTCTGCTGCTAATTCATTGCTTCTCAGCAATGTGCCTGCCTGCCTTAAATCGGCATCGCGGCTGGCATATTGCCCGGTGAAACGCTGTTCATCAGCAACCGCAGCCTCGAGCTTCTGTTGCGTCGTTGAATTCGTCCGAAGGAGCGCTTCTTGCCTATTCCGCTCGGCGCGTGTGCGCGTCACGTCAGCCTGCACAGCGTCTTTGCCTGCCTGCGCCGCCGCGATCTGAGCGTTGGCCTGGTCGACGCCTGCGAGCGCACGTTCAATCTTTGAGTCCTGAAGTTGGCGCTGGCGTCGGTTGTTTTCGAGGGCGGCTTTCGCGGCTTCGACTCCGGCAGCAGCCTGCGCCAGCTGGGCCTTGTAATCGTCATCGTCGAGTTGAACCAGCATGTCGCCTTTGCGAACCTGCTGGTAGTCGTTGACTCTTACTTCGCGGACCAGGCCCGGAACTTTTGTGCTTAATGGTGTGAGATCTCCGCGTACGTACGCGTCATTGGTGACCTGCTCGACGCGGCCGCCTTCCCACCCATTCCAGTTGCGCGTAATCGTCACAATCATTGCGATTGCCAGAACGAGGACGATCAATGGGGTTGCATACTTCTGCCACGCTGGCTTGACACGAGAAGGAACATTCTCAACCACCCTGGGCGTGGTTGCCGGCACCGGTGAAGGGGCAGTTTCTGGTGCGTATGAAGTAGCCATTTGTTTCGAGGCGCTCCTCACCGCCTGCAGTTCTATTACGGTTGCGGTTTGCGGTCGCTCAATAGAGCGCAGCAGCTTCCGCGCATGAATTTATGCATTTCCGCAGCCGTTGATACGCACAGCCAACTCTTTGAATTCGCAGGATTAGGGTTTGCGGTGATTAGCCAGTCCCAAGTCGAACATTGGCATGTGACGAATGCCTGTCACGTCGCAGGGACCACCGTGCGCCGCCACTTTTGCCCCGAGAATAAAATTGTGCTGAAGCGACGTTGCTCCAGTTGGAATGTAAAGTGCAGAACACCGTGGTTGGACCTTTCTGCCTCAGGTGTCGCTGGTTGTGTCGACTCGACTTTTGTTGTGCAATTGTGTTGCGATGACAGCGGGCACCCGGAACTCAGCAGGCTTTAACGCTGCCAGTTTCGATGTTGAGGGCAAGTTATTTTGCACCGGGAATGTAAAGAGGTCACGTGGACTTTTTGCTTCAAGAACGCGCAGTCCCTTCTACGCTAGCCATGAAACCCGTGAAACGCACGACTTGGGAGCAGGCCGAAGGCAGTCCACTGCCGCTGGGGGCGACCTGGGTTGAAGACGAACAAGCCTTCAACTTCGCCGTGCATGCTGAACATGCCGAGAGCATCACGCTTTTGCTCTACACCTCAGAGGACTTGGTCAATCCGTTGTTGACGTACCGGTTAGATTTTCTCCGGAACAAGTCAGGCCGGATTTGGCATTGCCGCATCCCAATTAGCGAAATTGGCGTGGCTCGTTATTACGGATACTCAGTTTCGGGTGAGGCGATTTCTTACATACATAGCTTTGATCCGCAGAAGATCCTGATCGATCCGTACGCTACATGCGTTTTTTTCCCACCTGATTTTGATCGCAAGCTGGCTATGAGAGAAGGATCAAATGCAGGGAAGGCACCGCTCGGCGTGCTGCCGGCACGACGCCCGATGTTCGATTGGCCGGGAAGCCATGCCCCGCACCACGAGTCGGATGCAATTATCTATGAGCTTCACGTGAAAGGCTTCACGAAAAATCTGAATTCAGGAGTGGATCCATCTCATGCCGGCACATATGCCGGACTGGTCGAGAAAATCCCGTATCTGAAAGAGCTGGGGATCACGGTTGTGGAGCTCATGCCAGTTTTTCAGCGCGACCCACAGGAACACGATTACTGGGGCTACATGCCTTTGAGCTTTTTTGTGCCACATGCGCAATATGCGAGCACGGATGCGGACGACCAGCAGCTCGAATTCAAAAGCATGGTGAAAGCGCTTCATCAAGCAGGCATCGGGGTTGTATTGGACGTCGTGTACAACCATACCTGCGAAGGGGATCACCGTGGCCCAATTTACAGCTATAAGGGGTTCGACAGCGCTAGCTACTACATGATGTCGACCGACCCAACCAACCCATATGCAAATTACTCAGGTACGGGCAACACATTGAATTTCGGTAGGGGACACGTGCGCAAGATGGTGATGGATAGCTTGCGCTATTGGAAACGTGTGATGCACATTGACGGGTTCCGCTTTGATCTTGCCTCGGTCTTCAGTCGAAATGAAGATGGATCTCTCAACTGGGGACATGCTCCGATCTTTGCTGAAATTGCGGGAGACCCAGAATTGGGAAAGCTACGGCTGATTGCGGAGCCGTGGGACACCGGGGCTTACCAACTTGGCCGCGGATTCCCGGGCATCACTTGGCTGCAGTGGAACGGACGGTTTAGGGATGACGTACGCCGCTTCGTCAAAGGCGATCCTGGAATGGTTCCCGAGCTCATGCGCCGTCTCTACGGGAGTGATGATCTTTTTCCCGATGATCGCCTCAATGCCTATCACGCCTACCAGAGCGTGAACTACGTCACGTCGCATGACGGCTTCACACTGTACGATCTCGTCTCCTACAACGAAAAGCACAACTGGGCGAATGGCAACAATAATCAGGATGGCACCGAAGCCAACTACAGCTGGAACTGTGGCCACGAGGGCGACAAGGGTGTGCCTGAGGAAGTATTGGCGCTGCGGCGCAAGCAGGTGAAGAATTTTTTCTGTCTACTCATGTTGTCGAACGGGATTCCGATGTTTCGGGCCGGTGACGAATTCTTGAACACGCAATTCGGCAATAACAATCCTTATAACCAGGATAACGAAACCGGATGGCTGGACTGGAGCCTGCTGCGGGCGAATCAGGATATTTTTCGTTTCTTCAAGAACATGATTAGTTTTCGGAAACGGCATCCTTCGCTAGGACGTAGCCGGTTCTGGCGGGAGGACGTTACCTGGTATGGAACCGCAGAGAGAGCTGATCTTTCGCACGACTCGCACAGTTTGGCGTTCTGCTTGCACGGAGCTTCTCAATACGATGACGACATCTACGTGATGATCAACGCGTACTGGGAACAGTTGGAGTTCCACGTTCAAGAAGGAGCGGCACAAGAGTGGATGCGAATTGTAGACACTGGCTTGGCGAGTCCCGACGATTTCTCAGACCGTGGCGAGCCTCTGCAAGCTGCGGATTACTCCCTTGCTCCGAGATCGGTTGTGGTGCTCGTCAGAGCGAAGAAGTAGTCCCTCGGAAGCCTTTGAGCCGCGAATGGCGGCTCATTACGGGGTTCGGCTCCCACCGACTTCAATTTCAACTATGCAGTTGGCGGAGCCGGTCCCGGCGAGCCCACAGCTGAGAAGAAGAACGAGTCGGCAGTGGCTCAGGCCCGATGCGAGCCAGTAGGTAGCTACACGTCCCGTCGTCCGGAAAAATGCGGCAGCAGGGCGCCGCAATCCAAAACGTAGAGTCAGGCGGCAATTTGGTCACGCATGCCGCCGTAGCGGAGGGCGCGGGGAAATTCTTTCGTGTACAGCTCGTACGGAAAGCCCAGATCAATGCGGCTGGCGTCGTCGAGAATTTTGACCTGGTCGGGTGAAAGGGCCAAATCGAAGCTGGCAAGATTGTCTTGCAATTGGGTGAGCTTGCGGGCGCCGAGAATCGGGATGATCGGAACCGCGCGGTAGCGAAGCCAAGCCAACGCGACTTGCGCCATGCTGCGGCCCGCCTGGTCGGAAACACTTTTTACGGCGGCGACAACCCGATCAGCACGCTGCTGCTCGTGAAGAAACTGCTTCATCAT
>AR_comb_assmDRAFT_10187824_pt1 | contig 11112 bp, 8 predicted proteins | sample ArasoioldDNA_FD_10543 | JGI IMG/M metagenome (IMG submission 10543) | reverse complement strand
CTCAACCGGCGAACGGGCTCCTCCTCCAGCGCATCGAATCGCGAAGCGAGCATCGCGGCCACGCGTTCGGCAAGGTATTTATGATCATCCCCGTAAGGTTGCGCCTGATGTGTGTAAATCGTCAAAACACCAACCAGTCGTTCTCCTTCCTTTATTGGGGTCGAGAGCGCGCATCGAAGGCGCGGCGAGAAACTCTCCGCAATCGTGCCCAGGTCCAGTGCAGCGTCCGAATTCGCTATTGTCGCGTCGTTTGCGGCTGCCCAACCTGAGATTCGGTCGCCCCGTCGAATGCTCAAGAGTCTGATACGCCCTTCGTCATCCCCCGCGGCTCCGGCGCAAGTGAGGAGGTCCGCCTGGGTGTCGTGCTTAAACACCGCTGACACGTCGCACGGCATAAACAGCCGAAGATACTGGTCAGTAAGTGCGATCGCCTCGCCGACTCGTTTCGCGGCCTCGAGTTCGCGCGAATATTGCGCGAGTTGGGATGATTGGAGCGCGGTCGCGCGAATGTCACGTAGAGGGGCAGCCTCCGAGGTGCCGTCCATGAGTGTTGGAAGCAAACTTCTCGCATTTTGGCCAGCGAGAATTGCGGCCGGTGCGATTGTTGGGTGAACCGCAATGAATGTGTCCACGACCAGAGGGTCGTACATATTGCCGCGTCGTTCACGAAGGACTTGAAACGCATCTTCATCGCTCAGACGCGGTCTGTATGGTCGGTCAGAAGTCAGAGCATCAAAGCAATCCACAACGGACAGGACCCGGGCTCCCAGAGGAATGTCCGTTCCGGCGAGACCCGTTGGATAACCTGTTCCATCCCAATTCTCATGATGGTGTCGGACTATAGGCACGACAGGATACGGAAACCGAATAGATGACAATAAATCGGCCCCGATATCGGCGTGGCGCTTCATCTTGCTGAACTCCGCCTGAGTTAGGCGCCCTGGCTTGTTTAAAATGTGCTCTGGAATCGCCAACTTGCCCATGTCGTGTAGGAGGGCGGCTGCTTCGATGCCCTTAAGCGAGTGTTCCTCTCGAACGCCCAGACGTTTGGCCAGTTCGACAGCAAATACCTGTACACGTCGGATGTGACCGTGGGTGATCTGATCTTTTGCGTCCACCGCCATAGCAAGCGTTTCAATGGTGGACAGATACATCTCATTAACTTGTGCGATGTGTCGATTCGCGTCCTCAAGGCGTCCCATCTGGGTCCTGAACGTCAAGTAGGAGATGACCAGCAGCGGGATGATCATGCTCAGGACCGTCAGGTCGATGTGGTCGGTGTAAGCAACTATGAGGAGAGCGATAGAACCGCCGACGAAGTAGGTAATGCTGACGGGCGGAAAGTTTTCCCACCAGATGGTACTGATGCGTTCGCTTCGCTCCGTCGCGAGTGCTCCCGCAACGAGCGTGGTGTTGATGAGGAAGTATAGAAACGCGAAGGCGAACATCGGCGCAATGAGCGATGCGACGTCCGCGCGGGAAATATGTCCTGGAATCGCGTGGGAGACGAAGAAGAACGTCTTGCTGGAGCACCACAGGGCGATCGCGGGTGCTGTCGCGTTGAACAGCACCCGCATCGGTGGCCGCTTGGATCGTTTCATCCAAAGCGAAATCACGAGCGCGTCGAGAACGACCGTTACGACACCGGCGGACGTTCCGAATAGCAGGACGGAGGTAAAAACGAAGGTTTCCGAAACCGAGATCTTTGCGGCTAGTGATGGAACCTTAACCGTGAACGAGCCCGTTAGAAGTGTCAGCGTGGCCAGTAAGAACCACTCGACGCCTGGCTGCGACGCAGACAGCTGCCACAACGACGTGAATAGAATCGCTAATCCGAAGCATGCGACGGCGCCGATGTATGTGAGCTGTAGCTGGCGGTCTGCCAATGACCCTTTACCTGCATACCGGTTATCGGTCTACTCGCCCCAAACGATTAGTCTGGCCATTTTTGCCCCGCGATGTAAGTGGTTGCAGAAGTGGGTGTTGGCGTTACTCGCCCCACACCACGGTGTCCGCTTCGCCCCAAACTACCGTGTCCCCTTCACCCCAAACCACGGTGTCACCTTCGCCCCACACCACCGTGTCGCCTTCGCCCCAAACGACCGTATCGCTTTCGCCCCACACGACTGTGTCGGCTTCGCCCCACACGACTGTATCAGACTCACCCCAGACGACTGTGTCACCTTCGCCCCAAACCACGGTATCACCTTCGCCCCATACCACGGTATCGCCTTCGCCCCAAACAACCGTGTCGCCTTCACCCCACACGACGGTGTCACTTTCGCCCCACACGACGGTGTCGCCTTCACCCCACACGACGGTGTCATTCGCACCCCAGACGACGGTTCTGGCCTGAGCCAACTCGGAGACGAGAGTCACTGCAAGCCCGCTCGGTTTCACGCTTTCCCCGGCGATCAGTGTGGGTTTGCCATTGGCTTTGACCGCTGCCACTAGGTTGAGGGCGCCCGCTCCGCTGGTAACCAGGCCCGAGCGGCTTCTTTCGCTCGTCAATTGGAGAACAGGTCGGATTTGTCGAGCGTTGAATCCCCGCTCCCTTAAGACCGCAACCGCTCCGGTCACGACCGCCGCGGCCATGCTCGTCCCCGACAGCTGAAGTCGTGCATCCGCCCCGCTCCCGATGACCAACTCCGGGTGTTCACGCGCAATCGTGGAATTGGGGGCCAGCAGGCTCTCGATCTTGTTCCCCGGAGCAACCAGGTCTGGCTTGATCAAGCCGTCGATTGCCGTGGGCCCGCGCGAGCTGTAACCTGCCACCTCGTCGTCGCTCCGCCACGGGGTCGCCTTCGTATTCAACGCGCCGACAGTGATCGCATAGGGAGAATTGCCGGGCGCGGTGATGCCTCCCCTCATCGCGTGTCCGTTCTGGTCCTTCCCGAGATTGCCGGCCGCGGTGACGACGACGATACCGGCGCGGTAGGCGCGTTCGACCGCCTGATCCAGCGGATCGTCGCGCCACGACTGCAGCACCGGCGCACCGAGCGACAGGTTGATCACCTGGATGTTGAACTGAACGCGGTTGGCAATCGCCCAGTCGATCGCGGCGATGACATCGCTGACATAGCCGCGCCCACGGGCGTCAAGCACCTTCAGGCTGACCAGGGTTGCCTGGGGAGCGACTCCGAGCGTCTCGCCCTTGGCCTGGAGCGATCCGCCGGCAATGATGCCCGCCAAGTGGGTGCCGTGTCCGTTGTCGTCGTTGCCGTTGCCCTTACCGTCGGTGAAGTCGAGCCGGGCGGCGATCCGGTTGCGCAGCTGCGCCATCGTCGCAACGCCGGAATCGATCAGCGCAACGCCTACTCCATTGCCGGTCAGCGCCTTCATCCCGGCCGCCCATCCGTCCTTGTGGACCTGGTCCGAGCCGATCGCCACGTTCGTCACGGCCATGTGCGCCTGCACCACGAGGTCTCCGGACAGCTGGTCGACGTCGGCATCATCGGCAACCCGGGCCAGGAAACCCGCCGGGACGTCAATTGACGCACCGCTCTGCAGCCATTTCCGGACCTGCAGCCCATGGCGGGCAGCCACCGCCTCCACCCGAGCACGTGATCCGGTGATGATCACGCGTGTGGTCGACCCGTCGCCATTGCGGAGCCGTTCCGCGATATCGTTCGACACGCGCGCGTGATGCTGCGCGCTGGCGGTCGCGGACGTGGCGAGGCCGATGACCAGCGCCAGCAGCAGTTTCAGCGCCGCCTGCAGGTACTGCCAATGCGCGGGCCGAGAACCGAGTCGCGGGGTCGGGGTGGGAAGGTTCACCATGTAATTCACCAGAAGGAAATGCGGGTTAACGACTGAGGGAGCGGACGGAGAAGGTCGCGGCGGACGCAGAGGTTGGGAACGGCAACGGTCGGAAGCCGAGCTCGTAGAGAGACTCCATCAACACCCGGCTGGAACCATTGGCCGTCCGGATGGTCCGAAGTCGTCCGTCCTTGATACGGTTGTAGATAGTGCGGCGCGAAACGCTCAGGAGCTCCGCAGCTTTGTCGATGGTGACGCTGCGCCCGAACGGTGATGCGGATTCAGTGTGCAAAAGGCCCATAGATTGGAACTCCACCGTCCGATAAGGCAGGGGGAGTGCCATGTGAACCGTGGTTGCACTGTCATTGATAAAGTGTTTTGCTGCCAGGAGTTGCGAGCACGATCGCGACGTCAGTTGACAAGTCGTTCGCACCGCGGAAGCCAGCGGCTTAGCCGGCAGGTGTGACGCGCGTATCCACCGGTCGCAGATTCTGCACGCCGATGTGTTGAAATCTGCGTGCAACTCGAAGTGCGGCCAATAAATTGGCCGGAGTAGCCAACTTGTCGATCAGGCCCTCCTTCCGTTTCGCTGGCGTCCTCGTCTCGCTCGTTGTCGTAGCGGCGCTGTGGTTGTTCTGGCGATCACCGTCTCCTCCCACATCCGCGCTCGATCACGTTGCGCCCGCTCATGGTGGACAGCTCACCGCAGGGATCCGGGCGGATCCGAAATCGTTCAACAGCCTCGTCGCCTTCGACGAACCGAGCGTGATCGTGTCGTCGCTGTTGCAGGCGCGACTCGCGCGCATCAACCGCGCGACATTCGAACTGGAACCGTGGCTCGCCGAAACCTGGGAAATGACGCCGGACGGCCGTAAATACACGCTCCATCTGCGACGGGGTATCACGTGGTCGGATGGCGTACCGCTCACGTCGGCCGACGTGCTCTTCACGTTCCGCGCAGTCACCGATAAGCGGGTCGAAAGTCCCCTTGCCGACTCGTTGGTTGTTGCGGGAAAGCCGATCGACGTATCAGCTCCTGACGACCGCACCGTCGTCCTGACATTTCCCGCTCCTTCGGGACCGGGAATTCGACTTCTGGATACCCTGCCAATCCTTCCGAAACACAAGCTGGAAGGCGCCTTGGCCGATGGGACGTTCCGCACGTCCTGGCTGACGACGACTGCTCCGTCGGACATCGTCGGAGCCGGCCCCTTCGTTCTAAAGTCGTATGTAACCGGCCAAAGAGTTGTCCTGTCGCGCAATGAGCGTTACTGGCGCAAATCGGCAGATGGCATGAATCTGCCGTTTATCGATGAACTCATCCTTGAAATTGTTCCAGAGCAGACGGCCGGGATGGTGCGGCTCGAGTCGGGCAACCTCGACTTGCTGCAGAGCGAATTGCGTCCCGACGACGTCGCGAGTGCACTGAAGGCAGAAGCAAGAGGGAAGTTAAAGGTGATTGAGCTCGGCGTCGGCACGGACGCCGACGCCTTCTGGTTCTGCCTGAAGCCGGAAGCCAGGACGAAGGACCGGCGGTTCGCCTTCGTCCAGCGGCGCGAGTTCCGTCAGGCGTTGTCACACGCCGTTGACCGGGAGGAATTTGCCCAAATCGTGTTTCTTGACGCCGCCGTCCCGATTTGGGGACCGGTCACCCCGGGCAACAAGACGTGGTTTTCACCCAACGTGCGGCGGTACCCGCCCGATCTCGACAAGGCGCGTGCGCTCCTGCGTGACATCGGGCTGGAAGATCGCAATGGAAACGGCATCGTGGAAGCGGCGGATGGGACCGAAGCCCGGTTCACCGTAGTGACCCAGAAGGGAATCGCGTCCTACGAGCGCGGAACCGCACTCCTCAAGGAGCGGGCGGCAATGATTGGCGTCCAACTGGACGTCGCGCCGCTGGAGGCAGGTGTGATGATTCAAAAGATGATGGCGTCCGACTACGAGGCGATCTACATGCGCCCTCTGATGACCGACCTCGATCCCGCCGGCAACATGGACATGTGGTTGAGTTCCGGAGGGGCGCATTTCTGGAACCTGTCACAGGCCACCCCCGCGACAGAATGGGAGAAGCAAATCGACGACATCATGAGGACCCAGGCCGCGACCGTGGATCGCATGCGCCGCGAGGAACTGTTCAACCAGGTTCAGCAAATCTTTGCTGACAATCTCCCGGTTCTGTATTTCGCCGCGCCGCGCCTGTACTACGCGCATTCGACGCGCGTCACTGGAGTCATGCCGTCGGTGCTTCGGCCGCCGGTGCTCTGGAACGCCGACAGTCTCGGCGTCACCGCTCCGCCGCGCGCCAACTGATGGTCGGTTTCCTGGCGCGGCGACTGTTCTACTGCGCCGTGCTCGTGGTCATGACCGCGTCCACCGCCCTGCTGCTGACGCGAGTGGCACCGGGAGACATGACCACCAGTCTCCGTGCGTTTCCGACGACGAGGGAGATAAACGAGGAGCGGGCTCGATTCGCGCTCGACCGCCCATTTGCGGTGCAGTGGGGCAACTGGGCCGCGAGCGCGATCCGGTTTGATTTCGGGGAATCATCTCGCTATCGACGACCCGTCGGCCCGCTGGTGCTGCAGGCAGCCGGAAACACTGGTGTGCTCGCCATCGGCGCGTTGCTCGTCGCGACTGTTGCCGGTGTGGGCCTTGGGATCGTTACCGGGAGCCAAAGCGGGCTTACCTCTGGACTGATTCGGACGGCATCCATCGGTGCCGTCTCGCTTCCGTCGCTCTTGACGTCACTCGCCTTGCTGTTCGTTGCCGCGCGCACCGGCTGGTTCCCGACAGGCAGCATGACTTCCGCTGACGCCACGAATGCCGTTAACCATTGGGCCGACGTCGCCCGGCACCTTCCGGTGCCGGTGCTCGCACTGGCACTTCCGGTCGCGGCCGCGTTCGAGCGGCTGCAATCAGCAGCGCTGGCTGAACAACTGCGGCAGCCGTTTGTATTGGCCGCCGCCGCCCGCGGGGTATCGCCGCGCCGGCTCGTCCTGCGGCACGCATGGCCTGTGTCCGTGAAAGCGATCACGGGTGTGTACGGCATCGCCGCCGGCTCGTTACTCTCCGGTTCGTTCGCGGTGGAAATCGTCACCGCCTGGCCGGGCCTCGGACGACTGACGCTCGAGGCGCTGCAAGCGCGCGATATCTACCTCGTTGCCGGTTGCGCCGCCGTCGGCGCCGCCGTTCTGTCGGCTGGGATGCTGCTCGGTGACGTTCTACTGGCGCTGAGCGATCCACGCACGTCGGACGTCCGGTGAGCAGGACGTTGCGCGGTGTGCGACAAGGCGGACTGGTGCTGCTTGCCCTGATTGCAGTGTCAGTCGCAGCGGCGCCGCTGCTGGCGCCGAATGCGCCGGAGGAGCGCCTCGGTGACCTGCTCTACGCGCCACCGACCGCAGTGCACATCTGGAACGAGGGACTCGCGGTCCCGTTCATCTATCCGCAGCGTCTGGTCAACCGGCTCGAGCGGAAATTCGAAGTCGATCGCCAACACCCGGCGCCGCTGGTCTGGTTCTCGAACGGTCGTCTCGTGTCCGGTGGGGAAGCGCCGCTGCTACTGCTTGGCGCCGACAGTTACGGCCGCGACGTGCTCTCCCGCGTTTTATACGGTGGGCGGATCTCGTTGACACTTGCCCTGGCGTCAGCGGCGTGCGCCGTTTTCGCAGGCGCCCTCCTGGGCGGAATAGCCGGCTACGCCGGTGGATGGCTCGATGCCCTGATCTCGCGATCGACCGAGTTTCTCCTCGTCCTTCCCGCCATGTACGTCGTGCTGATGCTGCGCGCAGTGCTTCCCCTGACGCTGTCCGGCGGCACCATGTTCGCGCTGCTGACCGCCATCTTCGGCATCCTGGGCTGGCCCATCGTCGCCCGCGGCACGCGCGCGATCGTGGTAGGCGAGCGACATCGTGAATACGTCGACGCCGCGCGTGCCGTCGGCGTCTCGCCGGCGCGTCTCCTCCTGCGGCACCTGCTGCCGGCAGCCTCGGGCTATCTGGCCACTCAACTATCGCTGCTCGTGCCGGCGTTCATCCTCGCCGAAGCGACCCTGTCCTACGTGGGGTTCGGCTTCCCGCCGGAGACCGCGACGTGGGGGACGATGCTGGCGGATGCAGCGAACGTGCTGCTTGTGGTCGACGTGCCATGGCTGCTGGCGCCGGCCGTCGCGATATTTCTCACGGTTCTCGCCATAAATCTCCTGGTTCAGGCAAGCGGACGCCCGCCTGTACAATTGGAGGGATGATCAAGCCGTTCGCTGGAATCTTCACTCCCATCGTCACGCCGTTCACGACGCGCGACGACATCGATGAGGGCGCCCTTCGTCGCAACGTGGCGCGCTGGATGAAGACGCGGTTGACCGGCCTGGTGGTCCTCGGTTCGAACGGAGAGGCCGCGCAGCTCGACGACGGCGAGGCCGATCGTGTGATCGAGGTGGTCCGCAATGAGGTCCCGCCCGAGCGTCCGCTCATTGCTGGGACAGGGCGGGAATCCACACGGGCGACCATTGCCGCCACCCGGCGCGCGGCGCATGCGGGCGCGGACGCCGCGCTGGTCCGCACGCCGTCGTTTTTCAAAGCCCAGATGACCAGTGACGTCCTGGTCAGCCACTACACAGAAGTCGCCGAGGCTTCGCCGATTCCGATTCTCCTGTACAACGTGACGATGTTCACCGGCGTCAACATGCAAGGCGACGCCGTCGAACGGCTCGCGAATCATCCGAACATCGTCGGACTCAAAGAGTCGGGCGGCGACATCGGCCAGATTGCCGACTTCGTCTCACGCACCCCGGACGAATTCACGGTTCTGGCAGGGTCGGCGACGACGCTGTATCACGCGTTGTGCGCCGGGTGCGACGGGGCGATCCTGGCGCTGGCGATGCTGCTGCCGGAGGAATGCGTGCGGATGCGCGAACTCGTGGCAGCGCGGCGCCTGGACGAAGCAATGTTGCTTCAGCGGCAGCTGCTCCCGGTTGCCAGATCGGTCGGGACGACGCACGGCGTCGCCGGGCTGAAAGCCGCGCTCGACCTCAGAGGCTACGAAGGCGGGCTTCCACGTCCGCCCCTCCGACCGGCCCCGCAGTCCGTCATCGACTCCATCACCCGTCAGCTTCAGGAGCTGACCGATTTCATACCTGAACACGCGAGGACTTGATAGCGAAATGCCCCACGTAATGCCCCTTCCTGCTACCGAACGCATCCTGCTTGGTCCTGGTCCCAGCCTGATTCCGCCGCGCGTGATTCGCGCGCTGGCGGCCCCGGTCCTCAGCCATCTGGATCCCGACTTCGTGCCGATGCTCGATGAGGTTCGCGGCCTGCTGCAGCGCACCTTCCGCGCCGACGCGAAAGCGCTGACGCTTGCCACGTCCGGTACCGGGACGTCTGCCATGGAGGCGGCGGTGGCCAATGCGGTCGCGCCGGGTGCGAGGGCGGTTGTCGTCGTGACCGGTTACTTCGGCGAGCGCCTCGTGAACATCCTCGAACGCTACGGCGCGAACGTGCGCCGAGTCGACGTCGAGTGGGGACGTGCGTGCGATCCGCAGCGCCTTGTCGATGAACTCCGGCGTGAAGGCGCCGACGTCGTCGGTATGGTGCACGCTGAAACGTCCACCGGCGTCCGCAATCCCATCAAGGAGCTGGTTGGCATCGCCCGTCAGCACGGCGCGTTGACCATTGTTGACACCGTGACGTCGCTGGGTGGGCACGAGGTAGACCTGGCTGGGTGGGGCATCGATATCGCCTACTCGTGCGCGCAGAAGTGCATCGGCGCGCCTTCGGGCGTCGCACCTATTGCGGTTTCGGGATCGGCGAGAGACCGGTTAGTGCCATGTCGCTCGTTCTATCTCGATCTGCGGCTGCTCGAGGATTACTGGGCCGGCCGCAAGTACCACCACACCATGTGCACCTCGCTTGTGTACGCCTTGCGCGAAGCGCTGTTGATGGTCGAGGAAGAAGGACTCGACGCCCGGTGGGCCCGCCATCAGCGGCATCACGAGGCATTCGCGGCCGGGCTCGACGCGATGGGATTGTCACTACTGCCGCCGCCGGCAGAACGCCTCTGGACGCTCAATGCGGTTCGGGTTCCTGCCGGAGTTGACGAAGCCGCGGTGCGCAAGACTCTGCTGGCAACCTACAACGTGGAAGTCGGAGCGGGCCTGGGGCCGTTGGCCGGCAAGATCTGGCGCGTGGGCTTGATGGGCGCCGGCTCGACACCACAGACGCTGCTCCAGTTCCTGGCAGCGCTCGAGGGCGCGCTCGAGGCGAATGGCAGGCCGGTGCGCGCAGGTGCCGGCGTATCAGCGGCCATTGCCGCGCTTCGGCAGGTGCCCGTCACGGCGTGAAATTCTTCCGCGCGCTTGCGGCGCTGGCCGCAGCCGGCTTTGGGGTACTTGCTTACACGTACTTGACGCTGCCGGACGTGCGCGGGCTCGCGACGATCAACCCCAAGACGACGGCATGGATGCAGATGCGCGCGCAGGAAGCGGCTGCCGACGGGCGGCCGCTTCGGCGCGTGCACCGGTGGGTCGCCTATACCCGCATTTCGCCCAACCTGAAACGAGCCGTCCTCGCCGCCGAAGATGATGCATTCTTCGAGCACGAGGGAGTCGACCTGGAACAGCTGAAGACGGCAATCCAGCAGGATCTGCAGAATGGTCGCGCCGTCCGTGGCGCCAGCACGATCACGCAGCAGCTGGCGAAGAACCTCTACCTCTCGCCCTCGCGAGATCCGCTCCGGAAGTTTCGCGAGTTGATCATCGCGCGTCGCCTGGAAGCGGCGCTGTCGAAGGCCCGTATCTTCGAGATCTACCTGAACGTCATCGAATGGGGTGACGGTATCTGGGGGGCTGAGGCGGCCTCGCGCACCTACTTCGGGACCTCGGCTGCGTCGCTGTCACGCGAACAAGCGGCACTGCTCGCCGGAGCGATTATCAATCCGAGGGTGTACAGCCCGGCGCGTCCGCCAGCCCGGCTGGTCCGTCGCCAGCGAATCATCCTGGCGCGCATGGGCGGATATGAACCGCCGCCGCCGATGCCGATGTCCGCACCTGTACCTGTTACGCCGTCACCCGCCTCGGCCGCGCCGAGCGAAGCGAGCGGAGGAGATGCTGAATCGATCCCAGCTGCGGATACGCTTCCAGATCAATCGCCGCCCGAGACAGCTCAGCCAACCGAGCCGTAAAACTCTGCGTGTCACCATGCGCGCTGACGCGCAATGTCAACCTGTGGTCGAGTGGAGCAGCCTGTCGCTAGCACCGAGATCACTCTAACGAGAGCTCGTTAGGCTGATGGTGCACGTCCTTCAGCTTGACACTCTCGAAATACGCGCCGGATAATCGACGCGGCTCGACCC
>AR_comb_assmDRAFT_10100847_pt1 | contig 11112 bp, 17 predicted proteins | sample ArasoioldDNA_FD_10543 | JGI IMG/M metagenome (IMG submission 10543) | reverse complement strand
CTGACCGCCGATGGCAAGGGCAGGATGCGCCGCGCGGTCGAAGGGTTGCGCGCTCTCGACGTGCAACTCGATCTCCTCCTCACCAGTCCCTATCGGCGTGCCGTGGAGACGGCTGAGATCCTCGCTGGCGTGCTCGGCCCCGTGGAGACGCGAGTACTCCCCGAGTTGGCGGCAGGCGCCGACATCCCGGGGGTGCTCATGGCCCTACGACCCTATCGCCATCTCGAAGCGATCGGACTCGTGGGTCACCAGCCAGACCTCGGCTGCTTGGCGTCGCACGTGATGACGGGTTCGGCGCAGACCTGTCCTCTGTCACTCAAGAAGGGCGGCGTCGCTTGCCTCGAGATCGCGACCGCGCGCGGTCCGATGCGCGGCGTCCTGCTTTGGCTCGCGACTCCCAAACAGCTCCGGGTGCAAGGAGGAGGCTAGATTGCCGCGGATCGCTCCGGTGGAGCGACTCGCCGTCTCCACGGCGGGGTCTTGCCGAGCCTAGCGCCTCGCCGCGCCGATACTAGAGAACATCTTCGCTTCCTCCTCCTGACCTAAGACCTCGAGGAAGCTTCGGATCATCCGGAACGTCAGCCCCCAGATCGTACGGTCCTGATAGATGAAGGCAGGGAGCCGCATCGGCTGCCCGTTGATGAAGTACTCCACGATCGACTCGTTGTTCGGCTCCGCCAGGAACCCTAGCGGCACCCACAGAATGCTCTGTACTTCGTGGTTCGGCCGTGGATCGACCGGCTGTTCCAAGGCGAACACGAACGGGCTGATCACCAGCGGGAGATGCCTTCCGCGCGCGACCCCTTGGAGCTCGTCGATCGGCCCGATCAGGCGCGCTTGGCGCCTCAGGTCGACGGCGATCTCCTCGTGAACTTCGCGAAGCACCGTGTTGAGCAAGTCCGGATCGTCGGGATCCTTGCGGCCGCCGGGAAACCCCATGTGGCCCGACCAGGGATCCTTCTCGTGTTCGGCACGATGGATGAAGAGCAGATGGAGATCGTCCGGCCGGGGGTCAAGCAGGATCGCCACGGCCGCGCGCGACGGCTCCCCGTCGAGGGAGACCCTCACCGGGCGATGCGCCCGCAAGGCGCGCTCCACCACGGAAAGCTTGTCGAGCGGGCGTTCCATCGAGCGCGATCTTGCCACCGAGCGCGCGGGGATACTACCGTTCACCCGCGAAGCGACTTCAGCGAGACGGACCGTCGCGCAGACCAGCCGCCGCACGCTCGAACGCCTCCCGCAGCTCGTCGTAATTCCGCGTCACCGGAAACTGCGGGAATTCGCGCGCGACGTTCTCGGGCGGGCGAAAAAGGATTCCCGCGTCGGCCTCGGCCAGCATCGTCGTATCGTTGTAGGAATCGCCGGCCGCGATCACGCGAAGAGCCAGTGAACGAAGGGCCCCAACGGCATGTCGCTTACCGTCTTTCTGGCGCAATCGATAGCCGGTGATGCGACCGGTACCGTCGATCTCCAGAGTGTTACAGAACAACGCCGGCCACCCGAGCTTGCGCATCAACGGCTTCGAGAACTGCTCGAAGGTATCCGAGAGGATGACGACGGGGGCGAGCTCGCGAAGCCAGTCGAGAAAACTTCGCGCGCCCTCCAGGGCCTCCATCGAATTGATCACCTGCTCGATGTCCGAGAGCTTCAGGCCATGCTCGTCGAGGACGGCGATCCTTCCGCGCATGAGCTTGTCGTAGTCGGGTTCGTCTCGAGTGGTGCGCTCGAGGGCGCGGAGGCCCGTCGTCCTCGCGACGTTGATCCAGATCTCGGGTACGAGCACTCCCTCGAGGTCGAGACACGCGACGAGCATGCCGCCTGCGTTTACCGTACCGCCCGCGAGAGAGCAAAGCCGCGCTTGACCCTCGATCAGCTCAGGATCAAGCCGCCTTCGTCTCGCGAAGCTCTAGGGCTTTGGCGTACTTGAGGAACACGTAGAAGCCGGCGGTCGCGGCGACGAAGAATCCCGGCCAACCCTCGAGGACGCCGCGATCGAACACCAGCGAACGGAAGAACCGCCAAAAGGGGCGCGAGACCAGTCGGCCAGTGCTGACTCTGTCGCGCTTCAGCGTCTCGATGGCAGAGATGTCCGTGAGCCGGTTGACGGTCTGAAGATGCTGAGAAACGTCTGCGTAGGTGAAGTGGAGCAAGCTGCCCGTGAGTCGGCGCGTCCGGCCTTCAATCAGCACTTTCTCGTGCGGGTTCACCCCGCCCCAACTCGCCTTCGCGCGGCGGAAGAGACGCAGACGGTAGTCTGGGTACCATCCACCGCGGTACCACCATCGTCCCAGGTAGTGAACGAGCCGCGGAATGTAAAAACCGTCGATGCCGGGGGCGCCATCGGCGAGCTCCTGCTGAATCTCGGTTCGAAGCTCCGGCGACACGCGCTCGTCGGCGTCGAGGTTCAACACCCACTCCAGCCGCACTTGCTCGAGGGCGAATTGCTTCTGTTCGCGATATCCCGGCCAATCTCGCACCAGCACACGGTTCGTGAACTGACGCACGATGTCGAGCGTGCGGTCCGTGGAATGCGCGTCGACGACTACGATCTCGTCGCACCAAGTGACGCTCTCGAGGCAGGCGCGAATGTTATCCTCCTCGTTGTAGCAAACGACGATCGCCGAGACCTTCGCTTGGCGCTGATCCATCTGTCCGCCAGCCTCCGTGAGGATACTTTTCCTGTCAACCAGGCCGCGTCCGAATCGGCCGCATCCGCACGACCCTCATTTGACGTCGCGGGGAGAAACCGGCTTACTACCGGTGAATCATGCGACGATTTGCGAAGGAGGCTTGGCAAACCTGGAAGCGCATCGCTGAGAAGATCGGCCATTTTCAGGCCCGCATGTTGTGGGGGTTTCTGTACTTCGTATTGGTGGCTCCGTTTGCTGTGGGCATGAAGCTTTTCGCGGACCCTTTGCAGATCAAGAAGCGTCGCTCTTCGAGCTGGTGGCTCGAGCATCCCCGACAAACCCTGACGCTGGAGGAAGCGCGGCGCCAGTTTTGAGAGTGCAGGGCCACGGCGGAATCCGGTCCGCGCCCGTCACAGCCACACCGGTGGGAACGAAGCTTTGAGAATACTAGGCATCTCGTGTTTCTACCACGATGCCGCCGCGGCGTTGATCGAAGATGGTCGGCTGATCGCGGCGGCGGAAGAAGAGCGCTTTTCGAGGAAGAAGCACGATTCCGGGTTCCCGGAGGAAGCCGTCCGCTACTGCCTGGAGACGGGCGGTCTAACCGCGCAGGATCTCGACCACGTCGTGTTCTACGAGAAGCCGTTCGTGAAGTTCGAGCGCATTCTCCTCACCGCCATGCAGAGCTACCCGCGAGCTTGGCAATCGTTCACCGAAGCGATGATGACCTGGATGGGCGACAAGCTCTGGGTACGCGATCACATCCGCGACCGGCTCGACATCGAGCCCTCGAAGCTGTTGTTCGTCGACCATCACGGCTCACACGCCGCCAGCGCCTTCTATCCTTCGCGCTTCGACAAGGCGGCGATCCTCACCGTGGACGGCGTCGGGGAGTGGACGACCGCGAGCCTCGGTGTCGGCGACGGCGAAAAACTGCGGTTGCTTCGCGAGATTCGCTTCCCGCATTCGCTCGGCCTCCTTTACAGCGTCTTCACCGCCTTCCTCGGTTTCGAGGTGAACGAGGGCGAGTACAAGGTGATGGGCATGGCGCCCTACGGTCGGCCCCGGTTCGTCGACAAGGTATGGAAGCTGATCGAGGTCTCGGCCGACGGCTCCTTCGGCCTGAACATGGACTACTTCGCTTACCACTACTCCCGCGACACCGGCTACAGCCCGAAGTTCCTCGAGCTGTTCGGCCTGCCACGTAAGCCGGGCCTCAACTTCTTCACCTCGAGCTCCGGCTACCCGAGCTATTTCGGGCCGAAGCCCGGCAACTACGCGGAGCTCGTCCGCGACAACGAGTACTACGCCGACGTCGCCGCCAGCATCCAAAAAGTCACCGAGGAAGTAATGCTCGCGATGGTGCGCGCGATTCACAAAGAGACCGGGCTGAAGCGGCTTTGCCTCGCCGGCGGCGTCGCGCTCAACAGCGTCGCCAACGGGCGGATCGTGCGAGAGACTCCGATCGAAGAGCTCTATGTGCAGCCCGCAGCAGGCGACAGCGGCGGAGCCATCGGCGCCGCGCTCTATGCGTACCACGCCGTCCTCGGTCACCCGCGCAACGGCAACGTCATGGATCATGCCTACTGGGGCAAAGAGTATAGCGACGGCGAAGTGCGCGCCGCCCTGGAGCGGCGCGGAATCCGCTACTCGCATTTCGACGACGAGGGCAAGCTCCTGGACGCCACGGTCGACGACATCGCCGCCGGAAGGGTGATCGGCTGGTACCAAGGCCGCTTCGAGTGGGGCCCGCGGGCGCTCGGCAACCGATCGATTCTCGCGGACCCACGCCGCGCGGAAATGAAGGACATCGTCAACACCAAGATCAAGTTCCGCGAGCCCTATCGACCATTCGCGCCGTCGGTACTCGCATCCGAGGCCGAGCGCTTTTTCGAGTTGGCCAACAGTCTGCGACAGGATGCCGCGCGCTTCATGCTCCTGGTGGTTCCCGTCAAGAACGACCGCGTCCCCGCTGTGACGCACGTCGACAACAGTGCACGCCTGCAAACCGTTTTCCGCGAAGGGAACGTGCGGTACTACGAGCTGATTCGCCGGTTCGGCGAAGCCACCGGCGTGCCGGTGGTCCTCAACACGTCGTTCAACCTCAAGGGCGAGCCGATCGTCACGACGCCGGACAACGCCCTCAACACATTCTTCGCAAGCGAGATGGATACTCTGGTTCTCGGCAACCATATCGTGCATAAGTCGGAGAACGCATGAAGAAGGCGCTACAGCGCACTGCAGGCCGGTTCGGGATCGTCGGCGAGTTCTTCAGCTTTCTGTGGGATCAGAAGCTGTGGTGGATGATCCCCATGATGACCGTCTTCCTGATCTTCGGGTTGCTGCTCGTATTCACCCAGGGATCGGCCATCGCGCCGTTCATCTACACGCTCTTCTAAGCCGGCTGGCGATCCCCTCACGGGTTTTCCCGGGGCACGGGTCCCTGATACCTGGGAGGCGGCATCGATGGCGTCGCCGAAGCGAGTCGCGCTGGCGGGGGCATGGGGGGTTGGGGCCGTAACATCGCGCGGAACCTAGGACGACTGCACGGAGCGGTTTCGCCGCGGTCTGTGACACCGATCCGCAGGCGCTCGCCGCTCTCGACGGAACCTTCTTCGGTGCGCCGGGTCGAGGATTTCGCAGCACTGAGCGCCGATCCGGAGATCAATGCCGTCGTCGTGGCGACGCCACCCGAGACGCACCATGGGTTGGCGGCTTCGGTGATACGTTCCGGCAAGGACGTCTTAGTCGAGAAGCCGCTCACGCTGGATCCCCGCGATGCCGAAGACCACGTGCGGGACTCGCGCACGAGCACTCCCGCGTTCTGATGGTCGGACATCTGCTCGTCTACCGTCCCGCCGTCGACCTGCTCCGCGCCGTCGTCCGACATGGCGATCTGGGCGACGCCCGTTACCTCTACTTCCAGCGGGTGAATCTGGGCGTCATCCGCCGCGAGGAGAACTCCCTGTGGTCGCTGGCTCCGCACAACGTGGCGGTTGCGACCGACCTGCTCGGCGAAACCCCTTGGACGGTCACTGCCCAAGGGGCTGCCTACCTCCGTGAAGGCGTCGAGGACGTCGCGTTCCTACAGATGCGCTTCCTTCGGGCCAGATGGCGGCCATCCACGTGAGCTGGCTCGACCCTCACAAGGAGCGCACGCTCACCATCGTCGGCGGCCGCAAGATGGCGGTGTTCGACGACATGGAACCGACGGAAAAAGTGCGAATCTATGATCGCGGCGTGAATCGACCTGACTACCTACCCTTTGGCGAGGCACTGACGCTCCGCTTCGGCGACATCGTCATTCCGAGCATTCCCGCCGCTGAGCCGCTGACCATCGAGTGCCGGCACTTCCTCGATCGACTGCACGACCGCGAGCAGCCGCGCAGCGACGGCGCCAGCGGGCTCGCCGTAGTTCGAGTTCTCGCCGCCGCGACGCCCTCGCTCCGCCGCGGCGGGGCGCCGGTCACGTTGAATGCCTTTTGAGGGGATCCGATCGTGGAGCAAACGACGAATGCAGTGCACCCTACCGCTCGCGTCGGTCGCGGCACCACGATCGGCGCTTACACGGTCCTCGGTGAGCAGGTCGTGGTCGGAGAGGACTGCGTGACCGGCAACGGCGTGGTTCTTCATCCTGGTACACAGGTCGGCGATCGCGTTCGCATCGACGACCACGCGGTGCTCGGCAAGCGGCCGATGCGGGGACCGCGATCGGCCATCACGCGGGAAAGCCCTCTCGAGCATGCGACCGTCGGTGACGATTCGTTGATCAGCACTGCGGCAATCGTGTACGCGGGCGCCCGCCTCGGTCGGCGTGTCTTGATCGCGGATCTCGCGTCCATTCGCGAGAACAGCAGCATCGGCGACGAGACGGGTCATTGGCCGCAACGTCGCGGTCGAAAACCGGACGTCGATCGGCGCGCGATGCAAGATCGAAACGAACGCCTACATCACGGCGATCACGACCATCGGCGACGATTGTTTCATCGCACCGGAAGTCACCTTCACCAACGACGACTTTCTCGGCCGCTCCGAGAAGCGGTTCGAGCACCACGGCGGACCGATCCTCGAGACGGGCGCCCGGGTCGGCGCCAACAGCGCGGTGCTTCCCGGTCGCCGCATCGCACGGGACGGGCTCGTCGCGCAGGCGCCGTGGTGACGAGAGACGTCCCCGCGCGCACCCTCGTGATGGGCATACCTGCCGCCGTTCGTGGTCCGGTGCCCGAGGACGAGCTACTCGAGAACCAACCCGACCGGCGCTAGGCTGCGACCCCGGGTCCCGCGTGAATTCAGGCCGGGGACGCGCCCAGGACGTCGCGGATTCCTGCGATCGCCTCGTCATCGGACCGCGTGACGCGCAGCGTCCCTCCTAGCCTACGGAAGAAGCGCTCCACCGGCAGGGACACTCCGACCAAGACGACCGGAACGCCGCTCTTGAGTGCCAATGCCACCTCTGACGCGGTTCCCGCGCCGCCCGAACCGCAGGCGACGACGACGTTGCTCGAGAGGACGTTGATCGTGTTCCGAGCGTTCCCCATCCCGGTGAAGATGGCAACGTCGAGGCTAGGCGCGACGGGCCCGGACGCGGAAGGCAGAATGCCGATCGTCAGGCTTCCTTCGATGCGTTTCGCGCCGCGGATAGCCGCCGCCATCACGCCTGCATCGCGGCCACCGGTGAGCAGCACCCACCCTTCGGCGGCGATCCGTTCGCCCAGTCGCTCGCCGAGCGCGCAATCCGCTGTCGACGCAGATTCGCCGCCACCCATGACGCCGATGACGGGTCTGCGCGCGTAGGCGGAGACAACTCGCCGGTCGGGTGGGCCCTTCGCTAGCCGGCGGCGGCGCGCCTTCGCGGCGCCTCCTGTTTCGCGGGCGATTTCTCGCCCTTCTTCCCCTTCGCTTTGGGCTTCTTCTTGCCTTCGTCACCCCGACCGGTCCACTCGATAAGGGAGATCGGCGCAGCGTCTCCCACACGAATGCCGAGCTTGACGATTCGGGTGTAGCCGCCGGGCCGTTCGCCGAATCGCGGAGCGATCACTTCGAACAGCTTGGTCACGGCGTCACGATCGCGGACCCGATCGAACGCCCGTCGGCGAGCGGTGAGCGTCGCTTGCTTCCCGAGCGATACTAGTCGGTCGGCGAACCGGCGCAACTCCTTCGCCTTCGCGTCCGTCGTGCGGATCGAATCGTAGCGGATCAATGCCGCGGCGAGATTGCGTAACAGCGCCTTGCGGTGCGATGCCGAGCGGTTGAGCTTGCGTCCGGCGTTCAGGTGTCGCATGGCTCAGGCGCTTTCCTTTTCTTTCTGAATCCGGCGCCGCTCGAGCTCTTCGCGCTGCGGGAAGTTCTCGAGCTTGAGGCCGAACGACAGACCCATGTCGGCGAGCATCTCCTTGATTTCGTTCAGCGACTTGCGACCGAAGTTCTTGGTCTTGAGCATCTCGGCTTCGGTCTTCTGCACCAATTCGCCGATGTACTTGATATCGGCATTCTGCAGACAGTTCGCCGCCCGAACGGAAAGCTCGAGCTCCTCGACGGGGCGGAAGAGATTCTCGTTCAGCGCCTCGGAGGCTGCCGTCGGCGCCGTTTCGGCTTCCGGTTGCTCTTCGAAGTTGATGAAGATCGAGAGCTGATCCTGAAGAATCCGAGCGGCGTACGCCATCGCATCTTCCGGGCGCACGCTGCCGTCGGTCCAGACTTCGAGCGTCAGGCGGTCGTAGTCCGTACGCTGGCCGACACGCGCGTTGGTCACCGCGTAATTGACTTTGCGAATCGGTGAGAACGCGGCGTCGAGTGGGATCGTGCCCACCGGAGCCCCTTCTTCCTTGTTGCGCTCCGCGGTGACGTAGCCTCGTCCCGACCGGATCACCAGATCCATTTCGAGATGTGCGTCTTTCGAAAGCGTCGAGATATGCTGCTCGGGGTTGAGCACTTCGACCGCGGAGCCGTGGGTGATGGCAGCCGCCGTCACGACTCCTTCCCCTTTGACGTCGATCCGCGCCGTCTGCGGAACGTCCTCGCTGACTCTCACGCGCACTTCCTTGAGATTCAGCACGATGTCGGTGACGTCCTCGCGCACACCGGGTACGGTGGAAAACTCGTGCAGCACCCCCTTGATGCGCACCGAGCTGATCGCCGCGCCCTGCAGCGAAGAAAGCAGGATACGACGCAACGAATTCCCCATGGTGATGCCGAAGCCGCGCTCCAAGGGCTCGGCGACGAACTTCCCGTAGTTGGAGGCTAGGCTCTTCTCCTCTACGTCCAGGCGCTTCGGCTTGATGAGATCTTTCCAGTTTCTTTGCAACATATGACCTCCCTGATCGGGCGAAGCCTCGAGCAGTGCGGGTGTCAGACGATCACTTCGAGTACAGCTCTACGACCAACTTTTCGTTGATGGGGGCAGTCAGATCGGCGCGTGCGGGCAGCGCCCTCACTCGACCGGTGAACGTTTGGCGATCGACCTCCAGCCAGTCCGGGATTCCTCGTCGTTGGGAAGCCTCGAGCGCTTCGGTGATGCGCGCGACCTGACGACTCCTGTCGCGAATGGCGACCACGTCTCCCGCCCGCACCAGGTACGAGGGGATATTGACCTTGCGGCCGTTGATCGTGCAATGCCCGTGGCGGACCAGCTGTCGGCCCTCGGAGCGCGAATTGGCGAAGCCCATTCGGTATACCAGATTGTCGAGCCGGCGCTCGAGGAGGATCAGCAGAGACTCGCCGGTCACCCCTTTACCCCGTTCCGCCATGGCGAAGTAGCGACGGAACTGGCGCTCCAGGACGCCGTAGATGCGCCGCAGCTTCTGCTTCTCACGCAACTGAATTGCATACTCGGAGAACTTCGCGCGAGCTTGGCCGTGTTGGCCAGGCGGATAGTTCCGACGCTCGATGGCGCACTTGTCGGTGTAGCAGCGTTCTCCCTTGAGGAAGAGCTTCACCCCTTCTCGGCGACAGAGGCGGCAAACGGATTGGGTGTACCTAGCCATAGATCCCCTGCATCAGACTCTCCTGCGCTTCGGCGGGCGGCAGCCGTTGTGAGGTATGGGCGTTACGTCGCGGATCACGTGGATCTGGAAGCCGACGGCCTGCAGGCTTCGCAGTGCGGACTCGCGCCCGGCTCCCGGGCCTTTCACGTAAACCTGTACCGAGCGCATGCCGTATTCCTGCGCCTTGCGGGCCGCGTTTTCCGCGGCAAGCTGAGCGGCGAACGGTGTCCCCTTGCGCGACCCTTTGAATCCAACCGTCCCCGCGCTCGCCCAAGAAAGCGTGGCGCCCTGCGAATCGGTGATGGTGACGATGGTGTTGTTGAACGTCGAGTGGATATGGACGACTCCCTCCGAAACCGCTTTCTTCGCCTTGCGCTTGCGCGGCGTTTTCTCGGGTGACGTGGCCGCGGCCGCCGCGGTGGGCGCCGCTGCCGCGGGTTTGGCATCAGACTTCTCTTCCGGATTCGGTTGCTCTTCTTTCGCCATCCTGTTCCTCACTTCGCCTGAGGCGGCGGCTTCTTCCCTGCCACCGTCTTTCGCGGCCCCTTACGGCTTCGAGCGTTCGTGTGGGTACGCTGTCCCCGCACCGGGAGATTTCGCCGATGACGCAGCCCTCGATAGGTGCCGAGGTCCATCAGACGCTTGACGTTGAGGGCCACCTCGCGCCGCAAGTCTCCCTCGACCTTGTAACTCTGGTCGAGAATCGAGCGAATGCGGGCGATCTCGTCGTCCGTGACGGTATCCGTCTTCCTGTCTCGATCGATGTTTGCCTCGGCGAGTATCTTACGGGACGAATTGCGGCCCACGCCGTAGATGTAGGTCAGCGCAATCTCCATGCGCTTGTTTCGAGGAAGATCGACCCCTGCGATTCGTGCCATGCTTCGCCTCTTCGCTCAGCCCTGCCGTTGTTTGTGACGGGGATTCTTGCATTGAATCCGCACCACGCCCTGACGGCGGATCACTTTGCAGTCCTTGCAAATTCTCTTCACCGACGCTCGAACCTTCATGCTCGCCTCACTTCTGGCGGTAGGTGATGCGACCGCGGGAGAGGTCGTAAGGAGAGAGCTCGACCGTCACCTTGTCACCCGGAAGAATCTTGATGTAGTGCATGCGCATCTTCCCGGAGATGTGCGCGAGCACTTTGTGGCGGTTGTCGAGCTCGACGCGGAACATCGCGTTCGGCAACGACTCGAGCACCGTGCCCGTGACTTCGATGGCTTCGCCCTTGGGCATATCCTTCCTAGTCTAGCGCTACAGCTCTGTGAGTACCATGGGTCCGTCGGCGGTGATCGCCACGGAGTGCTCGAAGTGAGCCGAGAGGCTGCCGTCGCGGGTAACGGCAGTCCACCCATCATCCTTGACGAGCACGCCGGGCTCTCCGAGGTTCAACATCGGCTCGATGGCGAGCACCATCCCCTCGCGGAGCAGCCGGCCCCGCCCCGGCTCGCCGAAGTTCGGCACCTGGGGCTCCTGGTGAAGCCGACGACCGATGCTGTGAC
>AR_comb_assmDRAFT_10024076_pt1 | contig 11114 bp, 27 predicted proteins | sample ArasoioldDNA_FD_10543 | JGI IMG/M metagenome (IMG submission 10543) | reverse complement strand
CAGCCTGCGAACCGGGTAGCTGGCCGACCCGAACCGGCTGTTGTGCGTGAGCACCATCCGCTCGTCCTCCGTCAGGCGCGCGCCGTTTTCGTAGGCCTCTTCAGCGAGGGCGTCGCCAGTCTTGGTGATCTCGTCGTGGTAGTCCCGGCCTTCGTTTTTCATGTCAGATCCTTGCCGCAATAGCGGGTGAGATACAGGCGTTGAAGTACGTGCGTGGGCGCGTTAGTGTCGAACTTGACGTGGGCGACCCGCAGGCGGCGCTTCAGCCAGAGCCGTCGCGGAATCTGAGCAGCCTCCGGCAGTCGAGGCCCGCGCCCATAGAACATCTGGTCAAGCGCTCCCGCTCGACTGACGGTTCTCATCGGATCCTCCGACCCTTCGTGGAATGCGGCCCGGCAAACCGGGCAAAGATGACGTCGTAATTGGCGTCCCGGACGACCACGGTGGCTGACCGACCCCGGCGCCATGTGCGGGCGGCGGCGTTGATGGCCAGCTGACGCGCGGAGGCCGGAGGATCTTCCCGGTCGCCAAACTCGGCGGCGCCCAAGAACTCACCCCGGCTGCCGGTGCGTTCAACGAGAAAGGTTTCTGACGTCATGACGCCCTCACAGGGATCACCGCGGTCGCCGCGCCTGTCCGCCATGCGCGCCCGCTCGCGCGGCTGTCGATCACGAGCCGGTACCACCCGGCCTTACTCGTTTTGACGTTGAGGACGTTGGACTTCGGGAACCGAAAGCGCTCACCAATCGCCAGCGCCGAGAAGGGGACCGCTTCGGGCCCACCAAGCACCTTCGCCCACGCCATCCGATTGCCCTCTCTCAAGTGCCGATCGAGATTCGTCATGAGTCCCTCCCGAGAAGGTTCAGCGCCTCGCGCGCCGCGGCTCGTGCCGCCACCGTCAGCGTCATGCCGGACCGACGCAGGGTCCCCGGGGACACCCGGTACGGCCGCGCGCGGTACGCCGTCAGCAGCCGCTTGAAGCTCAGGGCCGCGTTGCGCACCTCAGTGGCTTTCCACCCCATCTTCAGGCTCGTTGGAAGGGACATCCTCAAACCTCCTACCACTTATTTAGACGTAAGGTAGGGTCAAAAGGTTCCATTACAGAACTGTAATCTACTCCCCCTTCGGGCGCCGGAGCAGCTCGTCGACCTCCCGCTTGCTGACGTGCACCCGCCCGGGCGCCACCCCCTCGATCTGGACCTCGACCGCGCCCGCCTTCCGGGACACGACCTCGGCCGGGTACCACGACTCGGCAAACCGGACCTCGACCTTGTCGCCCCTCTTGAGTTTCAACCTCGACATCGTCAGATCCTCGGCCAGCAGTGATGACTGATGGATTCGGCCAAGAGGGCGGCCACCTGCTCGGCCGTGTGTGACCGCGACCCCGGCATGTTGATCCGGATCTTCCGGCCCGCCATCACGAGCGAGGCGTCGTAGCCTTTCTGCCGGTTCCCGTCGATCACGATCTGGACGTTGTAGACCTCAATCGGGTCCATCGGCTTTTCCACGGCGCTCCTCCTCACGCGGCCACCTCCGAATTCGTGAAGGTGAGGACGTTCGCCTTCAGCTCCTCGTAGATCGGCCGCTCGCGCACGGTCGCCACGATCTTGGCCAGCGTCTTCGCGTTGAAGGCCTTGGCCTCGTCCAAGAACGCCTTCTTACCGCTCTGCCCCATCGTGAAGCGCTCCGAGAAGAAGTGCTCGCCCCGGCTCAGCTCGACCTTCGTCACGTGCAGGTAATACCCGCGCCGGTCGGTCTGGTAGGTGAAGTAGTTGATCCCGCCCTTGCTGTAGGCCACTGAGACCTTCAGGTAGGGCTCGAAGACGTCGAGGGCGGACGGCTCGGACGGCGGACCCGCGAGCGCGATCAGCTCGATCGGGACCTCCTGCTTGCGGACTTTCAGATCGGACACGGTAAACGGCATGGTCTCCTCCTCTTAGGCTTGCAGTGTAGGCACGTCACCTTCTCGGCCTTGTCCGTGTGGACCACGTCGAAGCTCTTCCGACCACACGCCGTCCGATACGGGTGACGCCGCGACAGTCGATGAACGCGGGGCTCTCTCACACGGTCTCCTCTCCGATTGCCTTGGCCAGCTCAGCCAAGGCCAGCTCGGCATACGTGTCCGCCTCAGTCGCCTCCCGGCGGGCCTTATCGGCTCGATCCTGCTCGTCCGCCGCCAGCCGTCGAAGCGCCTGCCACGCCGTCGTCGACCAGAGCTTTATCTGGTAGGCGTCCCAGCGCGTCCTATCGTCGAGGGTCACGAGATGCTTGCCGATGCCCTTGACCGTCCGCGCCGAGACTTCCACGGCCGAGGGATCGCCGTGAAATCGGGGCACTCGATGCGCCCGGTAGAGGGTCTGACCTTTCACGACGTCCAAGGCTGGAGCCATCACGCGGCCTCCTTGAATTCCACGGTTGCCCGGCTCAAGACCTTCGGGCCCGACCAGCTCACGAGGGTCGTCGCGGTCGGCGCCGTCCGATACCAGCGCCGGAGCAGCCGGAGCGCCGCGGGCCAGCCCTTCAGCGTCGTGCGCCGCCAGCGACCTCGAATCACTTTGACCGGAGTCATGACGCCCTCCATCGGTCGAGCGCCCGATCGCGCGCAGGCGACGGCGGGAGATCGGCGAACGGGGCCACACTCGACGCCACCGCCCGGCGGGCCGTGGCCAGCGCCAAGGCCGCCCGCGTCTTGTCCTCAAACGTGTCGGTCGAGACCCGGAGACTCGCGTCCGGGACCCGCGTCAGAATCGACTTGGCCGTCAAGAAGACTTCCTCGATCGAGCCGAGAAAGTAGGCCAGCCGGGAGCCGTCTGGATTCGTCATGTAGAGCCGGTATCGCGTCATTGCATTCCTCCTCATGTCAGCCTCCACGCCACCCGCGCCAGCGTCAGCGACGGCCGGAACAGCGGGTTTCTCAGCACCAGCCCCGTCAAATAGGCCAGCCGAAAGACCGCCACCGCCAGCTCGTCCGCCCAAAACAGAAGCGCCGCCATTGCCCCAACCTCCCTACACCTATTTAGACGTGTGGAAGGGGCAAAAGGTTCCAATTACAGAAGTGTAAGGCTAGGGCAGCCGCCCTACGTCGATGGAGCCGATGAGCCAGAGGAGGAAGAGCGCGACGGCTGCGGCGGCGACTTCAACGCTCGCGTCCGATCGGAAGGCGCGGCCCGGGTCGTCGGCCTCGGGCGGGGGTGTCGGGCGGCTGGTCGCTCAGGTCGTCACTCCAGATCAACCGGCTCATGTGTCCTCCTTGGCAATCGCGTCGAGCGCCTTCGCGCGCTCGGCAGGAAACGCCCCAATCGCCCGGGCCAAGGCGTCGCGCATCGGCGGGACCAGCACGGCCATGTAGCAGGCCGCCAGCTCGGCATCCGTATGCAGGGCCAGCGGCGCCCCGCAGATTTTGCAGCCGCGCGTGCCGCTGGCGTAGACAGCGCTCATCAGGTCGGCCGCCACTCGCCGGGGTGCAGCGCGTAGTAGGGCTGATTGTAGAGGTAGCGCGTCATCGGCGCCGGGCCCGACTCGCCCACGCACGAGAGCCACCACCAGCCGTCTTGGAGCGGCCCGCCGACCTCGGAGAGAAACCGGCCCGCCCACCCGTAGACGTGGACCTTCTCAGCCTCGTCGTGGAAGACCGTCTCCCCCGGATAGCATTCCCGGGCCAGCGCGACCAAGCCGCGCTTGACCGCCCAGTAGCTCGGCTCGGCAATCGGGATCCGCAGGCCCGCGGCGTCGGGCGTCTTGGGCACCCGCACCAAGAGGGCCTGCACCTTCTGGTGCAGGATGTCGCGCCGGATCGCGTCCTCCATCACGTCCCACCGGGACCCGTCTTCGGCTTCGAAGATCGTCAGCTGTTTCATTTTCGCCTCCGCGCCGCCTTGGTCGGTGGTTTGGTCGCGTAGTCCGACAGGGTCTTCTTCCGGAACGCCTTCGCTTTCTTCGCGAGATTCCCGGCCGCGACCAGCTGCCGCCAGTGCGCCTCGACCTCCGGATGGGCATGGGTCTTCTCGGCCAAGAGCTTCTCGGCCTGCTCACCCAGCCACGGCTGCCATCCGAGGATCGCCTCCCGCAGCCGCTGCTGGAGGTTGAACTGGGGGTAGAGCGCATCCTCCCCCTTGAGGAGGATGAAGGGCCCCTTGATGCCCCGCGTCCGCCGGATGACGTCGAAGTCGGCGCAGCTGGCCTGAAACCCGGTCATGCCCAGCGTCCCGCAGACGTAGTTGAACGTCGCCGTCGCCGAGAGACTCGCCGCGTAGACGCACGTCCCATAGGTATGCGCCCCAGTCACCAGCCCCCGGATGTAGTCGCCCAGCTCGGCCTCGGTCTTCGGCCACGGCGCCGCCGCGTCCCGCATGGCCGCTTCGACGTGACCGGCCGCCTTGGCCTCCCGTTCGGCCTTCCGCTCGTCCTTCTGCAGCTGAGTCCTGATTTGCGTCTTGGCCGACGCCCCCCAGCTCTTTCGCTTCTTCTGTGCCTTCCGCCTCATCCCTGCCTCCCCGGTGTCACCTTCGTCGCCTGCCCGCTCCGGAGCAAGGCTTCCGTGATGTCCCCGTCTTGGACGCAGAGCTGCGCAGCCGTCAGCGTCACCACGTCCGGGACGTCGTAGACGAGAAACCGCAGCTGCCCCTCCTCAAACAGGAAATCCAGATCCTTGGCCAGCTCCGGGTCGGTCGGCTCCCACGCGCAGACGATGTACTTCGGCAGCCGCCCGAGGATCCGCTCATAGGCCACCCGGACCGCCTCGGTGAGGGCCTCAGCCGACCCGGCAGGCGCCTGCCCCTCAATCTCTCCGACCGAACACGTCCAACTGCGCCGATCCGTCATGACCCCTCCTGCCCCTCTACCGGCATCACGTCCCCCTTCTGCCAGAGTGTTACCCCAACCAGAGGGTCTTCTCCCTGAGAGTCGTCTGCTTCAGCTCAGGGTCAGAGAATTCCCCGGAAAATTTCTCTACGGGGGACGGATCTGGGGAGGGGACTCATCATGCTCTGCGTTTAGCGCGATCTGGCCCGGTCGATCGCGAGGACGACGCTCGGGTCAGCGGAGCGAAGACGCCACGGGCCTGCCGCGCCCACGCTCAGGCTGTAGCTCAGGCCAATTCAGATGTGCAACAGGGTCAAACACTGAGTAGGGCAGGTGGCAGTCTGTGATCTGTGTGCGTATTGTGAGGATGTACCGGTACAGGGCCCCACGCCACAGGAGCAGCGCCTGCCTGCGGTAGGAGGGGCGGGTATGCCTCAGGGCCTCGGTGAGCTGCAGGTAGTCCTGCAGGGCCTTCTCCAGCCGAAATTCGGTCCGATACTTTTCAGAGCGCCAAATAGGCATACCGGGCAGGGTCGAGCATACCACCCCAGACAAGCCTCCTGATCACGTATCCAGAAAGTCAGCCTCCACTGTCAGGAAATTTGTCTTTAGATTCAACAACTTACAGTCGATCTGGGGCGACGTCTGATAACAGGTCTTATGTTGAGTCGTCACAGGGGTTAACTCTTTTAGAATCAGTGAGTTAACTCTTTCGCTTTGCGGGCGAAACTGCATAGACGCGTGCATAGGGCAGGCTTACGTAGAAATTGTGGCGAGCTGGGCTCTGGGCTTTCGCCTAGAGCTGCGCTCGGTGTCGCCTCGGGGAAAACGTCCTCTCTCGATCAAAAGACTGAGCAATTCTGCTAATCCCAATACTGGGAATCAGGGGCACTTTCGCCTGTGTGTGCTTCCCACTTTGCCTGTGTGAGGGGGCTGGAGGGGTGTAGGGCCCCTAAAATGACCAGAATTGTCCTCAGCAGAGTACAGATCCGAGCTAGATCTCCCCCTATAGCAGCACTGATACTGACCTAGTAGAGCATGACTATGAATGAGGGAATGACTGCACTACTGAGGGGGATATGACTGAGGGAGGAGAGGGGAATGAGGGGAGGCTCAGTAATAGGGGGCTGGTATATAGACCAGCTGATGAGGGGCCGGTTTTCTCAGGGGATTTTTGCTGAGGGTGTGGGTATATGAGGTTCAGAAGCGAAGAGAAGACGACACGGTCACGGGAACAAGTATTCGGGGGCTGGGAACAAGAATACGGGCCCGAGAAGGCCACGAAAAACGGGTCAGAGACGGGGGTCTTTGAGATGCAGGGTGAGGACATTTCCCTCACACGAGAGCGTGAGATCGAGGGAGGTGTCATTGACCAGTTTGAGGCGGGGCATGTCTTCGAGGAGGGCAATCACCTCGGCAAGAGAGACGGACTCGTCAGCTGAGGCATAGAAGTCGATGCTGAAGGGGGGCGGCGTCTCGGGGACCGGGTGGAGGCCGGAGTGGCCCATGCTGAGAATGGGGGCGTCGAAGGGCAAGGACCGGGAGGCCTCGGCGTGTTGGCGTTCGAGGGCGTCCGAGCAGGCCCGGAGAATTCTGATGGCGCGCTGGCGCGGGGTCTCAGGGTCGGTCATGGGGTGGGAGGGTCAGCCAGCCGAGGAGCTGGAGGAGGCCGGAGACGACGAGCGTCAGGACGAGGAGCGGCCAGAAAAGAGCCAGCGCCCCGCGCATGTTCAGGGAATCGAGGGGCCGGGCGCAGAACCGGGCGACGAGGATCCCGAGGCCCACGTAGGCACCGACCGAGACGGTCCACGCGAGAACGGTCATGGCTGGGCGGCCTGCTGGGTCATCCACGCGGTCACTTCCTCTTCGACCCAGCGGATGGTGCGAGCCGTCAGGTAGCGCCGACGCGGGAACGTCCCGGCCTGTTCGAGGCGGAGGATAGTCGACCGGCTCAGCGTCGTCAGGGCCGAGACCTCGTCGAGCCGGAGCATGCGGAGCGGGGCGTCCGTCATGGACGGCGCCGGGGACCGGGGGCCGGGATGGGTGGAATCGGCTGGGCCTCGGCGAGGGCCTGCTGATAGGCCTGCTGGCTGAGCCGGGCGTTGAGCTGCCGCTGCTGAATCTCAAGGACGAGCAGGTCCTTGACGAAGGGCAGGAGTTCCTGCCGGGTATAGGTCAGACAGGCCGTCAGGGCCGTGAGCGCGTCTTCGAGCACGCCTTGGCCGCTCTCGGTGGTAGCTTGGGCAAGGGCCTGCTCGTATTTCTTGGGCATGGGGAATCTCCTTGAGGAATACGCCTTCGGGGGACGACGAGAGACAAACCGATGAGAAAGCCCTCGCCGCACCCTGCCACGGGCCACCTCCCTGCGGTGCCCCCGAAGTCGAGAGAGTATTACCCCGAATGCCGGTGGGGCGTCGAGACGACCCGCACGGTGCCCTGCGGCTGCCATTCGAGGACGGTGCCGCAGATGGTGCACTGCCAGCGCGCGCAGTCGCCATGGCCGTGCACCTCAAAGGTCGGGCTATGGGGGTAGAGCGTGCCTGCCGAGACGAGCGTCACACGCTCGACGCGGACCAGATCGGCATTGGCGCACATCGGACAGACCAGCGGTTCGTTGGCCATCAGAGAATCTCCTGCCAGTTGACGTTGGGCGGCACGGGTTCATCGGGCTCGGCCCTGAGGAGCGTCAGACTCCACCAGCTGGCCTCGTCGGCCAGAAGCAGGCGCCCGGGGGCCGGGGCCGTGCGGGGATGGTCCTGCCGCAGATGGTCGCGCATCGCCTTGACAAGCAGCCCCGCGTCGGTCTCCCACGTGCTCTCGGTGAGCAGGCCGCAGTTCAGGCATTTGAGCCAGTACGCAGTCAGGTCTTCTTTGTGGACGCCTGGCGGGACGCTGAGGATCGGGCCCAGCTCGACGCCCACGGTGTCCGGCCAGCGCGCGAGTCGCTGGGGGAGGAGCAGCCCCAACGGATGGACCGCCCAGCCGTAGAGATACTGGTCGCTGGCGCTGGAAAATGCCCAGCTGTGCCCCGGGGACCCGGAGACCGGCCCCATGGCGACCGGGACAAACCCTCCGGCCGATGGACTGGAGCCCTGTGCCACCCCGACACTCGGCCCTCGGCGCCCGATCCCCCCGACGTAGGGCGGGTAAAAACCGGAGTGTGCACGCGTCAGACACGCCACGCACACCAACTCCGTGTCGTCGAGGCGGATCGGGCTGAGCGCGACCGGCATCACCCGCTGGCAGGTGTGGCAGACGGGCATCAGAGATTTCCCAAGAGGGCGGGCCAGTCAATCGAGGGCGGCGGCCCCTCATCCTCGACGAGGAAGACGCCCACGGCGCGCATCCACTGCGGGCGGATGTCAGTCCGGGCAAACACATGCGAGATGAAGTGCTGACCCGCCTCGCGCTCGATCACCTCGATGGACGTCTCTTCGGAGGACCGCGACTGCCAGCCACAGCCCACCTTAGGGCAGACCATCCAGTAGACGTAGCCCGAGGTCAGAAACCCGTGCGCTTTCTTGAGCAGGCTGGCCATGGTCGCGGGCGGGTCGCAGTTCATGACGACGTAGGCGCCGATGAGATTGGGGGGCGCGTCGGGCAGGCACGACGCGCAGATGAACGCATCGCCCAAGATCAAAGGCACGTCGCAGGTGCCCTTGCAGACCCCGCAGGTTTCGGTCGCCATCAGAGCACGTCGTCGAAGTTGACCGCCGACGGCGGCGGGGGCGGATCTTCAGTGTGTGCGCGCAGCCGCTCGATCTCCCGGAGCATCGCGACCATGAGGCCCGGCAAGGAGATCATGACCCGCTGGCCCGCGATTGTCAGCCCGAAGCTCATCTGATACAGCTGGGCGTCGTGCTGGACTTCCTGACAGACCAGTTCAAGTTCGGCGAGCGACACGGTGTCGAGCGGGAAGGCCATGGGCGTATAAATGGGCGCAGGCGGTGGCAGCCACCGGCTTTTGTCGAGCATATGAGCCCCGGACCGGAGCACGCGCCGGTTCCCGAAGGCTGTTTCGGTTGTGAGTGTGAAGTGGGCGACATCCACGACATCGGGCTGCGTCGGCGAGTGCACATAGGAGACCGGTGGAAAGTTCGAGACCTCTAGGGACGGTCGGCCGGAGGGCACCGTCATTTCCATCCACCAGCCGGTCATGTCGACGAGGATGACCCGCTCCCCGGCTTTCAGTGACCCGGTCGGGGTGGAGGCCGACGGGCACTTCGGGCAGAGGGGCATGAACTGGCCCCGTCGAAGGTCCAGCCGCCATGCCGGATACTGCGTGAGCAGGATCTGCAGGAGATCCTGCAGGGTGTACGGCTCGTCACGCTCGGCGAGGAGATACCGCACGCGGGTGCCGCAGCCCGCGCACTCGGCCGTCTGCGTCAGCATGGTCGGCACGTGGGCAGGCTTACCGGCCACGGCACCGGGGACAGAGAATGCGCCCGCCGACATAGACCGGTGACCAGCCTGCGGCGATGGCGGCCTGTATGGTCGGAACCTCAGTGCCGAGCGGCGTCGGTGGGGGCGGGACCTCGACCTTGAAGGTCTGGCGGAACCCGCAGCGCGTGCACTCTAGGGCTGAGGTGACGAATCGCTGCTTGGTGAGTCGATCGAGACGCATGCTGCCCCCACGAGTGGCCAGCCCTGATCCTTCGTCGACAGGATCCGCGGGCGGCCGGGCCACTGAATCCCGATGGCCGGATCGTCCCACCTCAGGCCCGCTTCGGCCTCCGGCCGGTACGCGCCGGTGACGGTGTAGACCACGATCGTCCCCTCGCGCATCACGAAGTAGCCGTGCGCGCACCCTGCGGGCACGGCCAGCGCCCACGGGGACTGATCGCTCAGGTAATACCCCACCCAGCGCCGGAAGGTGTCACCGGGCCTCAGGTCCACGATCACATCAAAGATTTCGCCCTTGATCACGCTGATGAGCTTGGCCTGCTCGTACGGCGGCTGCTGGTAGTGCAGGCCGCGAAGCGTCCCGTAGTACGGATTCTCGACGACGTTGACCTGCGTGACGGGGCTGATGGGGCTGACGGTCGAGAGCGCGCCGCGCACGTCCCGGAACGCGAATTTCGGGACGAGTTGCACGCCGGGCAGGTCTTCGAGTGGCAGACCGGATGCCATTACGCGATGCGCTTGCGCAGGATCACCTGCCACTTCTGCGGGCCTTCCGACCATGCCGCGATGTAGACACTCCACCCATCGGCCTCCAGCTTCGCCAATTCAGTGGGGAGTTCCCCCGAGGTCAGTTTGCAGACTTTGTACTCGAACACGGGTCCTCCTCGGCCGCCTCGAACATGGCCAACGCCGCCCGGTACCGCTTGGCGAGGGCTGCCGGGCAGCCGTCGCGCAGATTATCACGCAGGTCGGCGAGCTTGACCGCGCGCGCCAGCCCATTTCTCGACGTGATGATGCGCAGGATGTACTTCAGGTAGGTCTCCTCGGGCTGCCGTGTGAGCACGACCACCGCATAGACCACCTCGGGCCAGAACAGGTCGGCCAGATGCTCGATCTGCGTGTCGGTGTCTTCGAGAATGTCGTGCAGCCACGCCACCCGCTCGGCCATGATCAGGTCCCGCCCGTGGAGGCCCGATTCGTTCCGGACGGCCAAGGCCACCCGCTCCACGTGGGCCAGCTTGGGCTGGCCCTGCTTGTCCTCGCCCCGCATGGTCATCCGGGCGAAAAGCTGCGCGTCCCCATACAGGGACGCGCCATACCCGCCGACGGTGGGTAACGATTTTGTCATTGATACGGTCTCCATCAGATTCCTCCCATAGGGGTTATACCCCAACCCTGTGACCCAACCTGTCACGCGGCCGGGGTATAACTCTCATGAAGGCAGGGATTGGACGACGGCAATCAGGCCGACCCGCTCCCTACCAGACAGGATGGTCCCAGTGAAGCAAGGTCGATCCCTCCAAGAGCTGGCCGCCGAACTCGAACGCCAGACGGTTACCCGCAAAGACTACATCGCGCCGCAGGGCAAGCTCGAAGCCGTGACGAACGGGGATGGAGCGCAGGTCACCATTCGCGGGCTGAACGGTGACGAGTACGGCGTCACCCCGCACGCCCACCGCCAGATCGCGGAAGTGCTGGGCATTCCCCAGCGCTACTACGACACGATGCTCGTCGAGCAGCCCCAGCTGCTGACCCAGAACATCAACACATGGCTCAAGGCCACCCCGGACGAGGGACGCATGGTCCGCACCCTCGATGCCAAGGTCCGCGCCTTCATGAGCCCGAAGTACCGCCCGCTCGACAACTACCCGCTGGCCGGTGCGGTGCTGCCCAAGCTCATCGAGGTCGGC
>AR_comb_assmDRAFT_10023057_pt1 | contig 11114 bp, 15 predicted proteins | sample ArasoioldDNA_FD_10543 | JGI IMG/M metagenome (IMG submission 10543) | reverse complement strand
TGCGACACCCGGTGAAGCAGGGGGTGCGGCAGGGGGTGCGGAAGGTGCGGCAGTCATATTTTCAACTCCTCCTGGATAAATTCAGGCTCCGGCAACTTCACCGTGTAGAGGCACGCGGTCTGTTTTGAGGGCGGTTTCCAGGCTGGACCCTGGCCGTTGGCCACCTCGCCGGTCTTCAGCAGGGCGTACATTGCGTCGCGCAGGAGGTTCATTCGTCCCTTGTGATTGGGTGCCAGCAGCTTTGCTTGATCCATTCTGGCGAACACCGTTGGCGCGTAATTGCGGGCGCCCATGGTGGCGCTGACCGGGATGTCGCCGTTGTTGTGGACGTTGAGCAGCGCCTTGAAAATTGACAGCGCGCGTTGTTCGACCGACGCCTTGTCGTAGGCGGTTTGCGGTTGCCCGCTGCTCTCAAGCTCGAACAGGCCTTCATTCCATTTCAACCGGACCTGTTGGCCGTGCGCGGTGTAGTTGGCTTTTTTGGTTTCGAGCACGCGAATGTCTTTGCTTGTCGCGATTTCGTCATCCTGCGGCGTGTAGAGGTAGAGCCGCGAGCGCACCGAATTATTCCATCCGGTTGAGCCGCTCTGGCCACTGCCCGATTGAATGCCGTGCAAACTTGGATGTGACAGCAGCAGCGTTGCGGCGTTGACTTCCATGCTGAGGCCGCGCAACAGCGAGATGCATTGCCGGGCTTGCGCGCGATCGCGCTCCTCGACCAAGAACACGTCGGCCGCGGTATCGATGCCGATCATTTTCGGTCGGATACGCCGGGCCAGTTCACAGATCGCAAACCAGAGCAATGTGGGTTTGACGATGTGATTGTTGCCGGCGACCGCGAACGCTGCGTCCTTGCCGGCCAGCGAAATAATGTGGAGGTCTTTGAGGTCGGTCCAGCTCGCACCATAGCGGCGGATAATTTTGTCCAGCCGAAAATGAATTTCGTTGACGTCATCCTCCGCTGAAATCAGCAGCACCGGACCTGGTTCAGGCAACAATCCGATCCAGTCACGACCGAGCACGGTGGCGACCGCGAGCTGTTGCATCAGCAATGTTTTGCCGATGCCGCCGTCGCCTGACAGCAGGCTGACATTGCAGGACGGCACCAGTCCCGGCACTTGCCAGCGCTGCAGCGGCACCGGCACGCCCTGCAGCGCCACCAAATCCATGACGTCGAGCGGCGGCAGATCGCTGACCGCGGGCAGCTCGCCCCATTCGGGCGGCGGTGGTTGCTGCTCTGGTGGCTTGGCCGGTGGCCGCCAATCCGGCAGCTGCTCGATAATTTCGAACAGCATCTCGGGCGAACCGCCGCCGTGCTCGAGCCAATCGGAAACGTCGCCCTTGAGCGGCATCGCCGGCCAAAATTGCACGAGCTTCAGCACCCGCACCCGTGTGGCGATGCCGTCGAGCGCCGCGGCCACCGCTTGCGCGTGATCCTGGCCGGGCAGGATCGGCCGGCCATCGTCATGAAACATCAGCTCGCCGGTCTTCGGATGTTTTTTCTGTGGGTCGTTGTCTTCGATGATCACCACGTCGGCGCCGGAAAAAAATTCGTTCAGCTCCGCACGCCACTTGCCGGCGCCGCCGGCATTGGTGGTCGCCGGAATGCCGAGCTGCCAAAGATTGTTGGCGTCCTTTTCACCCTCGACCACGAACACAACATGCTGCTCCGCCAATTGCTCAAGCAGCTCCGGCAATCGGTATGGCACGTTGCGCACGCCGCGCACCGACCACGACCAGCCACCATGATCAGGCTTGCGCTGGCGGAAATCTTTCGGATCGAGCCGACAAACCTGAAACAGCAGATGACCGATTTCGTCGGTGTAGTCATAGGTGGCAACGATGTTGAAGTGCGAGCCCTTGCCGTTATCTTTGTCCTTGGGCTTGGGCTTGCCCTTGCGCGGCGGCTGCTCGCGCTCAAGATCAAAGCCGGCCTCTTCCAGCCACTGCACGCAACGGCGCGCTTCGGTCAGCCCAGTCTCACGTTGCACCAGATCGAGCACGCCACCGCCTTCGCCGGTTTCGTGGTCGTGCCAAACACCTTTTTGCAGATCGATCGAAAAACTGCCGCGGCTGCCGTAACGAAGTTCATGATCGGATGACAGCCGCGTGTTCGGCTCGCCCAGCAGCAGGCGCGCTACGGGCTCGATCAGCGCCGCAAGGGCATGACCAGCGTCGGAAATGGTCGCCACGGGTCACCTTCCTAAGCCTTTGTGTCTGCAGCCAATCCAAGCTTTTTCGTCAAAAAATTTTTGCGGAATAATGGGGAAATCCGGATCGTCTGTTCGGGGTCGATCAGCGCCGCCTGATAACTCCAGACGGCCAACGCATCGGCAGCGTCATCGTCGGCTGCCTCCAGCCAGCCGAGCCAACGACACCGCTCGATCACCATGCGCTTGGCCTGACCCTTGGCGCACGGACCGTTAATGAAGTGCGCGCGGATGCTGGGCAGCGCGTGCCGATTCACTTTGTAGATGCCGCGCATGAAGCAGACGCCGAGCACAATTCCGTGCAACTGCGCCAGCAAGTCATGATCGACATTCGATTGCTTCTTGATGGTGTGCGGCGGCAGCAAGCCCTCGATCGCCACCACGTCGGGCAGCGGCGGCTTCAGCGTCTGAATCATCCAGTCGAGTGCGCGGCCGCAGATCGCCAGCTGTGACGCACCCTTGGTCGAGAATCGAATCGAACCGCAACGCGGCTCCTCGCCGACGCGGCCGCGGGCCCAGCCGGTCACCGTCGCAATGTCGAGGGCCAGAATGTCGGTCATGGTTGCCTAGCCCCGATCTTCTTACGGCGATCCTTTTCGTCCTCCTCCTCGATAATTCGTTCGATTTCTTTCGTGACCGAACGCATGACAATGATGTTGACCAGCATCCTGCAGTTCACAAAACCGATCGCAGCGGCCATCGTGCGCTCTGCTTTGTCGTTTCCAATCTCTCGTGCAAGCTTTTTCTGAATCTTCGCAATGCTAGTCTCAATCTCCTTCCCCACAGCGAAGGATCGCCGAGAGCTGATCTTATCCGCCACAACACTGAAATTGGCGCGCGACGTTGCAACCACACTTGCTGCCGCCAGATCGTTTTCGTCAAACTCCCGATCACACTGACTGCACAGCGCCTCGATATTTTTAATCTTCAATTGCTTCCAGATCAGGTTTGAAGCTGGTTCAACCCAATCCAACATTCGGTCTGCAATATTGTTTTTTGCCATCAGCCTAACCTACGACTGCTCCAGATATTCGCGGATTTCCTTGGCGGCGGCCTTGGTGGTCATCAGGTCTTTCTCATCGTGGCCGAGGCCGAGCGCGGTCTTGTAGTCGTACAGCTCCGGCATCAGCTCGATCAGCGGCGAGTGATGCAAACCAGGCACGGTGATGTGCACTTGGTATTCGCCCCACGGGAATTTGCGCAAACCCCGGAAGTGCATTTTCAGCGGCAGCTCGCGGCCATCCTGCAGATGCCGGATGTGCGGCCGCACCACGTGAAACACCCGTGCCCGCTTGCCTTGCGCGGTCAGCACCACGTCGCGGTCCTTGAAAAAATACGCCGACCGTTTCATGTCCAAGGCAAAGCTGGCGCACAGGCCATCGCGGGCGGTGATGGCCACGCGCACACCGGTGTCGTTGGCGTTGGCAAAGCTGGTGATGCAAATGAATGTGCGCGCGAAGTGCCGCGCCATCTGCTCATCGTCCTTGGTGCGCGGGTCGTTGCGATCGTCAAACCGCTCGCGATACCAGTCACGCATGAATTCCGGATAGTCCCATAGCTTCATCGGAATCGAGTGGGTGAACCGCATTTTGCGGGTGCGGCTGCCGTTCGAGCTGCTGGGCCGGTTGCTGGGCGAATGCTGGCCGCTGCGATAGCTGACATGCTGATAGCGCAGCTGCAGCTGCCTCAGCACCCTGACCTTGCTGGCAACGTCAACGCTGACGTAATAGCAAAGGCAAACGCCGTGCTTGCGCAGCCATTTCGGCGCGCGCCGCCTGGTCGGATGTTGCTCTGTATTGAAATCGTCGAAGTAGCATGTGACGCGATAGACCTGACCGCTGGTCGGCTCGACGTCCGCCGACGGAATCGCCACGTGCTGGAAGTAGGTCAGCCGCAGCGTGTTGCCCTCATCCAGGTCGTGATCGGCAAACGACGCCGCGCCGAAATTCGGTCGCTTGCTGGCATCATGCCACCATACCGGCAGCTCGCCGATGAAACCGATCATCCGCACCGGCATCAGGCTCATGCCGATGGTCGAGCACAGATGATAAGAATTCGGATCGGCGCCGCGCAGCCGGCGCAACGACCGGAAATACCGCGGCAGATCGTTGAGCAGCGCGCCGCGGAAATAGAACGTGCCGGCCTCCTCGACGCCAGCCCGGCTCATATCCCACACCGCACCGGCGCCAGCCGTGGCAACTTGTTGTTTGGCCCGGCGCGGGCGTGGCGGCGCTGCCGGCACATTGGGATCGCGCGGTTTGCGCTCACGCTTTTTCGGCGCACGGCCCGGCAACCAGACATCCGGCTTGCGCCGCACTTTTTGCGGCACATCGTCGTAGCGCAGCACCACCTGGTCATCATCCCGCAAATCCGCGTCGGCCGGCGGCAACGGCGTTGCCGGTGGCAGTGGCGGCGGCGGTGGCGCCTCAACCACGGCCGGCGGTGGCGGCGCCGGCAGCGGCCGGCGACGGAATATCAATAGCAGGCGGTGCCAACGCTGCACGATCGAGGCAAGAAAGCCGCTCATGTGCTGACCTCCATCACCCCCACGCGCTCCACCCACTGGCGCAGCTCTGCCATTGGGTGGAGCAACTTGTTCGGCATGAAATACGCCGGCCGAAAACCCAGCGGGTCCTGCCAGAACTCGCGACGCTTGCCTTCATGCGCAAACGCCCAGCCGGCCAGCTTGACGATCGGCAGCTCGACCCAGGCGTTGACGAACGGCACGTCATCCGGATCATCGTCGTGCAGGATCAGCCGGTAGTCGGCTTTCGAGCCGGCCCGCACGTCGATCAGGCCACCGACATCGCGCGCCTCGAAATTGTTCAGCGCGCCGCACCAGAACAGATTGAGCCAGAGCGCCGTCGCCAGCTCGCCGCAGGCGCCGTTGACGTCCATGTCCCATATCCGGCTGGCGCCGTTGCGCGGCTTGCGGCCGGCTTTCATGTTGCTGGTCAAGCGCATCACCGCCACGTGCGCGGCCATGCTGATTTGCGCATAGGTCAGAGTGACCACGATCGGGGTCGGCCCGTCATACATGGCAACCCCCTGAAATACCGGCGATTTCGGCAGCTTGACGCAGCGGCCAGAATGACCTATATAGAGCGGAGAGGAGAAATCGATGATGACGTTCGAACAGTTTCAGGCAACCCGCCGGCCATGCGCCGACCTGGGCAAAGCGCTCGATGATGCACGATGGGAAGAGGACAAATCGCCGGCCAGCGGCTTGCTCTATCTCGGCGCGCTCTACATCGAAGAGGTGCGGCCGGATTGGCCGAACAACGCCCGCGCCCGCGGCCAGTGGTATCTGATGATCGGCCGCGACGAATGGATCAGCGATGACCTGGAAAAACTGGAGCGCGAGCTTTTTGATTTCGCCATGTCGGCCGGCTACGCCGACGATAAGGCGCTGGATTCGCTGATCGACGAATATCAGCAATGGAACGAATCGCAGGGCCTCAACTTGGGCTCCGCCGACGAACATCTGTTCGACGAAAGCCTGACCGAGGCGCAGCACGCGTGGCTGCGGGACTTCTGCCGGCGCTGGGACATCGTGGAGCGCTGAATCATGACAAGCGACACCGATCGGTTTTTCAATTGGCTGGAGCGGACCGAGGCCGCGGCCTACCGCAGCACGGTCGGCAAGCGCATGACGCGCGCCGGCTTTGAAGTGCGCCACACCGGCGGCGGCTGCCTTGCCTGGGAGCGCGTCATCAACGGCTATTGTGTTTGGATCACCGTTCTTGACGGCGTCGAGCTGGGCGAGCGGCTCGATGAGCCGTACATGATCGGCGTCTACGATGCCGAATTCTGCGAGGTTGCTTGCACCGAGGCCAAGGACCTCAAGGGCATCATCAGGCTTGCCGGCGAGGCCGAGCACGACATTCCCGCGTTCATCAAGAAATATCCCTACAACACCGAGGCCGTTGTCGACCGCGCGGCGCGCGCCGGGAGCTGAACCATGACCGACGAACAGCGCAAAAAGCTGCACGCGCTCGCCGAGGCGGCGCGCCCCCAGCCGATCTTTCCGCCCGGCAATCGCGAGCGCGACGGCGGCGATGACTGGGGCTCCGATCGGCAAGCCGCGGCGGAGGAAGCCTTTCACATCTTCGCCCGCGAGCTTGGCATCGACATATCCGACGCCGACATGGCGACCGAGGAAATGATCGATGAGGTGCTGCGCCGCGCGGCGCACACCGGGAGCTGATGCTGCGGCAGAGCGTTTCATAATTGCTCCACCGCTTCGATCCGGCTGAGTATCCAGCGCACCACCGGCACCGCCATCGAATTGCCCAGCGCCTTGTAGCGCGGGCCGTCGGAAACCGGCCGGCCGCGATAATTCACCAGCGTGTAATCGTCGGGGAAGCCCTGCAGCCGCTCGCACTCGCGCGGCGTCAGCCGCCGCACCATGCCGGTGCCGACCGTGGCGACAAAGCTCTCGCTTTCGAAATCGAAATGGCCGCTGCCGCCCTTGGCGCGACAAGCCGTCGCCACGTCAATCGGCCCGACGGTGTTGTTGCCGCCGAACACCAAATTGTGCATGCGGAAATTGTTGGTGCCTTCGTGGGTGTAGGTCTTGGCTTCGTTGGCGCTGATCGGGTCGGCCACGTCGGCGGTCACGCCGTCGCATTCGCTCCCGCCTGCAGCGCCGCCTGCAATTGCCGCGGCAGCTCCTTGCCCCGGCTGGCGGCGCGGCGGATGATGCCCGCACAAGCTTTCCGGCTCAAAAAGTACCGCGGCGACACGTCGCCAGTCTCCAAGGTGTCCGACAAAAAACAGACGCTCGCGCCGCTGCGCCACTCCGGTCCATTGCGCGTCCAGGCTTGCCCATGCGCCAGAATACCCGAGTTCATCCACCGTCCGGACAAAGGCACCAAAGTCCCGTCCATCTCCTGATGACAGGAGTCCGGGCACATTCTCAAAGGCGAACCAAGCGGGTTTAAGTCGGTCAACAATTCCCAGGGCGATGAGCGCCAAGTTACCGCGCGGATCATCCAGGCCAAGACGTTCTCCGGCGATGCTGAATGACTGGCAGGGGCTTCCGAAAACAATGATGTCTGGCCGTCCGACGGCTTCGGCCCTTTGCGTGAAGTCATGGGCGTTGACATCTCCGAGGTTGATCGATTGCGGATGCCGCAAGCACAGCACCGCGTTCGGAAATTGCTCGACTTCGGCATGCCACAGCCAGCGCCAATGCGGCATGGCAACCTCTGGCGCACCGATTCCGGAAAACAGCGTGGCCGCATTCATGCTTTGACCGGCTCCGGTTGCTTTTGCTTTTTCTCCAGCGCTTCCAGCACCACCTCCGCCATGGCGCGATCGAGCACGATCACGCCGGCCTGACGGCCGGTCGGTCCGCGCCAGACCAGGTCGGCGCGAATCTTTTTGATCGCCTTGGCCAGCTCGCTCATACGATCGCCTCATCGTCTTCGCACTCGACGCACAGCATGTGATATTCCCGCATGATCAACGGATCGGTCTGGCCGTCGCGGATCAATGACTCGGCGGCCTTGCGGGCCGGCGCTTCGTCTTCGAACATGGCGATGCCGCAATGGTCGCAGCGCAGCGTCATCGCAAACGTCACCCAGCGCCGCACCAGCATGCGGTCGAGCGCTTCCGCGGCCATGGCTCAGTCCTCCAGCTTGAACAACGTGTGCTGGCGGCCGAACTTTTCCTTGGGCGGCGGCGGCGCGAAGGCTTTTTCGGCGGCGTCGACTTCGTCGCGCAGCGCTTTGAAAATCGCCTCGAGCTGCTCTTGATTGAAGGCGTAGCTGGTACGGCGGGCGAGCTTACCGATTTGCCGAATTCGCCATATCGTCGCCGATACTCGCGCTTCGGCGAGTTCGCGGAATTTTCTGGCCTTGTCGAGGTCGCGCGTGGGCGTGGTCTGGTCCATGGTGTCCCCTTTTCATGGTGCGGCGTTCAATCCAGTAGCGGCAGTACGCGCGGCCGCGGTTGCTGCCGATCTTCCAGTCGGTGTCCTGCAACAGCATGTTGATCGCCCACACGTGGGCCTTGAGCGCTTGGCGACCGACGTTGCGGCTGGCGAAAATCAGCTCGAACAAATCCGCGGCGGCGATACCGTCAGGCCCGGCGCGCTTGATGCAATCGAACAGCCGCGCCCGCAGCGGGCCCAAGCGCACGCCAAGCCGGTAGGCGGTCAGCAGCTGCCCGCAACTCGGACACGTCGGTCGGCGCTCGTCGGGGATCATCAGCTTAGCCGCTGCTCAAGTTGTCGAGGTCTTCGCTGCGCGCCGCCGGATGGCGATCGACCGCCGCCTGGCCCAACGGTGTGTCGAGGAATTCGCCGAGCGCCTCTTTCATCTGAAGGAAATCGGCGTGATCGTCCTCCTCGAGCTTGGCGATTTTTTCCTCGATCTTGCGCTCGCTGCGGTGCTGGGCGACCACGGTGCGAAAGCTCGCCATGTTCAGGCCGGCCTCTTTGGCCGCTTTCATGGTGTCGCGAATCCGCGCCCGCGGGCCCTTGCACTTGGCCATGTGGTCGCTGGCCAGCGTCAACAGCGTGTCATCTTCGCGATCGATGGCATCAAGGAACCGGCTGATCTGCTCAGCGTCGAACTGGTTTGACCCCGTGGCACGCGCCATGCATGTGCTCCCTGACGGTAATAGGATGCCGCGCACGCAGGGGCGAACCCCGGCGCGGCGTTGAATCGATAGCAAAAAGTCAGCTTAGAGCTTTACCTTGCGACCGCTGACCGGCTTAGGCAAGCGAAGCCGCATTGCGAAATTTGAAACGCAGATGTGCATTTTCACAAGAGTTAGTTTTGTAATCCAAAGGATCAAAAATTCGAACCCTGCAATGTCAATTATGCCGATGCCATCGGCGTATCTGAACTTTCATCTGCATTTCATTAGCAAATTATCTGCATCAAGTTTCATGTTGTCATCTGCAATAGGTTGCCCATGATCCGCGACACGAGCTAGGCGACCTTCTTGTTCTGCGTGCGGCGTTCCTGCTCCCCGATTTTGCTCCCTATCGACATTGGAACCCGTTCTCTAGACGGTGGTCTGCCGAGCTTCCGACGAAAATGTCTGGAGCCTGCGATGAAATTGCCGCGGCCACGCCGTCTGCAAATCCAGAAGCATCGCATCGTCACGCGTGAGCAATGGTTGGCGCTGCGCGAAGGCGACATCACCGCGTCAGTGGTCGCGGCGCTGTTCGGCCTGCACCCGTACGAAACCGCGATGGGCCTGTTCGCCAAACATACCGGCGTCGCCATGCCGGAGGTCGAGGACACGATCGCGATGCGCCGCGGCCGGCTGCTGGAGAACGCAGTCGCGCAAGCATTCCTGGAGGAGCACCCAGGCTGGAAAATCAACAAGGCGCACCTCTACGCCCGCGCGCCGAAGCTGCGGCTGGGCTGCACGCCGGATTTCCACGTCATCGACCCGGCCGGCAAAAAAGGCGTCCTGCAAACCAAAACCACCGCGCCGCATGTGTTTCGACGGAGCTGGACCGAGGACACGCCGCCGACTTGGGTGACGCTGCAGGCGCTCACGGAAATGATGCTGATGAAGGTGGAGCTGGGGCTGATCGCCGCGCTGGTGTGCGATGGCTATCAGTTCAAGCTCTACACCTACGTCGTGCCGCGGCACCCGGCGGCCGAGCGGCGCATCCAGGACACCGTCGAACAATTCTGGTCGGACATCGCCGCCGGCCGCGCGCCCAAGCTCGACTTCGATCGCGACGCGGCGCTGTTGCCGATCATCTATCCGCGCGAGCAGCCCGGCAAGGTCGCCGATCTTCGCACCGACAACAATTTGCCTGTTCTGTTGGCCGAACGCGAGCAGCTGAAAGAACAACTCGCCGAACTTGAGAAGCGCCGCGATGCCATCGAAACCGAAGTGAAATTTCGGCTGCAGGATTCCGAGGCGGCAATCGTTCAAGGCTGGCGGCTCACCTACAAGCTGCAAACCAGAAAGCAATATGTCGTGCCGGAAAAAAGTTTCCGTGTTTTGCGAGCCATCAAAGACGAATCCGACGAACGTGCTGCATAAAAAAACCGAGGAGAACCCAACCAATGCTCGACGTGACCACACCACCGATGACCAAGCTGGAGACTGAGCCGCCAATCAGCGGAAAGGTGACTTTCAGAGTCGTCGGCATCAAGCCGCTGCTCACCCATAACCCGGCATCAATTGGCGCCAACGTCGACGCCAAGCGCGGCACGCGCATCCCGGAGCCGGAGGTTGAGGCAGAGGCCGGCACCTATCGTGACGAAAATGGCAATCTTTGCATGAAGGGCGAAATGTTTGTCGGCGCGGTGCTGGCTGCAGCATCGGCCTGGAAGATCAAGCGCGCTTCAATGCGCAGTGCGCTTGCTCATATCAGCGCCGTCGAGGATTTGGTGCCACTCGTGCATCCGGTCGATGGCAGTCCGCTGACCAGTTACGCCATCGATCGCCGCCGCGTTCGCGTCATGCGCGCCGGTGTCGTGCGTGCCAGACCAAAATTCGAACAATGGTCGGCGACGTGCACGATCGAACACGACATTCAGCTGATCAAAAACCCGCGGTTGATCGTCGACATTCTGGCCGACGCCGGAAATCGAATTGGATGTGGAGATTACCGACCACGTTTCGGTCGCTTCCGCGTCGTGGAGTACGCGATTCATTGAGGCGGGGCGAGCTGAGGCACGGCAAGGCAGGGAATAGTTCAAATGAATTTTTCAACGGCAGCAATTTGGCGAGGCACGGCGAGGCATGGCAAGCCTTGGCAAGGCTTGGCGGGGCGAGGCGCGGCGCGGCGCGGCAAGGCAGGGAATTGTTTTCAAAGATTGCAGTCAGGTTTTTGGCGCGGTCAGGTCAGGCGAGGCTTGGCTTGGTCAGGTCCGGCTCGGCGCGGTCTGGCCGGGTGCGGCGGGGCACGGCAAGGCGAGGCAG
>AR_comb_assmDRAFT_10804005_pt1 | contig 11115 bp, 9 predicted proteins | sample ArasoioldDNA_FD_10543 | JGI IMG/M metagenome (IMG submission 10543) | reverse complement strand
TTCTTCTTCGGCGCCGAGTAGTAGACGATGTCCTGGTAGTTGATCGGGTCGAACTTGACGTTCTGCCAGGTCGGCTCCTTCATCGTGAGCCACATCCGGTAGGCCTTCAGACGCCATTCGAGCAGCCACTCCGGCTCGTTCTTCTTCTGCGAAATCAGCCGGACGACGTCCTCGCTGAGCCCCTTGGGGATCGTCTCGCTCTCGACCTCGGTGACAAAGCCGTACTTGTATTCGCGAGTTGCCAGTTCTTCGATGGTTTCAGTTGATGTGCTCATTGAAGCTTTCGGCTGCCAGCTGCCAACGCCCAGCTATTCCAGTTCGAGGCTGGACGCGGGAAGCTGGGAGCTACACACTAAAACTCGTCCCACACCCGCACGTCGATTTCGCATTCGGGTTGTTGAAGATGAACCCGCGGCTGACCAGCGCGGTGTCGTAATCGAGCGTTGTGCCCTTGATGAATTGATAACTCTTCGGATCGACGAACACCTTGGAGCCGTCGGCGCCTTCGAACACCTGATCGCCGTCACGAGGCGCGGCTTCCCAGGCGAACGTGTAGCTCAAACCGGAGCAGCCGCCGGCCTTGATCCCGATCCGCAGACCGCCATCAGGAATGCCGTTTCGAGCGGTCATCTTCTTGATAAGCGCCGCAGCGTTGTCACTGATTTGAAGCATCGCGGAGACCCGGGTCGTTTTGGATTCCGGACCGACTTTGTCCGCAATATCTACGACCAGAACAGTCCTATTTTAGTCGTGGAAGGAAGTTTGACGCAAGCTCGAGCTCAACCGAAGTAAACCCTTGAGGTTCCACGACCTTTCGCCTAAACTTCGTCCAACGTGGACATCGCGTCGCTCGCCCTCTTCCTGCCAGGACTCGCGGTCGGGCTCCTGCTGGCTGGCGTGGTCTGGATGTCAGCTCGTTCGAGCCTGCACCGGCGTGATGCAGACCTTGCCGCCCGGGAAGCCACCCTGGGGCGACTGCAGCAGGAACTCTCCGTCGCTCAACAGGATCGAGCCCGTCTCGGGGCGGAACTGGCGGCCGAGCGTCGGGCGGGCGCGGAACGGGAAACCCTCCTCCGCGAATCGTTCGCGGCGCTGTCCCAGGACGCGCTGGAACGGAACAACCGCACCTTTCTGGATCTGGCGCAAACCAAACTCGGTGAGTTTCAGCGGTCTGCGAAAGTGGACCTCGACGGGCGCCACAAGGCGATTGCGGATCTTGTCCAGCCGCTGAAGGAATCGCTCGCGAAAGTCGACGGCAAGCTCCAGGATGTCGAGAAAGAGCGAGCCGGATCGAACGCGAAGCTGGACGAGCAGCTGCGCACCCTCGCCCATACACATCAGTCTCTGCAGGTCGAGACGAACAAGCTCGTCCGGGCGTTGCGCTCGCCGAACCAGCGCGGTCGCTGGGGTGAAGTCCAGCTCAAGAACGTCGTCGAGCGATCGGGGATGGTGGCGTACTGCGACTACGCAGAAAAGGAATCGGTGTCGAGCGACGGGCGGCGATTGACGCCGGACATGATCGTTCGGCTGCCGAACGGCGCCAGCATCGTGATCGACTCGAAGGTGCCAATCGACGCCTACCTGACGGCCGCAGACACCTCCGACGAAACCGCGCGCGAGCCGCTGCTCAAAGAGCACGCACGTCAGGTCCGCGATCACATCCGGACGCTGGGCGCGAAGAGCTACTGGTCGCGCTTCTCGCCGACGCCGGAACTGGTCGTGATGTTCCTGCCGGGCGACCCGCTGCTGAGCACGGCGCTGCAGACCGATCCGTCGCTCTTCGAGTTCGCGGTCGATCAGCGCGTCATTCCCGCGTCACCGTTGACGCTGGTCGCCCTGCTCCGCACGGTGTCCACCGCCTGGCAGCAGCAGCGCCTGACCGAGAACGCGGAAGAGATCCAGGCGATGGGTCGCGAACTCTACGAACGGCTGGCGACGATGGCAGATCATGTGGCGCTGGTGGGCGCGGCGCTGAAGCGCGCCGGTACCGCCTATGATGACTTCGTGGGATCGCTCGATGCGCGCGTGCTCGTCTCGGCCAGGCGGTTTCGAGAGCTCGGCGTCAGCGCACCGCGCGAGCTGCCGGACACGGTGCCGCCGATTCAAATGGAGATTCGCGAACCACGGGCCGCCGAGCTGCGGGTCCCGATGCAGGGTTCACTCATCGAGGCGGAAATCGTCGCTCCGGCTTCGCTCGATGGATCAACCGCGAGCTTCGGCGCGACAAGTCCGGCTTCGCTCGCTAAATCCAGCGCGAGTTTCGGCGAGACAACCTGAAAGAGCGATTCGCCTACTTGATGCTCGAGGTCAGCGTCACGCCGACCCTGACTTCGACCTCGCCGGCCACGATCGGCGGCGCGCCCGCCGAGTCCGCCACCATGCTTTGACGCGCCATCATCATCGGTCGCGGCTCGGGAACCATCGCGCGCTGCTCTTCGATGCGAAGCACACGATCGACTCTCATGCCGGCACCCGCAGCCGCGGAATCAGCACGCCGGCGCGCGTCCGCGACCGCCAAGCGCAGCGCCTCACGCTCGGCTGACGTGCGATCCTTCAGATCGAACCTGACGCCGCTGACGTTCGTGGCACCCGAGCCCACCGCCGCGTCGAGCACATCGCCCGCACGCGCGATGTCGTCCACCCTGACTTCGATGGAGTTCCTCGCAACGTAGCCGCGAAGCGTCTGCCGTCCATTGGCGTAGTCGAACTCCGGCTGCAGATCGTACCCGCTCGTCCGGATCGCGTCGGCAGGAAGTCCCAGTGCCTTCAGGCGATCGAGAACCGTCTTCATCGCGTCGGCGTTCGCGCGCTGCGCGTCCTTCGGAGATTTCGCTCGCGATTCTGCGGCAACCGACACCCAGAGCCGATCCGGCGCCAGCTTCACGACACCTTCGCCGGTCGTGACGACGACGGGGCCTTCAGTCTGGGTCGCCGGCAGAGCCGACGGATTCTGAAGTCCGAGCGCAAGCATGACGGGCAACACCATGGTGGTCAGCATTAGTTCCCTTCTACCTCTTCCCTTTTTCACGCGACCCGCACCATCACTGAGCCGAGCACACAAGTCTGAACCCGATCCCATAGGAATACGTATCGGGCGGCACTTTGTGCCGGTAGCTGCACGACAGCATACGACTATCGGCCACCAGCCAGCTTCCGCCGCGGACGACTCGAAGCGTTCCCTCGCGGGGCCCGGAAGGCGCGTGAACAGGGGAAGTGGCGTAGTAGGAAGGACTGTGCCAGTCGGAAACCCATTGCCATACGTTGCCCGCCATGTCGAATAACCCGTAGGCATTCGGAGAGTAGCTCCGGCAGCGTGTCGTTCCGCGCGTTTGACGCGGCGAGGTGTCACCCGTGAAGTTCGCCATCTCGCGATCGATCATGTCCCCCCAGGGATACCGTTTGCCCTCGAGGCCGCCGCGCGCCGCCTTCTCCCACTCGGCCTCGGTTGGCAGCCGCACGATGCGGCCGGTTGCGCCAGACAACCACGCGCAGTACGCGACGGCGTCCTCCCAGCGGACCAGCGTGACAGGGTGATCGAGCCGATCCCTCGGCGCCTCAGAGTCGAGCCACACGTACGGCTGACCTGTTGAACGAAATGCGCGTTCTCGCTCGACCCCTCCGGCGGTGACAACCAGCGGCAGTTCGTAGATCGCCGGAGCGCGATGACCCGATTCGCGAACGAAACGCTCGTACTCGAGCTGCGTCACCGGACGCGTCGCAATCAGGAAATCGTCGAGATGGACCCTGTGTACGGGCCGCTCGTCTTCGCCCGCATCATCCGATCCCATCATGAAGTCACCTGACGGGATGAGCGCGAGTTCCGGCAGCAGGTCATCAGGCATGAAAGAAGGAGCGATTGGCGCCCACAGGATAGCGCAGCTTGGGGTGAAATGCGGGACGCACGATCGGAGTACTCAGATACACTTTTCACCGGCGATGAAGCTCGAACCTTTTGTTCTGGAACGCTGGCAATCCATCTGGGAAAACCGGGTGGCGTGGAATCTTTCCGAAAGCGGAGTGCACCCACTTCGGGTCGAAGAAGTCGCGGTGACCGACGCCGATCGGCAGGCGCTGCTCAGGCAGGAACTGGGCTACCCACAGACGAACGGGACGCCCGAGCTGCGCGAGGCCATCGCAGCACTGTACCCGGGCGCGACGCCGGCTCACGTCGAAGTCACCAATGGCGGCTCCGAGGCCAACTGCATCGCGTTGTGGCATCTCGTCGAACCGGGAGACGAGGTCGTCATGATGACGCCCAACTACATGCAGGTCCGTGGGCTGTCGCGCGCGCTCGGAGCAACCGTGCGACCGTGGCCTCTGAGGGAAGAGAAGACGCGTTGGGCTCCCGATTTCACCGCCCTCGAAGCGGTCGTGACACCACGGACCCGGGCGATCCTCATCTGCAATCCCAACAACCCCACGGGTGCTCGCCTGACCGCCCCGGAACTCGACCATGTGGCGCGCATTGCCTCGCGCGCCGGCACGTGGGTTCTCTCGGACGAAATCTATCGCGGCGCCGAACTCGACGGCATCGAAACCGCGACGATGTGGGGTCGCTGTGAACGCGTGATCGTGACCGGCGGCCTCTCGAAGGCCTACGGATTGCCCGGTCTCCGACTCGGCTGGGTAGCCGCCCCGCACGCGCTCGTCGAGAAGCTCTGGGGCGTCCACGATTACACGTCAATCGCGCCCGGCGCCGTCAACGATCGCCTCGGCCGCATCGCGCTTTCGCGGCGGCATCTTCTCCTCGCGCGAACCCGCGGCATCGTCGCCTCGAACTACCCGCTGGTCCGGAAATGGATCGAAAGGCGCGCGCCGCGGATGTCGCACGTGCCGCCCGAGGCTGGAGCGATCCTCTTCGTGCGCTATCACCATCGGATCAATTCGACCGCGCTCGTCGAACGCCTGCGGGCGGAGAAGAGTGTCCTTCTCGTGCCCGGCGATCACTTCGAAATGGATGGCTATTTCCGAGTCGGTTTCGGCAACCATCCAGCTCACGTGACGACCGCGCTCGATCTCATTGGCGAATTGCTGGACGGCATGGAGTGAGCGTCTCGCTTCGCGCCGATCTCGCGCTCATCGGCTTCGGCAATGTCGCGCAGCGGTTTGTCAGCCTGATCGAGGAATGCCGCGAACGACTGGCATGTGAATATGCGCTCGAGTGCCGAATAGTCGGGGCCGCGACGCGGCGAAAGGGCGTGCTGTTCGATTCCCGAGGTCTCGACCGCTCGAGACTGATGGGGCCATGGGCGGCAGCGTCATCTCCGATGTCGGGCGCCCTGCAGCTCATCGACGAACTCCGCGGATCGGATGCCGACCTCCGCGTCGTCGTCGAAACGACGACGCTGGATATTGCGGCCGGGCGGCCTGCCATCGATCACGTGCGGGCGGGGCTCTCAGCTGGATGTCACGTGATCACGGCCAACAAGGGCCCCGTCGCATTTGCTTATGCGGCACTGCGCGATCAGGCGCGCGCTGCCGGGGTGCAATTCCTCTTCGAAGGCGCGGTGATGGACGGTGTTCCGGTCTTCAATCTTGTTCGGGAAGCCCTGCCTGCCGCGACGGTGTCGGGGTTTCGAGGCGTGGTGAACAGCACCACGAACCACGTCCTGACGGCGCTCGAACGCGGTGAACCGTTCGAGGCGGCGGTCGCACGCATGCAGGCTGAGGGAATTGCTGAAGCGGATCCATCCCTCGATCTCGACGGGTGGGACGCCGCGGCCAAGACAGCAGCCCTGGCCAACGTTCTGCTCGGCGCCAACCTGACGCCGCATAGCGTGCGACGCACAGGGATTCAGCCATCCGACGGAGAGCGTGCGCGACAGGTTCGTGCAGAGGGTAGACGGCTGAAACTCGTCGCGTCAGCCAGTCGGACTGGTTCGGGCGTTGTCGCGGCGGTGGTCGAGCCCCGCGTACTCGAGGGATCCGACCTGCTGGCTTCGCTCGACGGTAAAGCAAACGCGCTCGTCCTTCAGACGGACGTCCTCGGCGAGATTGCGATCTGTCAGCTGGAAGGAAGCCTGACCCATACCGCGTACGCGCTCTTGAGCGATCTCGTCACGCTTCGTCGGCGCGAAGTGCCTCTTGCAGCGCCGGTTCGTCGAATCCCTTGATGGCGCGGCCGTTGATGACCGTCACAGGCACGACTCGAAAGCCCATCGACGTCAGCTCCTCGTACGCCCCTTCGTCGTCTTCGACGTTTCTGACCGTAAATACCCGCTGCTGCCGTGAAAGAAACTCCTTCACCCGGTCACAGCTGAGTCAATACGATCCGGTGTATACGATGATCTCCGACGCCATGCACCAATTCTATGTCCAGTAACGACGCGCCGCTGTCGGGCACGACCGTGCTCGACTTCACCCGCGTGCTATCCGGCCCCTATTGCACGATGCTGCTCGCCGACATGGGCGCGCGGGTCATCAAGATCGAGCAACCGGGGCGGGGCGACGACACCCGGGCCTGGGGCCCACCGTTCGTGAACGGTGAGAGCTCGTACTTCTTGAGCATCAATCGAAACAAAGAGAGTCTCACTCTCGATCTCAAGTCACCGACGGCTCGGCCGGTCATCGATGCGCTGCTCGAACGCACCGACGTTCTCGTCGAGAACTTCCGGCCGGGAACGATGAACCGCCTCGGACTGTCGTACGAGTCGTTGGCCGACCGGTATCCTCGTCTCGTGTACTGCTCGATCTCAGGGTTCGGACAGAGCGGTCCGAGAAGCGCCGAGCCTGGATACGATGCGGTGATTCAGGGAGAGGCCGGCCTGATGAGCATCACGGGCGCGGCCGACGGACCACCCTACAGGCTCGGCGTCGCCATCGCCGACATCGTCAGCGGCATGTTCGCAGCGCAAGGCGTCGCCTTTGCGCTTCTCGCGCGCGTTCGCACCGGGAGAGGACAGCGCGTGGACATCGGGATGCTCGATGCGACGGCGGCGCTCCTGACCTATCAGGCCGGCATCTACTTCGCGACCGGCACGACCCCCGGACGTCTGGGAAACCGGCACCCGACGATCGTCCCGTACGAGACGTTCCCCGCTTCCGACGGCGACTTCGTCGTCGCGGTAGGTAACGACGAACAATGGCGACGCTTTTGTCGAATCATCGACGCGAATGCACTCGCCGACGACGATCGCTTCGCGACCAATCGTGCGCGGGTGATGAATTATGACGCGCTGCGGCCGCTGCTCGTGGATCGACTGCGCGCGCGATCAAGAAACGACTGGGTCGAGACGTTGAAAGGAGCCGGCGTGCCGTGCGGCTCCGTGCGCGAGGTCTCGGAGGTTCTCGCGGATCGCCAGTTAGAGGCAAGGAGCATGATCGAAACAGTAGACCATGTCTCGGCCGGCGCGATTCGTGTGCTCGGGGTCCCGATCAAGCTGTCGGACACACCCGGCGGCGTCCGCTCCGCTCCACCGGCGCTTGGCCAGCACACCGAACAGATTCTGCGTGAAGACTGTGGATTATCTGCAGCGCGGATCGAGGCGTTGCGAACTGAGCGCGCCATCTAGCCGTGATCCGGGAGCTGGAGCTACCTTTCGATCAGCGAAGTAATCTCCTCGAGCACGAACGTCAACACGTCCTCTTCGGTCAAATCCGCGATTGGTGCGCCATTGCCAATCGCGCGCTCGCTGGTCGTCATCCGGCGGCCGCGCCCGCGCGACGTCCGGCCGAGGACAGCGGGGGGATCGGACGTGTCGTCGAGTGAGAGTTCGATGAATTCCTCGGATGAACGATCGGACGCCAGTCGGACGGAAGAGGCCGGGGTCAGCACTTTGAAGTCATGCCTTTCGGCCTTGAGTGCGGCGGCCAGCTGATGAAACACGGGGACGGCGCGCTGGTCGAGGAAGATCTGGTAGTCGCGAGCCGCGGTGTCGGTGCGAACGCGGCGCTCCTGCGCCAGGCGTCGGGCCTTTTCGATTGCGGCGCGAAGGCGCCGGCGGACGTCCGGAATATCCACGGTGATCAGGCCCGCTTCTCTATCCCAGACACGTCGATGCCGTCGCGCTCGAGGGCTGAAATCAGCGCAGCGCGATCGGGTGCGCTCGCACACGCGCTCACGAGATCGACGATTCCGTCGCGAACGAGCGCGCCGATCGCATCCACCATCGTGCGCATGCCCAGACTTCGTCCGCTCTCGATCGCGATCGGCAGCTGCGAGATCGCACCGTCGAGGATGACTCGACGAACGGCAGGGCTGCTGAGCAGCACTTCGCGCGCCGCGATGCGCCCGCCGGCGGACTTGGGAACGAGAATCTGTGCAACCACCGCGCGGATGGCCCCGGCGAGCGATGCCCTGACCTGCGACCGGCGATCGGCAGGGAATGCGTCAATCAGGCGTTCAATCGCGCCCGGTGCCGTAGCGGCGGAAATGGATCCGAACACGAGCCGGCCGGCGCGCGCCGCGTCGAGCGCGGCGACGAGCGCTTCAGGCGCACGCAAATCCTCGATCACCAGAACGTCCGGCCCTTCACGAAGGGCGGCGCGAGCCGCCTTGGCAATTGCATCGCCGTCGCCACGGACCTCGCGCTGGCTGATGAACGACAACCGCTTCTCGTGCAGCCGCCGAATCTGCGATTCGATCGTGATGACGTGATCGTAGCGGGTATTGTTGATCACGTCGACAAAGGCGCCGAGCAGCGCCGACTTGCCGCTCGAGCGCGGACCGGCGACCACGATCAACCCGTCCGATTCGTCGCAGAGCGACCGCAGCTGTTCGCCGATGCTCACATCGTCAGCAGCGGCTGCCTCCCGCGACGGCAGATGGAAGATGAGGCCGGCGCCCGCGTGATCGTGGAAGGCCACGCAGCGCACGCGTCCGACATCGGGAATCGTGCAGGTCCACTCCGGCGTCGCATCGGCCATCAGCTCGCGCGGCGCAAACTGGAAGATGAAGCGTTCGACATCACCTGCCGCCACCGGAGCCTGCGTGCCGACAAGCGCGATCTCGCCCGAGATTCGCATCATCGGCCGGGTGTCGACGACGGCGTAGACGATGGATGCGCCGTGTTCCGCCGCAGCCCGCAGCAGCTCGACCAGCGAGGCTTCGGTGGATGCGGCGGCCATCGGGGTGGACGGCGGCGACGGCTGAAGCTTCAAGGGTCGCGCAATCGGGGTGACGACGGCGATTGGAGACGCGTCGGCAACCGCAGGCGGCTGATCGACGACTGATGTACGCGCCGCCGCTTCCATCTCAGCATCAGCTTTCGCGCTGAGCGCCGCGAAAGTTGCAGCGGCGATCACGGCCTCGGCGTCCGCGACACGCATCGCCTCCTGCTCGTCGGACAGCGCTGATTCCCTGGCCGCATACTCAGCCTCTACTCGAGCCAGCGTTGCCTCGCGTTCGGCAACACGCTGCACCTCCAAGGCAAGTGCCGCCTCTTTCTCGGCCAGTGCACGTTGACTGTCGGCAGTGAGCGCGGCTTCTTTCTCCGCGAGTATTCGCTGCGTCTCGGCGGCCAGCGCAGCCTCTTTTTCGTCCAGCGTGCGTTGAGACTCGGCAACCAGTGCCGCTTCTCTTTCCGCGAGTGCCCGCTGCGCTTCAGCGGCCAGCGCCGCTTCCTTCTCGGCCAGGGCTCGCTGGGCTTCCGCCGCCAGGGTCGCTTCTCTTTCGGCCAGGACCCGCTGCGTTTCGGCGGCCAACTCTGTTTCCTTCTCGGCGAGAGTTCGCTGCGCTTCTGCCTCCGCGGTCGCCGCTCTCTCGGCCAGGGCCCGCTGCGTTTCGGCGGCCAGGGCAGCTTCCTTCTCGGCCAGGGCTCGCTGGGCTTCCGCCGCCAGGGTCGCTTCCCTCTCAGCCAGCGTCCGCTGCGTTTCGGCGGCCAGAGCGGCTTCCTTCTCGGCGAGAGTCCGGTACACCTCGGCACCGGCTGCGCTGGCCTGCTCGGCAAGGCGCCTGGCTTCGGCCGCCGCGGCTTCCTTCTCCGCTAGGGCGCGCTGGATTTCAACGGCGAGCGCATTCTCCTTCTCTGTTAACCGCGCGGCTTGACTGGCAAGCGCGGCTTCCTTCTGCGCAAGCGCAAGCCGGAGTTCCTCGATTTGTGCGATCTCAGCCTGCGCCCGATGCTCCGCTTCGACCGCGAAAGCCGTGGCTCTCGCCGCCAGGAGACGCTCGGCTTCGTCTATCGACGCCCGCTTTTCGGCGAGCGCACGCTCTGATTCTGCCGCGAGCGCAGCCTGCTTGGCCGCAAGAGCCCGCTCCGCTTCGCTCACGGCGGCGTGACGCTCGGCGAGAACGCGGTCCGCCTCCGCTGCGAGAGACGCCTGCTTCTCGGCGAGCGCACGTTCTGCCGCAGCGGCGAGCTCGCTTTCGCGCGCGGCAATGGCCGCCTGAGATTCCCTGATCAGATCGGCCTGCCGCTCGGCGAGCACGCGTTCGGCCTGGGCGGAGAGCTCGGCGACTGTTGCGGCAAGCGTACGTTCTGCCTCGGCTCGGAGCGCTGCCTCCGCCGCGGCGCCCGCCGCGTTCGTCTCCGCGACGAGCGACTCCATGCGCTCCGCGAGCTTCGCTTCGGTCTGTTTGGCAATCGCTTCGGCGTTTGCCTCCGCGCGCGCCGCAGCCTCACGCGCGGCCTGCACAGCTTCCGCCTGCGCCTTCAATGACGATTCTTTCTCGGCGAGCACCGCCTCCAGATCCGCTTTCACCGCCGCTTCTCTGGCAACCAGCGCCCTCTGCAGATCCTCTCGCAGCGCCGCTTCACGCGCGGCAATAGCAGCCTCCGCCTCAGCACGAAGCGCCGCTTCCTTCGCTACCAGCGCTGCCTGCGCCTCCGCGGCGAGCGCCGCCTGCTTCTGAACCACTGCCGCTTCGGCCTGCGCCGCAAGCGCCGCGTGCTTTTCGGCGAGCGATGCCGCGGCCTCGGACTCGATCGCCGCGAGACGCGCGGCAAGCGCAGCGTCCGCCTCTGCGGCCAGCGCCGCCTGCTTTTGAGCGACGGTCGCTTCGGCGTGCGCCGCAAGCGACGCCTGTTTCTCCGTGAGGGATGCCGCCGTCTCGGCTTCGATCTCCGCGAGGCGCGCGGTCAGCGTTGCATCGGCTTCGGCGGCCAGTTCGGCTTCTCTCGCGGCCAGCCTGGCGGCCGCCTCTCGCTCGAGTGCCGCAATTCGCTCGTTCGAATC
>AR_comb_assmDRAFT_10479602_pt1 | contig 11115 bp, 10 predicted proteins | sample ArasoioldDNA_FD_10543 | JGI IMG/M metagenome (IMG submission 10543) | reverse complement strand
TCTCGGCGCGCAGCGATTCGCGGACCGCGGAGAGGTCGGCGCGGGTGAGCGCAAGCTCGTCGGAGCGCGCACGCAGCGCCGCCTCGACCTCGTCGCGTGCGCCATGCGCGGCGCGCGCAGCCTCGATATTGGTCTCGAGCGCCTGCATGCTTCGCCGCGCGTTGTCGACTTCGGTCGCCCGCTCGCGGGCAGCGGCCTGGGTCGCCTCCAGTTCCTGTGCGAGCCATGGCGGCATCGCCACCGCCAGCGCCGCCCGCGCCGCTGCGACGAGCGCGGCAACGGCAGGTTGCGGATCCGTGCCGCCCGGGAGCTCGGCGAGCTTCGTGTAACCACCATCGAGTGCCGAGTCGAGACCCGATGCGAGGCTTTCGCGCGCCGTGCGCTTCGGCGATTCGTGGTGCTGTCGCTTCAAGTCGGGCTGCACGGCGTCGGCCGCGGCCTTCTTCTGCGCGGCGGATGGTTTCAGCGGGAACGAAGCATCCTCGCAGACACGGGCGAGGGTCGCCGCGACATCGGCGAGGAGCGCGTCATAGGAAATCATTGCCCGCGGCAGCCCGCGTGAATCGCGCTCCGAGTCGATCAGGTGTGCGTACCACATCGCGAGCGATTTCTCCGGGGCGAATTGATCGCGTCGCGCGAGCGAAGCCGCGACTTCCATAGGCCGGCGCACCATGAGCACGCACGATACCGTGAAGCCTGCATCGCCCAGCACGCGGCGCCAGAATGGCAACAGCCGGCACATTCGCGGGTCCTTAAGTACCGCAAATTTCGAATCGCCGAACTCCGCGGCGACGATCCGGGCGGCGTCCGCATGCAGCGCCTCGACGGCAGGCAACCCCGCCCATCCCGCGGGCAGCGGCGCTACGCTATCCCAACGCGCGCCCAATCGCTTCAGCAGCTCCTCGTTGAGATGCACGACGGGCGCGCACTCCCAGTAGCCTTCCCGATTGTCCGCCGTCGCGGGCATGAGCTGCGTGCCGGGAAACGCTCCGGATTTCGCAAAAGCTCCAGTCAGCGCCGACGTGCCGCTGCGATGCATTCCAAGAACGAAGAGCAGGTGCCGTTGCATTGCGCTATCGTACCGTCAGGGCAGGCGGAAAAGGAGCGGCACTTCGAGTGTACGCGGATGATGGACCCCGTGCTCCCAGAGCCCGTCCTCGCCCCAGCACTCGCCGTGATCGGAGCACACGACGATGGCAGCGCCGTCGAAGGCGGCAAGGAGCGGCGCGATCTCATGGTCGATCCACTCGACGCATGCGATCTGCCGGCGGCGCGATTCGTCGGCGTCGTTGTCCGATCCGAACGGCACGCACGGATTCCGCGATGCATCCCAGGCAGCGCCTTCGTGCCAGTACGGAACGTGGGTTTCGCCAAGATTCGCGAAAGCAAAAACCGGCAGGCCCGCGGCGCGCGCACCCTCGACCTCGTGGATCAGGAAAGCGCGTTGCGCGCGAAACCCGGGGCCGCCCGTGTACTGGAAGCGCTCGAAGTCCGCCGTAAGGGCCTTGCCTGTCTCGGTCGCAGGATCGAACCAGCCGACGGCGCCGGTCCCGATCGCGCGGTAGCCGTGCTGACGAAAGCCGTCGACGATATTTCGTCCCGACAATTCGATCCACGCTTCGGCCGGGCCGCGATGGCCGCCGTTGGTCATGCGGAAAATCTTGCCGAACTTGGAATTGACGAAACGCTCGCGCCGCGCAGGGTCGCTGGGCGTGAAACCCATGAAAAAGGCCGCGTGCGCGCCAAACGTGAAATGCGACGGCGAGAACGCGCGGACGAGCGGGCCAATGGCGCGGAGATTCGGCGTTCGCGCTGCCACGAATGCATCGTAACGGCAGGAGTCGAGCGTGACGAACAGGACGTCGGTTTTCTGCTTCATGAACGACGCAACGACTCACAGGTGAGCTTCAGGTCGACGAGCGCGAAATAGGCGCCGCGGTCAGGCTGCTCGATGTCGAACACGAGCGCGCCGACCTGCTTGTCGATCGGAAATGCAAGCTGTCCCGAGCGGCGGTTCTCGAGGCGCAACGTGATCGACCACGGACCGGCCCCGAGCCTCGCGTGAATCGCGCAGCGCATCGTCGCCCGACAGAGGCCGTCTTCCGTTGTCGTCTTGTCGATCGGAAAAAACGCGCCACCGAGCTCGCGCGCCTGGCGATCATGCACGATGACGGACAGGCACGGCTGCGCCACGTCGGCGGCAAACTCCGCATCGACATCGAAGAGGAGATCATCGCCGTATGCCGAGCTCGCGCGCGACGTACCCGACTTGCAAAACACCGCCCGGGTGATGCGGCCTTCGCGCGTTCCGAACGCGATGCCCTCGCCGTCGCCGACAAAGGGTTTGAGCGTGACCGGGTTGCCGGCCTGGGCGCCTTCCTCCTGGCGTATGTCGAGCGCGTAGTGCTCGGTGATGATATCCGGTCTACCCTCGGCCTTGAGACGCCCGCGCTCGAGGTAGATCGCGCGCCGGCAGAACGCTTTCACGAGGGCAGTGTCGTGCGAGACGAACAGCAGCGTGACGCCGCTTTGCGTGAGACTTTCGAGCCGCGCAACGCATTTGAGCTGAAACGCGGTGTCACCTACGGCGAGCGCTTCGTCGACGATCAGCACGTCGGGCTCGACGTTGACCGCGACCGAGAACGCAAGCCGCATCATCATGCCGCTCGAATATGTTTTCACGGGCCGATCGATAAATTCCTCGAGGCCGGAAAAAGCGACGATGCGGGGAAGGCGTTCCTCGATTTCGCTTCGCGCGAGGCCGAGGATCGCGCCGTTTAGGAACACGTTCTCTCTGCCCGAGAATTCCGGATTGAAGCCGCTGCCGAGCTCGAGCAGCGCCGCCACCCGTCCGCGAACCGTCGCCGCGCCGGTGGTCGGCGTCAGCGTGCCGGCGATCAACTGCAGCAGCGTCGACTTGCCCGAGCCGTTGCGCCCGATGATTCCGACGGTCTCGCCACGCGCAACTTCGAACGACACATCCGAGAGCGCCCAGAACTCCTGGAAGAACTGGCGCCGGCCGCGAAACAGCGACTGCAGCAGCCGGTCGCGAGGCTGCGCGTAGATTTCGTATCGCTTGCCGAGACCGCTGACGTTGATGACGGCGTCGGGCGCGCCTGCGGAGGAGGGCGGCGCGGGTTGGACGGCGGCGTGCATGATCCATCACTATACAGTGGCCGGGATGCCGCCGTCATCGATTGCGAGGCGACGGCTATAATCGCGCCGCATGGTCGCCGCCCGCTTTCCTTCCGATCCGCTGTCGTTCGTGCGCACCCTTGTCGCGCAGCATGAGCTCGTCCGCGAACTCGTGCGCGGCGATGTCGCCGGCCGCTACCGAGGATCGGTGCTCGGACTGTTATGGTCGCTCGCGTCACCGCTCCTTCTTCTTGCCGCGTTCACGTTCGTCTTCGGCACCGTTTTCCAGGCACGCTGGGGCGGCGCGACGGCCGGGCAGGGCGAATACGCGCTGCTGCTCTTTCCCGGCATTCTGCTCCACGGCCTGATGGCCGAAGCCGTGACGCGCGCGCCAGGTCTCATCACCGCGGTGCCGAATTACGTCAAGAAGGTTGTCTTTCCGCTCGAGTTGCTGCCGTTGATGGCCGTCGCAAGCGCACTCTTCCATGCGCTGATAGGCTTCGCTGTGCTGATTGCGGTGCTGCTTGTGGTCCACGATGGATTGCCGGCAAGCGCCGTCGCGCTGCCGCTCATACTGCTGCCGTATGTCGTGCTGATCCTTGGCGTCGCGTGGATTCTCGCCGCGCTTGGCGTGTATCTGCGCGATATCACCCAGGTCACGGGACTGGTCACGATGCTGCTCATGTTCCTGTCGCCGGTGCTTTATCCGGCGAGCGCGCTGCCCGCGCAATATCGGCCGTGGCTTTGGCTCAATCCGCTCACGCTGCCGCTCGAGGAGACACGAAGCGCGTTGATCGCGGGCCAATGGCCCGAATGGCAAGCGCTGGTCGTCTACACCGTGATCGCTTTCGGCGTCGCCAGCGTCGGCTACTGGTGGTTTCAAAAGACGCGCAAAGGCTTTGCTGACGTCGTCTAAAACATGCTCGAAGCTACTGCGAGTCGCGTTTTCCTGAATAGCGCGCGGCAAGCGCAGCGACGCGCACGACCGACGCGGCGTGCCACTCGACCAGCATGATGAGCGCGAAGAGCAGCCGCTCGCGCGCGACGCCGGCCGCAAGGTCGGCTTCGACGACCGCCACGAGCTCCGTCATGTCGAGACCGGAGATCGCGTGTGCGCCGAAATAGGCGGCTGGGCCGCCTCGCGATTCAAGCCACTCGCGGATCCACGCGCGCATCGGCAGAACGAACCCCTGCTTGCGCCGCGCATGAATCCGATCCGGCAGCCAGCGCTGCGCTATCCGTCGCAATGCGACCTTGCTCTGTCCGCCGCTCATGCGTTCGGCTGGAGGCAGCGCGAGCGCCGCCGCGACGAGGTCGGGCTGCAGGTACGGCGCGCGTCCTTCGAGGCTCACGGCCATCGCCATCCTGTCGTATTTGACGAGAAGATCATCCGGCAGCCACGTGGCGAGGTCCGCCGCGGTGGCGCGCTGCAGCGGATCGTGCGCAGTGTCGAGCCAGCGGACGAGGTTGGTTTCCCACGCGTCGGTATCCACTCCGTTATGCGGCACGAGCCGCCTGCGACCCGCGGTGTCGGTGAGCAGCGGGAAGCCCGAAGGTGTTGCGGGCGGCGCGTTGTCGATCAAATGGATTGCTGCTGTCGGATCCCCGACGCCGATTGCCCGCTTCACCAACGCGAGAGCCCCCGGATTCGGCGCGAACGGACCGTAGTAGCCGTAGCCGGCGAACACCTCGTCGGCGCCCTCGCCCGAAAGCACGACCGTCGCATGCTGCCGCGCCTCGCGCGACAGCCAATAGACGGGCAGCAGGGCCTGATCGCCAAGCGGCTCGTCCAGCGCGCCGGCGACCTGGGGCAAAAGGGTCGCAAAGCTTGCCTCGTCGAACATGAAATGATGGTGGCGGCTGCCGATCGTCGTGGCGAGCTCGCGCGCATATTCGCTTTCGTCATGCTCCGCAGACGCGAATCCCATCGAAAACGTGAGGATGCCCGGAAGATGCCGCACGGCGATCGCTGCAACGATCGAGCTGTCGAGGCCGCCCGAGAGAAACACGCCGACCGGAACATCGGCGACAAGCCTCGATGCGACGGCTTGCTCGACAAGGGACGCGAGCGCATCGTCGCCAAGCGCTGCGGCAGCCGCAAGCGGCGGCACGTAATAACGTACGTGCGAGGGGTGCGGCGCGTCGATCGGAACCGAAAGCCGCTCGCCTGGCAGCACGCGATGCACATGCCGATAGATTGTCCCCTCGCCCGGCACATAGTGGAGGGCGAGGTAGCGTCGCAGTGCAAGCTCATCGATCGCCGAGCCCACCCACGGCAGCGCGGCGAGCGTACCAAGGTCTGAGCCGTAGGCGAAGCGGCCGTCGCGCGCAGCGTAGAAGAGAGGCTTTTCACCGAAACGGTCGCGCGCCAGGTGAAGCACGCGCGCGTCGCGGTCGAGGATCGCAAGCGCGAACATCCCGTCGATGCGGGCGAGCAGGCCATCGATGCCCCACCGGTCATAGCCTTGCGCGAGAATCTCCGTATCGCTCGCGGTCGCGAACACGGAGCCGGCCCGCTCGAGATCGGCGCGTAATTCACGATAGTTGTAGATTTCGCCGTTCTGGAACGCGAGCACCTGCCCATTTCGTGCTCGTAGCGGCTGCTGCCCGGTCGAGAGGTCGATGACGGACAGGCGCCGCATCCCCATTGCGACGCCGGGCTCGATGTGCTGCCCTTCTTCGTCCGGACCGCGGAGGCGAATCGCGTCGAGCATCGCGGCGAGCACGTGCGGTGCCGTCGAATGCGTCGGGTCAATGATGCCGGCGATACCGCACATGAGAAGTGGCGCAGGAGAACGCTGACGCAGCAGGGCTGCTGCACGATCATTCTAACCCGCGCCATGCTAGACTCCGCGCGCTTGAAATCGCGAACATGACCGATCCCGAGCTCGCCGCGCGCATCGCCGCGTTTCCGCGCTGGCATTACGCATTCGACCTGCGCGGCCATTCGACTGCGACCCCCGGCATCACGCTCGTTCGCCGCCATGCGCAGCGCCTTTCCTATCTGCTGGATCCCCTCGTCGCGGCCTGCGGCGGCTCGCTCTCCGGCCGTCGTGTTCTCGATCTCGGTTGCAACGCCGGCTTCTGGTCGCTCGCTGCGCTCCGCCGGCACGCCGACTTCGTTCTGGGGGTCGATGCGCGCAGGATGCACCTCGAGCAGGCAGCACTCGTGTTCGATGTCGAGGCCATCGATCCTGCGCGGTATCGGTTTGTCGAGGCTGACCTCTTCGCCGCCGACTGGAAAGCGTGGGGAAACTTCGATGTCGTGCTTTGCCTTGGCATCCTTTACCACGTCGACCGGCCGGTCGAGCTTTTTTCACGCATCGCGGCGACCGGAGCGCGCCACGTGGTCATCGATACGGCGCTGTCCGCATTGCCGGGCGCAGCCCTCGAGATGCTGCGCGAACCGCTCGACGACCCGCGCAATGCGTACACGTCCGAGTGGGTCTTGTGGCCGACGCGCGATGCGCTGACCGCGCTTGCAGCCGGACATGGTTATGACGCAAAGGTGCTCGAACCGGACTTTCCGGCATGGGAAGAGTGCACCGATTACCGCGACGGACATCGCCGCGGATTTTTGCTGACGCGTCGTTAGCCGAAGATGCCGCGGCGGGCGTTATCGCCGTCGCAGCACGACGAGATCCTGGTGATTGCCTACGTACGCGGGAATGATCCGGTCGACGCTGAACCAGCGGGACCACTTGCGGCGGATCTCGTCGTGCGTCATGAACATCGTGCCGTAGTAACCGGTGTTGCCCAGAGCGTCGTCGATCGGATTCGCGGTGCGATAAAACGCCGAACCCGCCGCGACAACCTGCGCAAATACTTCCGGCGCCAACCCGGCCCGCACTGCGGCGTGCTCGCCGAGCGTTGTAAGCAACACGATTGCGTGGGGGGCGCTGATCCGGTGAAACTCGGAGAGCCAGAGCTGCTGAGCGGGCTCGGCAAGATGCGTCATGACCGAGATGCCGAAGATCAGGTCGAACCGGCGATCGGGGAACGGTGTGGGCGGATCTAGGCCGGTCGAACGAAAATCCCCGAAGGTCAGTTGGTCCTTGCACCATTGCGCGTTGTCGGCGTCGATATCGATCCCGGTAAACCCAGGCCAGTCGGTGCAAAAGCGCGCGATGCGACCGCAGCCGCAGCCCCAGTCGAGGACATGGTCCAGAGTCGAGAAGTCCCGCTGCAGCGCCACGACGACGTCGCGCAGCTTGACGGCCGTCGACAGTCCCGTGAGGCGGAAATTCGTTGCGTTTTCGTTGCCGGTGGTCCGCATCATCCTCGGAGCATCGGGCAGCGCAACCCCGCGGTCCGCGGAGGCGGGCGTCGGCATGATGTAGACATGACTCGCTTCGAACGGCTGTCCGATCGTCCGGTCGGCAAGATGGAGCATTACGGCAGGGCTCTTCTGCTCGTCGGGTGTCAGACGGATGCGACACTCGAATCCGCTGGCGCGTGCGCTCGCGCGATACCAGAGGAGCCTCGCCAGGTCGCCGCGATCGAGCGGAAAGCGCTGGTCGTCGAAAGGACGTCCGTTCGCGGTGAACACTGCATCCTGCTGCCGGCCATCGGGTGGCAACGCCCAACCTCTGATCGTCAGCATGTCGGCGTCGAGCGTCGCATCGTCGATCGCCCAGCAGGAGGGCCCGAACGCGCGATTGAATCGTTCCGCGACGGCGTTGTCAGTCACGGCGCGGCTTCTAGTCTTGCGAAAATGGCGGCAGCATAAGGCTCATCTGCGATACAGCAGTCTCACGTGCGATACAGCACCGAAATCATCTCGGGTCCCGATAGCTCGAAATGGCGGACTTCGAACAAGTTGCCGAGGTGCACGCGGGCACGACTGAGGAACTCGAGCCACGTATTCCCGTCCCACACATGGAAATGAATGCTGTAGCCGACCGCGATGCAGGCCTGCGCATTTTCCTCCGCCGCTTTGTCGTCGTCGAACTTGTTCACGAGCTTCGCCCATTCGAGAAAGTGACTATGGCGCGAAGCCTTGCCGCCGTCCGCATCGTCGGCGACGAGGTGAGCGAAGGTCGTCAACGGCCTCGCCACGTCGAAGCCGCACCGCATGTTGGGCATCGCATAAAAGAGCCATCCGCCGGGCGCCACTTTGCGCAAATGGTTGCGCAGAGTGCCGATCGGGTTCTCGCAATGCTCCAGCATGTGGTTGGCGATGAGGAAGCCGATGGACGCATCGCCGAATTTGTCGAGACGCTCGCCGTCGTCGACGACGTCGACCGGCACGAAGCTTTCTGCATCGAGCTCGGGGTACTGATGATGCAAGTCGGCGAGGGAGCGGAAATCGACGTAGCGAACGACTGCGCCCGGCGGTACCGGGGTCGGCGCGTCGAGCGCGCCGATCTCGATCCCGCTGCCGGTCAGGTAGCGGGCCGCAATGCGCTTTCGTTCGGCGATGAGTTCTTCTGGCAGGCGCATGGCGACGCCGCAATTATACCCGCTGAGGTTTTGGGCAAGCGCTACGGCGTCTCCGGTTCGCCCTGCCACAGCATGTCATATCCGAGCTCTTTCGTTTCGCTGCACATGTCGGCCAGCGCGCTGAACTTCGCCTTGAAGGCCGCGTCGGCGTGCGAGCGCTCGTGTTCGTCGTACGAACGCCAGTAGGTGACGATCGCGACATGGCCGTCGGCGCCGGGCGACGCCGCGAGCGAGCCTTCGTCGGACACGAAGCCGGAAAACGTGAACACCTGGCCCGCGATGAAGCCGCCCTTGTCTCCTCCGTAAGTGTCCTTGACGACGTTGCACATCTCGCCCAGCGCGAACTCGACGTCCTCCATCGCGGTGCCCGGCTTCAGCTTCACGGTGTTGAACAGCATCTTTGCCCCGAAGGGAATGGTGATCGGCCCGAACATGCGAGTCTCCGGCGTTGGGATCGAGCAATTTTACGCTCGCCGCCGGGAGGCGGCCCCCGGGCATCAATGGCGGTTCATGGTCATTGCATTGCACAATCCAAATTGTCGGAGTTATATTGACCGCTGATTCCCATGTCTCGCGACCAAAGCGGAACCGCCAGCCGGATAACCGGCTTGCTTCTGTTCCAGATCAATGATCGTTTCCGGTGATTGCCGCACGATGCGAGGTCGCACTGCACTGAAGCCGTGCGCTACGAACGATACTCAGCCAGACTCAGGAAACATGATGCGACTCTCCAAGTATGTGAAATTCCGCGAAGAGAAGTTCGGCGGCGTCCTGTTCGAGACGCGCTCCGAGAAGGTATTCACGCTCAACGCCGTGGCGACTGCGGTGGTTCGAGAGATCAATTCCGGTTGCGACGAGGACGAGGTCGTGAAGCACTTGAAGGAGCGCTATGAGGATCGCGACGGAGTCGTCGAGCGCGAAGCGCGGGCGTTCGTCGCCGATCTGCGTGAAAAGGGCCTCGTGCAGGATTGACGCCGTGACCGGACAAGCGACGCTTTCTCCACCCGAACCGCCGCCGGCCGCAGCCGGCGAGTCGATCGCGGCCGAATCGTCCGATCTCGGCGCGCCGCTTTATGTCGCGTGGCAGGTCACGAACGAGTGCAACCTCGCGTGCCTTCACTGCATCGAGGAAAGCGGACCCGGCAAGGCGTTTCGCGATGAGCTGGATGAAGAGCAGATCTTCAGCATTCTCGAACAATTCATGGACCATCAGATTCCGTATCTGTCTTTTTCGGGCGGAGAGCCGATGGTCCACCCGCTGTTCTTCAAGATGGTCGAATATGTATGCTCGCGCGATGGCGAGCTCAAGATCGAAACCAACGGTCACTTCCTCACCCCGGATAACTGCGCGCGCCTGAAGGCGCTTGGTGTGAAGGCCGTCCAGGTAAGCCTCGACGGCGCGACGCGACCCACGTTCAATCGGATGCGCGTGCGCGGCGAGTTCAACGTGGCAATCGACGGCGTGCGCAACCTGCACGCGGCCGGCGTGCCCATCGAAATCAACTATTCGCCAACCTGCTTCAATGTTCACGAGATCGGCACCGCCATCGACCTGGCGCACGAGCTTGGCGCGTACAGCTTTTATACCGGTCGCACGATGTACACCGGCAACGCGGTGAAGGCGTGGCACAAGCTCGCGCTGACCGAGGAACAGTATGTCGAATTCTTCGCGACCTTGCACCGCAAGACCGAGGAGTACCGCGGCCGCATGCGCGTCCATTTCCACGAAATGGGACTGCTCGAGGAGTTGCGCTACCGGGTGCAACACCCGGCGGCTCTGCTGATCGTGCTTCCGAATGGCCTCGTCAAGCTCATCAACGCGCTGCCGTTCATCTGCGGCGACCTGCGGCGCCAGTCGCTGATGGACATCTGGGCCAACTTCCAGCGCGCATGGAAGGATCCCCGGGTCGCGCAATTCATCGATGACCTCGCGACCGATCCCGGCAAGACGTCGACGCTGCATCAGTGGGTCTACGTTTGAGTGCCGCCGCAACCATGGCGATCGTATGAGCACTCCCGCGAATCAATTATTGAGGAATACTTCGCCCGCGCATCGGCTGCTGTCGGTCGTCAGCATGGTGCGCTATCGCTTCTTCCTCTATGCCGGCCTGCTCCCGTACGGCCTGGGCGCGGCGTGGGCCCATGCGTCGACCGGCACGCTCGACGCGCGAATTTTCTGGAGCGGTCTTTTCGGCGTGGTGTTGGCGGTGATCGGCGTCGAGGCGTTCAACGAGTACTTCGATTCGCGGATGGGGACCGATCGTGTGTTCAATCCGGACGATCTGCCGCCGATGTCGAGCGGGGTCATGTGGTTGGGGATCGCCGCGTTCGCCGGCGCATTGGCGGTAGGCATTTACCTCACCGTACGCGGCGGCTGGCCCATTCTCGCGTTTGCACTGTTGGGAGGCATGGCGGCCATCTTCTACGTGGCGCCTCCCATTCGCTGGGCGTATCGCGGCCTTGGCGAACTCGTGATTGCATTATCGTATGGACCCTGGATGGTCCTCGGCAGCGTCTACCTATACACCGGTGGCGTTT
>AR_comb_assmDRAFT_10138323_pt1 | contig 11121 bp, 8 predicted proteins | sample ArasoioldDNA_FD_10543 | JGI IMG/M metagenome (IMG submission 10543) | reverse complement strand
TAGAACAGCTGGCCGCCGAACTGCGCGTTGTAGCGCTGCTGGTCGATCGAGAACGAACCGTCGCCGACGATGTAGATGCCCTTGTCGACGCCGGCGATCATCTGCTCGACGCTGAGCGGCTTCTTGCCCGGCGCCAGAGACACGTTCGGCATGCGCTGGAACTGCACGCTCGACCACGAATCGGCGTAGCAGCAGCCGTCGGACTCGGTCTTGCCGAGGATGTGCGCCTGGTCGCGGATCACCTCGTAGTCGACGAGGATGCCGTCCTTGATGAGGTCCCACTTCTTGGTCTTGACGCCCTCGTCGTCGTAGCCGACCGCGCCGAGGCTGCCCGGCTGCACCTTGTCGGCGAAGATGTTGACCAGCTCGCTGCCGTACTTGAAATGGTTTTCGCGCTTGTCGAGCGTCGCGAAGCTGGTGCCGGCGTAGTTGGCCTCGTAGCCGAGCACGCGGTCGAGCTCCAGCGGGTGGCCGACGCTCTCGTGGATGGTCAGCCAGAGGTTGCCGGGGTCGAGCACGAGGTCGTACTTGCCGGGCTTCACCGACGGCGCCGTCAGCTTCTCGCGCGCCTGCCTTGCCGCCGCGGTCGCGTCCTCTAGCAGGTCGTAGCGGTCGCCGTAGTTGATCACCCCGTTCGGCGCGACGTATTTCCTGCCGCCGCCGTCGAGGTACTCGAAGCCCATGCCCATCGGCGCCGACAGGCCGTCGCGCGTGCGGAACTTGCCGCTCGCCTTGTCGATCGCCGTGACGGTGAAGGGTGCCCAGATGCGGTGCACGTCCTGGTCGATGTAGCTGCCGTCGGTGCTGGCGAAGTATTTCTGCTCGTTGACGAGGAACAGCGTCGAATTGACGTAGTCGGCGCCGGCCTTCATCGCCGCCGCGTTCATCGACAGCAGCAGCTCGACCTTGTCCCCGATCGGCACTTCCATCGAATTCTTCGCGATCGGCGTCTTCCATGTGACCTCGCCGACGCCCGGCGTCGGCGCGAGCTGTACCGGCCGGTCCTGCAGGCGCGAATTCGCCTTCGCGATCGCCACGGCCTGGCGTGCGGCTCCAGCGACCGCGGTCGCGGACATGTCGCACGTCGCCGCGAAGCCCCATGCGCCGTTGGCGATCACGCGCACGCCGACGCCGGTGGATTCGGTGTTGACGACGTTTTCGACCTTGTCCTCGCGCGTCACGATGAATTGCTGCAAGTAGCGACCGACGCGCACGTCGCAGTAGCTCGCGCCGGCGGCGGTGGCCGCCTGCAGCGCGGCGTCGGCGATCGCCTTCTTCATCGCCACGTCGAGCGTCGTCACCAGTTCCGCGGCGGCGATGGTGCGGCTGTAGGGAATCAGCAGGCCGGCAAGGCCGACGCCCGAGATCGTCAGGAAGTCTCGTCTGTCCATGGGTACTCCAGCGGGAAGGTCAGCGGGCCGCGCTCCGCGACGGAGCAATGCGGGTTCGAACGTGCCCGCGGACTCTGCGGACGGCGTCGTTGACGCGTCAAGTGACTAATGGCCTAGCGTTGCAATCGCTGCCGCCATGCGCGTCGTGCAGGCCGCAAGCGATCGACGAAGGACATTTCGTGGAGGACTCGCACTGCAGGATGGAAAATGATCCGGGCCTCGGTGGAGTCCGTGATGGCGTTGGCGTGTTGTCGTCGCCGGCGATGGTCAACGGTCCTGCGCTGGGGACAGCAGCGATGGACCGGTTCGCTCGACGGATCCACGTTGTGTTGGGGCTTCTCCACGATCTGGAGCGCTGAAGACTTCGACGCCCAGGCCGGGGTGTCGCGAAGCTCGCTCGGCAGGTTTGTCCAGGAAGCAGGGGTGTCGGGGTCAAGTCGGATACCGACACCGAAAGGTCGGCCCGGCGGTTCCGGGGTTCATCCGTAACTGACATAATATACATTATGCGCACTCTACGGAACCGTTGAGCGGTCAAGAAAGCCACCTGGAGCCTTGGGTAGACACCGTCCCCGATGCCCCCCGGCAGCCTCCACTACGAGCGGGAACCGAAGCCCCAAAGAGCCATGGCTCCCGCCAGGGCCAGAACTGCCCACGACACTGATGGCGGGACCGCAACGCCACCTACGGTGATGGGCAGTGCCCACGCCAGCCGCGCCCCTTGCCCCAACGCCACCACGGCGAAAATGGTGGCGGCGACGCGGCGATACGTCGATCGACGCTTCCTGAACACTCTGGACTCCTGATCAAGGCGGCCGGCGTTGCAATCAACGCCGGGATTTCGTTGCTGCCGCTGCGGCACTGCGCTCGATGCGCCGCGTGCGGCCAATGTTCCGGATGCGCATCTCCTGCTTTGCCAGCGAACTGTCTAGCGCATCGCTCGTCTCCGTATCGCCGACAGGATTGCCTGCAGGAGCGCCGTGGGCGTCGGCGGGCAGCCGGGCACGGTGACATCGACGGGAATCACGCTGGCTACGCCGCCCAGGCAGGCGTATCCCTCGCCAAAAACGCCGCCGCAGGCGCCGCAGTCGCCGACGGCAATGACGAACTTCGGGTCCGGCGTGGCGGCGTAGGTGCGCTCGAGGGCCTCGGCCATGTGGCGCGAAACAGGTCCCGTCACGAGCAACGCGTCGGCATGCCGGGGGCTGGCCACGAATCTGACGCCCTGCCCTTCGAGGTTGTAGTAGGGATTGTTCAGCGCATGAATCTCGAGCTCGCAGCCGTTGCACGAGCCGGCGTCGACGTGGCGGATGCACAAGGCGCGACCGAAGATACGGCGGATATCTCCATGAAGCGTGCCTTGCACCAGCGCGTCGTCCGGCGCAGGAGGCGCCTCGGTCACCAGTCCGACTCGGAGGATCTGACGGAACATCTGCCACATGGGTGGTTCTGCCTAGAGGTCGTGTCCGCTGTAGGACAAGTTGAACGACTTGTTGATGAGGGGGAAATCCGGAACGATGTTGTCGATGATCGCGTGCTCCAGCGCCGGCCAGTTGTGCCAGGACGGATCGTGCGGGTGGCAACGCAGAACGGTGCCTTCACGTGAAGCACGCAGCCCGACGAACACCGGACCGCGCCAGCCTTCGACGCCGCCTACGGCTAGGCGGTCACTCGGTACGGCGCCCAAGGGCGCAGCGATCGGGCCGGCAGGAATCGTCGTCAGCAGATGGCGACAGATGCGCAGCGAGTCGCTTGCTTCATCGAAGCGAACCGCCACCCGTGCCGCCACGTCGCCTTGATCGCGAACGACAGGACTCACTTCGAATTCGTCGTAAGGCGGCATCCGCTTCGATGCACGCCAATCCTGCGCCTGGCCGCTGGCGCGAGCCGCCATGCCGACCATGCCCAGCCGCTTCGCCAGGTCCGGTGTGATGGTGCCGGCGCCCATGAAGCGATCCTGCAGGCCGGCATGGTTGTCGTAGAGCTCGCGCAGCACGCGCAACTCGCTCTCAATGCGTCCCATCGAGTCCCACAACTGCTGCGCCCCGATTGGCGTCAGGTCGGCGCGCACGCCGCCCGGCACGAGGGCATCCATGGGGTAGCGCACCGACCAGACCTGCGCATTGACGCGTAGCAGGTCCTCCTTCAAGCGCAGGAATTGGGAAAGCCCCAGGGCGAGGCCCGCGTCATTACCCAAGGCACCGAGGTCGCCGAGGTGGTTCGCCAGGCGCTCTCGCTCCAACAACAGCGCCCGAAGCGCCAGCGCCCGCGGCGGGACGGCGGTGGCCGTCAACGACTCGACCGCCATTGCGTAGGCCCACGCGAAGGCCACCGTCGAGTCGCCGGAGACGCGTGATGCCACGCGAATGCCCTCGCCCAGCGTCATGCCTTCCATGCGCTTCTCGATGCCCTTGTGCACGTAGCCCAGGCGCTCCTCGAGACGAAGCACCTTCTCGCCGACCACGGAGAAGCGGAAGTGGCCCGGCTCGATCGTTCCGGCATGCACGGGGCCGACCGCGATCTCGTGGACGCCGTCACCTTCGACCTGGACGAAGGGATAGCGCTCGCCTTCGGCAGGCGCCACCGCCGGGATGGAGTCCCGGCGCAACGGATACCAGTCCCCGGGCCATCGGTCATGGCGAAGCCAAGGCCGATGGTCGCCCCCGTTGGCCCGAATGCCACTCAGGTCATGCACGGCGCGCTGCAGTCGCGACGCAGTCGGGAAGATTCCACTCAAGTCGGGATAGCTCGATGCCACCGACGGCAACACGTATTCGAGGACGAGCAGCGCATCGGCGCCATCGAGCACCACGACAAGGCAGTGACCCAGGGCCTCGCCACGGTCTTCTGCCCACAGGGTCACCAGGTGTCCCCCGCGCTCACGAACACGCCGGCAAGCCTCGAGCAACTGGACCGGGTCGACCACCGCATGCTGAGCCGGCAGCGCACCGGGCAAGGCGGTCCACGTCAACGGGAGACCAGGAAGCGAAGTCATCGTCTTCATCCGATCATCGCCGCGGCGAGGCGGTACCAGGTGGCGAGTGCGGGCGGAATGAACACGCCCAGCATCAGCACCAGGCCCAGGTGCGCAAAGACCGGCAACAAGGCCGGCGGGTGCGGCAGCGGCTCGAGTCGCGTCTCGCCGAACACCATCGGCTGCACGCGGCGGAAAATGGCCGCAAAAGCGACGGCCAGCGCGAGCAGCAGGATCGGCGTCGCCCAGGGATGGTCACGCATCGCGGTGGTGATGATGAGGAACTCGCTGGAGAACACGCCGAAGGGCGGCATGCCCAGGATGGCCAGCGTGCCCACCATCAGCCCCCACCCGACCGTGGGACTGATGACGATGAGTCCGCGGATGTCGTCCATGACTTGCGTGCCCGCCTTCTGGCAGGCGTGGCCCACGGCGAAGAAGATCGCCGACTTCGTCAGCGAGTGGACGGTCATGTGCAGCAGCGCGGCGAAGTTCGCGACCGGGCCGCCCATGCCGAAGGCGAAGGTCACGATGCCCATGTGCTCGATCGACGAGTAGCCGAACAGGCGCTTGATGTCGCGCTGGCGCCAGAGGAAGAACGCCGCCAGCAACACCGAGAGCAGCCCGAAGCCCATCATCAGGTGGCCGGCCAGGCCCGATTGCGTGGCGCCCTCGACCAGGACCTTGCAACGCACGACGGCGTACAGCGCGACATTGAGCAGCAGCCCGGAAAGCACGGCCGAGATCGGCGTGGGGCCCTCGGCATGCGCATCCGGCAGCCAGTTGTGCAGCGGCGCCAGTCCGACCTTGGTGCCGTAGCCGATGAGCAGGAACACGAACGCCAACGACAGCACGTCGGGTTCCAGCTGCGACTTGACCGAGTCGAGGTGCGTCCACAGCAACGCCGTGGTTCCGTCTGCGCCGAGCACCTTTTCGGCCGCCAGGTACACGAGGATCGTGCCGAACAGCGCCTGGGCGATGCCCACGCCGCACAGGATGAAGTACTTCCACGCGGCCTCGATGCTGGCGGCCGTCCGATACAGCGACACCAGCAGCACGGTCGACAGCGTCGCCGCCTCCATCGCCACCCAGAGCAGGCCGAGGTTGTTGGTCAGCAATGCGCACAACATCGTCGCCGAGAACAGCTGGTACATGCTGTGGTAGAGGCGCAGCCGTCGTGGATTGAGTCGACCGTGATGCACTTCGACGCGCATGTAGGGCCGCGAGAACAGCGCGGTCGTCCAGCCGACGAACGCCGTCAGCGCAACCAGGAAGACGTTGAACGGATCCACGAAGAACTGCTCGTGCCCCAGCAACTGGGGCCCATCGACGATCACGCGGCTGGTCAACGCGGCGCTGGCGAGGAAGGTGGCCAGGCTGAAGGCGACGTTGAGCTCGGGCGCCCAGGCACGGGCGCCGAAAATCGCCAGGACCAGGCAGCCGGCCAACGGAAGTCCTAGGAGGAACCAGAGCTCCATCTCAGTCTTCCTTCAATTTCTCGAGGTGCTGCAGGTCGAGGCTGTCGAACTGCTCGCGGATCTGGAAGAAGAACACGCCTAGGATCAGCGTTCCGACCAGGACGTCCAGGGCCACGCCAAGTTCGACGATCATGGGCATGCCGTGCGTGGCGCTGGTCGCCGCGAAGAACAGCCCGTTCTCCATGGCGAGAAATCCGATGACCTGCGACACGGCCTTGCGCCGCGTGATCATCATCAGGAACGACAGCATCACCACCGCCATCGCGATGCCGAGCGTGCTGCGGGCGATGCTCGTCGAGATTTCCGAAATGGGCTTCGACAGCGCGAACGAAAACACCACCAGCAGGATGCCCACGAGCATCGTGGCCGGGATGTTGAGCAGCGGCTCGGAATCCCAACGGACGTTGAGGCGACGAATCAGGCGATGCAGGATCAGCGGCAGCGCGATGACCTTGAGCAGCAGCGACAACGCTGCCGAAACATATAGGTGGCTTTGTCCCGACGTGTATGCGACGGCTGCCGTGGCCATGCTGAGCACCGCGCCCTGCCAGGCGTACAGGTTCACCAGCGACAGGATGCGTCGCTGGGACAACATCGAGAACGAGGTCAGGAGCAGGACCGCGGCCCCGAGGTTGATCAGTTGCGCAGTCCACGGCAGGCTGGGCATGGTCTAGCTCCCCAGGAGCTGGTGGACGAGCAGCCCGAGTACCGCCAGCAGGAACGCCGTGGCGAGGAACTCCGGGGCACGGAAGATGCGCAGCTTGGCGCTCGTCGTCTCGATCACGGCCAGACCCGCGCCGACGAAGGCGAGCTTCAACACCGAGAGGACGGTCCCCACCAACAGGCCGGTGAACCCGTCCGTCGGCTTGGCCAGCCCGAACGGAACGAACAAGGCCAGGCCGATCGCGGCGTAGTTGAGCAGTCGCAGTGCCGCGGTCCATTCGATCAGCGCCAGATGCCGCGCGGAGTACTCCAGAACCATGGCCTCGTGGATCATGGTCAATTCCAGGTGCGTTGACGGGTTGTCGATGGGAATGCGGGCGTTTTCGGCCAGCAGCACCATCACGAACGCCACGCCGGCAAACGCGAGACTGGGATAAATCGCCAACTCGCGCTGCGCCAGCACCTCGACGATGGTCGGCAGCAGCGTGCTCTGCGACAACAGCGACGCGGTGAAGAACACCATCAGCAAGGCCGGCTCGGACAGGAAGCCGACCAGCATTTCCCGTCGCGCGCCCAGCGATCCGAAGGCCGTTCCGATGTCCATGCCGGCGAGCGCGGCGAAGACCCGCGCGACCGCGAACAGGCCGACCAGCGCGATGGTGTCGGCCGAAGTCGCCAGCAACGGGCGGCTGCTGAGGACCGGGATGATCGTCGCGGCCAGCGCCATGGCGCCGAACTGCACGTAGGGAGAGGCGCGGAACAACGACGAGGCGTTGTGCGCCACGACCGCGTCCTTGTGCAGCAGCTTGCGCAGCGTGCGGTAGGGCTGCAGCACGCCTGCCCCGCTCCGGTTCTGCAGCCACGCCCGGCACTGGTCGACCCAACCGAGCAGGAGCGGCGCGGCCGCGATGACCAGCAGGGCCTGCACCAATGCAACGAGGGAGGACCCGGAGATCACAGGACGAACGCCAGCAGGATCAGCAGCGTGCCGAAGCTGTACGTCAGGTACAGCGAGATCCGGCCCTGCTGCAGGAAGCTGACCCAACGCGCGCCGGTGTCGACCGCCTTCGCGATCGGCGCGTAGAGCCAACCCCACCAGCGATCGGCCAGGTGCAGCGCGTACCGCGGCGCGCTGTCGAAGGGCGTCGGCACCGTCCGCTGGATATGGAAAAACGGTCCGAAGATGTGCCGGATCGGCTGGCCGAAGCCTTCCGCGGTGTCCTGCATGCGCGGCGTCTGGTCGGGAAAGCCGCAGTCCCACGGCACGCTGCGGCGGACGCGGCCGTGGTACAGGCGACGCACCAGCAAGTAGGACAACGAGACGCTCAGCGCAATGCCCGCGCCGAACACCAGCGGGCTGTACGACGCGCGCTCCGCAGTGAAGGGAACGACCGACCACCACGAGGTGGCGCGATCGCCCAGCGTCGCGCCCAGGAGTTGCTGGTTGACGCCGTCCAGTGCCCGCAACACCAGCACGGGAAACAACCCCAGGGCGACGCACAGCGCGGCTAGCCAGGCCAGGCCGGCGCGCTCCAGCCAGCCGGCGTCATGGGCCTTGGACAGCGATTCCTCGCGCGCCCGCCCCAGGAAGATCACCCCGTAGAACTTGACCAGCACGTAGGCGGCGAGCGCGAAGGTCAACGCAAACACCGCCGCACCCAGCGGAACGAGCAGGTTCGCCAGGCTATGGGGCAGCGTCGGCGTGAACAGGTAGGACTGCAGCAGCAGCCATTCCGAGACGAAACCATTCAACGGTGGCAAGCCGGCCATCGCCAAGGTGCCGGCCAATGCCAGCCACGCCACCCACGGCATGCGATGGATCAGGCCACCGAGCTTGCCGAGATTGCGCTGCCCGGTGGCGTGCAGGACCGAGCCGGTCGCCAGGAACAGCAGGCTCTTGAACTGCGCGTGGTTGATGCAGTGATACAGGGCCGCGGCCAGCGCGAGCGCGGACAACGTGCCCATGCCCATGCCGCGATAGAGCAACGCCAGGCCCAGGCCGCTGAAGATGATCCCGATGTTCTCGATCGACGAGTACGCCAGCAGGCGCTTCATGTCGGTCTGGACCGCGGCGAAGATCGCGCCGAACAGGCCCGTGACCCCGCCGACCACCAGCACGGCGGCGCCCCAGCCCCATTGGGTCTGCGGCATCAGGTCGAAGGTCACGCGGATGAAGCCATACACCGCTGTCTTCAACATCACGCCACTCATGAGCGCGGAGACGGGCGACGGCGCCGCAGGGTGTGCCTCGGGCAGCCACACATGCACCGGGACGAGGCCGGCCTTCGCACCGAATCCGAACAAGGCGAGCGCGAACGCCAAAGTGGCCCAGCCCGGTGACAGATGCGCGTTGCGCATGGCATCGAACGTGAACTGCCAGGAGCCACCTTGCAGCACGCCGAAGCACAGGAGCAGTCCGATCGCACCCACGTGCGCCAGCAGGATGTAGAGGAATCCCGCGCTCTGGATTTCCGGCACGCGATGTTGCGTGGTGACCAGGAAATACGACGACAGCGCCATGGTTTCCCACGCGACCATGAACGCGAACGCATCGTCGGCGAGCACGACCATCGCCATGCTCGCGAGGAACACGTGGTACTGAAGGCAGAGCAGACCTGGCGCAGTGCCGGCGCCGGCGCGGAAGTAGCCGGCGGCGAATATCGACACGCCCGCCGCGGCAAGGCCGATCAGTGCCAGGAAGAAGGCCGACAGCGCATCCAGCCGAACATGCATGGGCAAGTCCGGCAGGCCCAGCGGCAGGACGCGCGTTTCCGGAGATGCGAACAGGGCAGAGATCGCCAGGCACGCCAGGGCGACGCCCACGATCGCGCCCAGCGGAAAGAGCGTGCGCCCGACCCACGCGAGGGCGCGCGGAGCCGCCAGCCCAGACATCCCGATCAGCAGCCACGCCAGGACGAGCGCGAGGATTCCTTCGATGCCTGAAACGGTCACGCCCTCCCCCTCCCTCGTGGCCTCGACCGCGGTTGTCCACGCAAGCAGACACGACCCGAAGCGGAAGCGCGGGTCGTTTGACAGAGTCGCATTTGATTGTCATCGTACACACATCAAATGTAAATAGGCGCCCCCATGCCGATTGAACAGCGCACCGCCCGCCTGACGGTCCTCATCGATCCCGACAAGAAGGCGGTGTTCGAGCACCTGTGCGATCGCGACGACGTGACGCCCTCACAGGTCATTCGTCGAATGATTCGCGAGTACATCGAGCAGCGAACCGGAAGCCCATGGCAGCCGGGGCAACGTCCAGAAGATCTGCTCGAGGAAGCGCTCGCGCCCTTTTCCCAGGGAGACGCCAAGCGCACGAAGGCTCGATAGATGTCCCGACGTCCGCGCGCGGCCGTGATCAACGTGGCAAGTGAACCCGCAAGAGTGGCTCGCATTTGCGGTCGATATCGCCGCGGCGTTGGCGTTCTTCGCGATGGCCTTTCGTCTTCGCAGTCGCTCGTTGCTTTGCGTGGGATTGGCGTTCGCCGCGGCCAGCGCCGTCATGGCGGAAGGCCTTCGACATCAGGTCCCCGGCTCGATTGCGATCGGTTACGCCATTGGAGTCGCCGCCAGCGTGGCTGGCTTTTTTGCACTGACCCTCGAATTTCCGCCCGGCCCACGTCGTTAGGTCGCCGCCATCGTGGACACGCCCTCGTGATTACTTCGTCGCAGCTTCGAGCCGCCCGCGCACTGCTGGGAATCGACCAATCCGCGTTGGCGGCCATGTCGGGGGTTTCGCTTCCCACGATTCAACGCATGGAAGCGAGCCGAGGCAACGTGCGCGGCATCGTCGACTCGCTCACCAAGGTCGTGACCGCGCTGGACAAGGCTGGCGTCGAGCTGATCGGAAACAACGTGCCCAGTCTCGGGACCGGGCGGGGTGTGCGCTTCAGGGCGCCTTCGCCGTGATTGCTCCGATCAAGAGACTGATCCGGACGGCCATGGATTGACGGTCCGCACAAGACCAGTTGGCACCCAGAGCAACGAGTCGGGCAGGACGCCCGAGGGAATTCGCAACAGCGGGCGTCTCCTTCCTTTTCACCTGGGCGCGGAACCCTGTGCCCCAGCCGCAACGAGAAGCAGTCATGTCGAAAGAGTCTGTTGCAACCAAACGCCCGACGCCGCCGACGAAGTCGTCGACGCCGGCCAGTCCGCAATCGATCCACCCCGGGCAGATCGCTTTCCTGGGCCAGAGCGATTCGAGGGGGGCAACAGCGGGCAGCCAGGATGCGTTTGTGCAAGCGCTTTGCTGGCCGCTCTCAAGCACGGCATGGGCCGCACTGACGAAATCCTGGGCGGCCATCAAGTCTGCGCGCGACAGCTCGACGCCGCTCATCAAGATCCACAAAGGGCCCCCTGCCCCGCCGTCCTGGGTCTACTCCGCTGTCCCGAACCTGGGGGCGCCCTTTCGCGAGAACCCGGCCGAAGAGAGCACCTTGGCGGCGTGGATTTCCCGTGCCCAGGTTTCCATCGCCTTGTCGGTCGTCGGGGCCGATCAACTCAAGGGCAAGGACGCGCCTCCCTACGGAATGGCCATCATGGATTGCCTGTCGGGGTACTTGGACTTCCTCAAGTTCCCGGGATACGAGCCGTGCCATTTGGTCGTGGCGGG
>AR_comb_assmDRAFT_10712730_pt1 | contig 11122 bp, 10 predicted proteins | sample ArasoioldDNA_FD_10543 | JGI IMG/M metagenome (IMG submission 10543) | reverse complement strand
TTGCTCAGTCGTCGCTGTTTTTAAAGCCTCCTCTTTTTCGTTGCGATTGTGCAAATTCGGAAAGAAGGATCGTACAGTAAGTGGTGTCTGGTAATGTGTCCGTGATGAACCAAGGCGATATTTCATTTTTTCCGCAAGGGCAGCGATTAGGAAGTGTACAACTGTTGAAAATGATTTCTTGTTCCGGGACTAAGATGTATTGTCAACTTCTATCAAGGCTTCCAGTTTTAGGAATGCAAACTTCAAAACCTAACTTTAATAGTCCCGATGTGTACGGTGGCTATCGTCTTGAAGTAACGAAGAAATACTGGCTATGATACAACCGTTCGAGTTAAGGTCAGAGTTCCCAATGATTCTCTCAAATAAAGTGATTTCTACGACCACGAAAGTTTGGAGTATCCTGGTGGCCTCGCGAAAGGGTGATTTGGAAGTGATAAAACAACTGGTCGACGAGTGCCCTGAACTCATCTATGCTCAATACAACTACACCCCGCCGATCCATTTTGCAGTAAGGGAAGGCCACCCTGAGCTAGTAAAGTTTTTACTCGATAACGGTGCACACGATCCCAACTACAACATCTATCCCTTTAAGGAAAGCCTTCAGGCCATTGCCGACGACAGAAACTACAGTGATATCGTTTCCTTGTTGAATGAATATAGTGCCAATCCCGCCTTGCACAAATATCATGGTGACAATGGGGAAATAAAATACAACAGAGCTGAACTGGAAGAGGTATTTGAAAAAGCAGTTTATAAGAATGATTTTGAAAAAACTCAGGCGATGTTAAAAGAACACCCTGAATTTGCCCGCAACGAAACTTTCTTCTGGGGTGAAGGCATCTTGCTGTTTGCAGCAAAGGGCAATAATCAAAAAATGATGGACCTATTGATGAGTTATGGCGCCAAGGTTCCCAATATTCTAAAATGGGCACAGTTTTATTATTTTGAACGTTATGACAGCGCGACTTTTCTCATGGGGAAAGGAATGAATCCAAATGTGATGAGTTGGCATCACGTAACTATTCTGCACGACATGGCACAGAAAGGAGATATTCAAAAAGCAGAGTTATTGCTTAAGCATGGTGCGGAAATCAATTCTGTGGATGAGGAATATCAATCCACTCCCTTAGGTATGGCAGTTCGCTGGGGTTATCCTGAGATGGTTCAATTTTTATTGGCGAAGGGTGCAGATCCAAATATTGCTGGTGCTCCATGGGCGACGCCAATGGCGTGGGCCGTAAAGAAAAACCGCACTGAAATACATGAACTTCTAACTAAGGCAGGAGCAAGGTAAACTGTATTTTGAAGTCAAGTTTGCCCCATTATTTTCAAATGACAAATTGAGCTTGTTTGCCCAGACTGTTGGACGGGGACTCGATATTTTTTATTTTTATATTGTAAAAATGCGACCTGATTATCCTCATAAATTATTTTCAGATTTCCGCAATCATTTCTTTCTGCTGATGGAGACCCTGGCCATGGGTTCACGCACCTCGTCCCACCGGATCGTCGGGGCAGGCCTAAAAGCGCGCTAGAGAAATATCTCAAGACTTTCGGGTTTCAGAGTGCAATTGAAAAAACCAGGGTAATAAACAATATTATAAACGAAAAACTTTCTTATATGTCGTCAACTACGGCTGAGAAAAATAAATCCACAGAACCCACGGGTTCAAATGAACAAACGGATTTTTTGCCATTGCATGGTACTGATTACATAGAGTTTTATGTTGGGAATGCAAAACAAGCTGCTCATTATTACATCAATGCTTTTGGCTTTCAGCCGCTGGCTTATGCAGGCCCTGAAACTGGCATGAGGAATAAAGCAAGCTATGTGGTAAGACAAAACAAAATGATTTTTGTTCTAACCTGTGCAATAAAACCAGATCACCCGGTTGCCGAACACGTGCATAAACATGGCGATGGTGTAAAGACGTTGGCCTTGCTTGTAGATGATGCAAGCGTAGCATGGAAAGAAACCACAAAGCGAGGCGCTACATCTTACATGGAACCCACATCATTCAAAGATGATAATGGTGAAGTGGTTCTTAGCGGAATTAAACTCTATGGTGATACTGTGCATGTTTTTGTTGAAAGAAAAAATTATAATGGATTCTTCATGCCGGGTTATGTCAAATGGGATATCCCGCATTTTATACCAAAAGAGACCGGCCTGGTACACGTTGATCATTGCGTAGGTAACGTGGGGTGGAATCAAATGAACAGGTGGGTTAAGTTTTACGAAGAGGTAATGGGCTTTCGAAACATCCTCACGTTTGATGACGAAGATATTTCAACAGAATATTCCGCATTGATGAGCAAGGTAATGAGCAATGGAAATGGATTTGTGAAATTTCCAATTAATGAGCCGGCAGAGGGGAAGAAGAAAAGCCAGGTGGAGGAATATCTTGAATTTTACAATGGCGAAGGCGTGCAGCACATTGCCATGGCAACCAATGATATTGTGTCAACCGTGAGAGAACTGATGAGCCGGGGAGTGGAGTTTTTGCGTGTTCCTACAACGTACTACGATGACTTGCTGGACAGGGTGGGGCATATTGACGAAGATGTCGAGCCTTTAAAAGACCTTGGAATATTAGTTGACAGGGATAATGAGGGCTACTTATTGCAATTATTCAGCAAACCAGTGGAGGACAGGCCGACATTGTTTTTCGAAATCATACAACGTAAAGGAGCAAAGAGTTTTGGCAAGGGCAATTTCAAGGCGTTGTTTGAAGCCATAGAAAGAGAACAGGCTGCGAGAGGAAATTTATAGGAAGAGCACGACGTTCCTGCTGAGGCTGCAGTGAAATATCCACATGTTTGGATAACATTAAGAGTTACCGCTGTACCCCCGTACCATTAATTGGTTATCTTTACAAATCTTTATACATTTCAAATACTTAAGACTAAGAGTTAGCGTTTTAAATGGATAAATATTCCGGAATGAAAAACCTGTGTGCACTAGTTCTATGCGTCGGCATTTTGCATGGCACATTTGCCCAGAAGAATGGAACTTCTTTCACTGCGGTTTCCACGTCGTTCCTTGATTACCAGAGAACATTGCCAAGGCCCGCTGAAGCAATTGCTCGTAAAGAGGATACGTTGCAAAAGCAATTTGAGGCAAAAAAACTCGCCTGGCCAGCTAAATACATCTACATCCGCTCTTTTAAGTATGACAGTCAACTGGAAGTTTGGGTAAAAAATGAAATTAAAGATCCGTTCCAGCTTTTTAAGACTTATAAGGTTTGTGCACTTGCCGGTACGCTGGGTCCCAAACGAATGGAAGGAGATTTCCAGGTTCCGGAGGGGTTTTACTACATCAACGAGTTCAATCCAAAGAGCAATTATTATTTGTCGCTCGGCATCAATTACCCGAATGTTTCCGACAGGATCTTGAGTGACTCATTAAAACCCGGCGGCGACATTTATATTCATGGAAGCTGTGTAACGGTTGGCTGTATCCCTATCACCGATGGTCAAATTGATGAATTGTACATTCTGGCCGCGCATGCAAAAGATGCGGGACAGGATTTTATTCCGGTACATATTTTCCCAATCCGGTACAACGTGAAGAGGAGCACTAATTATTTGGAAACTCTTACAAAGGATGACCCGGCCTTAAAACAATTTGCTCTGCGCCTGGAAGATGCATTTGATTATTTTGAGAAATACAGGCAATTGCCGATAGTCATGACAAATGAAAAAGGCGATTATGTAATTGACGGCATTGTTCGTAAACCGGTACTGGTTGGAAAAGAAAGACCTGTTCACAAAAAAGTAGACCATGTCACCCGTAATATTTCCCAGGTTGCCGATGTGGTTCACCAATGGCCGGAGTTTCCCGGTGGAGGACAGGCATTTCTTGACTGGCTGCAGCAAATGGGAAAAGATATGGTAGCCTATCTGCCGGGGTCAATGAGGAAATCTTACGTCCAGGTTGAATTCATCGTTGACAAGGATGGTGTGCCGGTAAATTTTAAGGTGGTGAAAGGGGTTGACGAAGAATTTGATGACGAACTGATCACTCATCTTGAAAAAATGCCAGTATGGAAACCTGCTATGCTCAATGATAAACCGGTGGCTAAAAAAATGAAGCAATCTATCGAGATTTCAACGCAAGACCAGACCCCAAACTAGCGCTGGAGCGAGGCAACTACCTTTGCCTTAGAATTAGCATCATATTTTTGACTTTGAAATCTTTTTTTCTTGAAGGTGTATTTCATTAGCGGGTTGGGAGCAGACAGGAGGGCGTTCTATAAAATTCAATTGCCTCCGGGTTATCAACCGGTGCATCTTGACTGGATAATGCCCCTGCCAAACGAAGATTTTGCAGCGTACGCGCGGCGTTTCTCCAAAGCAATAGATCCCGACGAAGATTTTATTCTGATCGGACTCTCCTTTGGTGGGATGCTGGCAAGCGAACTTGCAAAAGTGGTCACGCCTAAACAACTAATTATCATCTCCAGCCTGAGTTCTTATAATGAGTTGCCCTGGTACTTTAAATGGGCCGGGCGAGTCGGTTTGCACAAAGCAATTACGCCGGCAATTTACAAGCAGGCCACAATTCTGAATAGGTTTATGGGAGCCGGCGACAGGGAAATGAAGGCCATTGTTTATAGCTATGTCCATAATATTGACCCGGAATTTATCCGCTGGTCATTGAACGTTATTGTCAATTGGGCGCACAGGGAACGCCTGCAGAACCTGGTGCACATTCACGGCTCGAATGACCACTTGTTGCCCTGCAAATACGTCAATCCAAATTACGTTGTGGAGAATGGAGGTCACTTGATGGTAATGAATAAGGCCGATGACGTGAATCGCATTTTACGAGATTGCTTAGTGCAAATTGATTAGCTCATTAGCAATTGGACGGTATCAACTGTTTGTTGGCGCAGCAAAATTGACTTCCCAGCGGTGAGTTTTTCTACTACATCCTTATTGTAATGACGGATGGATAGAAGGGTAAGTCCCTTTACCACCTGCACATCGAAAATATCTGACACTTCGAACGCGAGTTTTTCAATCTTATCGGGCCGGTCATCCAATACACAAATGAAGCTAATAGCGGCATTTTGCGTAAGGTTCGGTTTAATGTTTAGCCTGCCGAGTAAGCTGTAAAGTGTCGCCACGTGGTGTTCACCCACAAAGGAGAAATCTTTGGAACTCATTTCCATCAATGCCTGCTTTTCCTTCAACACGATAATTGACGGTAAATGGTGGAGTGGTTTATTGTGAATCACTGTTCCCGGAAGCGAAGGATCTAAAAAACATTTAACATACAGTGGAATATTTTTATTCTGCAAAGGCTTAATTGTTTTCGGATGAATCACCTGTGCTCCATAATAAGCCATTTCAATTACTTCATTATAATTTAGCTCGGTGATAGGCTGAGCATCGTGAAATTGTTTTGGGTCAGCATTCATGACGCATTCCACGTCTTTCCAAATCGTCTGGCTGTCCGCATTCATCATATTGGCAAAAACAGCTGCGGTATAATCACTTCCTTCCCTTCCAAGCGTCGTGCTTTCATTTTCATCGGTGGCACCAATAAAGCCTTGTGTCACCACCAAATTGCATTCATTAAACAATGGAACAATCGTGGTCAAAACTTTATCGCTGGTAAATTCCCAGTCAATATTAGCGTCGCGGAAATTATCGTCGGTTCGAATAATATCGCGAACATCAACCCAGGTGTTGTGGATCCCGATTTGTAGTAAATAGAAACTAATAATCGTTGTGGACAATAACTCACCCGTGCAAACAACCTGGTCATAATAATAATCGTAATCTCTTTGTGGTTTATCGTGCAATAGCCATTCGGCTTCCGTGAAAAAGTCTCTCATTTGTGCCTCGCAAGCCAGGTAATTTGTGACCAGCAATTGTTTTGCAGTCTTCAGGTGCTGGTTTTTGACAACATCAAACAATTGCAAGGCTTCCTCCTTGCGCCCACTGAAGAAAGCATCTACGACTTTTTCAAGCGCATTTGTGGTTTTTCCCATTGCGGAAACAACGACAAGGATTTTGTCACTGGAAAATTGCTTGAGAATATCGCCGAGCAGTGAGATTCTTTCTACACTGTTTACTGAAGCTCCTCCAAACTTAAAAACCTTCATTCAAGCCAGATTTGATTTTAAAGGGAAGCAAAAATATTCAATATCTTCCAACGGAAGTTCTTCAGACGATCTTCAATTGTTAGTAACCCTTACTTTTGTTTTATTCATTCTTAAAATTTCCCTCATGAGCTTTGTCAACAGGCAGGTGTTAACCTTGGATGAATTCACCATCCACCAGTTAAGACAATTCCCGCAGGCGACGGGCGAACTAAGCAGTTTACTTCGCGACATTGGATTGGCTGCAAAACGAGTGAATGTGGAAGTAAACAAGGCTGGCCTGGTCGATATATTGGGTGATGCAGGTGAAATAAATATCCAGGGTGAGGATGTTAAAAAGCTGGACGTGTTCGCAAACAATCAATTTACGGGTGTATTGCATCACGGTATAAGTTGTGCCGGAATTGCCAGTGAAGAAATAGATGACTATGTGGCTTTTGATGACGACGTAAGCAAGAACTCAAAATATGTCTGCCTCTTTGATCCCCTGGATGGCAGCGGCAATATCGATGTGAATGTTTCTATCGGGACCATTTTCAGTGTTTACAGGAGAACGACACCTATAGGAAGTGTAGTTAACAGGGAGGATTTTTTACAGCCGGGACTAGTACAGGTTGCCGCGGGTTATATTGTTTATGGCTCATCTACGATGCTCGTTTATGCTACCAGGAGGGGCGTAAACGGCTTTACACTTGATCCATCCATTGGGGAGTTTTGTCTAAGCCACCCCAATATAAAATGTCCTGACAACGGGAAAATCTATTCGGTGAATCATGGCAATTTTTTCCAGTATGATGAAAACATAAGAAAGTATATCAACGTTTGCCAGAAAAAAACCAAGACGGATGGCGGCCCTTACACTCAACGATATATTGGAAGCATGGTGTCTGATGTACATCGCAATTTGATTAAGGGCGGCATTTTTATGTACCCGGGTACGAGTGACAAGCCAAAAGGCAAACTGCGCTTGTTATACGAATGCAACCCGTTTGCCTTTATCATCGAAACTGCGGGAGGCAAAGCGACAGACGGCAGACAGCGTATCCTGGAAATCAAACCCGCTGAACTTCATCAGCGAACTCCTTTTTTTATTGGAAGTAAGAATATGATGGAGGAGTTAGAAAGCTATTTATGATCTGACCCGACAATCGCGACAACAATTGTAGAAGGAATAACAACTGTTGGCTACTTAATAACTATCTTCGCAACATGCAAGCGACACAAACAATGAAAGACGTTGTGCAACAGAAATGGAACAAGCGGCCATTGATCATTAGCGGTCCGTGTAGTGCAGAAACTGAGGAGCAGGTGGTTGAAACAATACAACGAATCGCGGCCACTGGTAAGGTCGACATGGTGAGAGCAGGCATCTGGAAACCACGCACAAGACCTGGCAGTTTTGAAGGAATTGGTATGAAAGGATTGCCATGGCTGTTAAGAGCAAAAAAAATGACCGGTCTGCCAACGATGGTAGAAGTGGCCACGGGGAAACAGGTTGGTGATGCGTTGAATTTTGAGGTTGATGTATTGTGGATCGGTGCCAGAACTACTGTTAACCCATTTAGTGTTCAGGAGGTGGCCGATGCATTGCGTGGTGTAGATGTTCCCGTGCTGATAAAAAATCCAATCAATCCTGATCTTGAATTGTGGACGGGAGCAGTTGAGAGAGTGGCTAAGTCGGGCATCAAACAAATTGGTCTCATACACCGCGGATTTTCGTCGTACGGAAATACGGAATATCGCAATGCGCCCATGTGGCACCTTGCGATCGAAATGAAAAGACGCTATCCGGAATTATTGTTCATCAATGATCCCTCTCACATCTGTGGACGTCGGGATATTTTGCATGATGTGGCTCAAAAAGCCATTGACCTCGATTATGACGGATTGATGATCGAATCTCACATAGATCCCGACAATGCATGGAGTGACCCCAAGCAACAGGTAACACCCGAGAAGCTGGCTGAATTGCTGGATTCAATTATTTGGCGCAGGGAAGATGTCAACTCAGAAGAATACCATGCGGCGCTGGAGAAATTGAGGCAACAAATCAACCATCTCGATGATGAACTAATGCAAATCCTTAGTCAGCGAATGAAAATCGCCGAAAAGATTGGCGAATACAAAAAGAACAACAACATTACGATTTTGCAGACCAACCGATGGAATGAAATCTTGCAAAGGGCATTTCAAAAGGGTGAGACACTTGGACTAAGCAAGGAGTTTATCACCAAGTATCTTGATGCCATGCATATGGAAAGCATCAATCATCAGAATAAGATTATGAATTCGTGAATGGTGGTTCATCCCTTCCTGGGAACGGCGAACGGAAAGGACCGTACATCCTGGGAAATTGCAGGGATACTTGGAACCCAGCTTGAGCACTTTGGTTGAACTTCGGTTGCGTCGCACACTTGTACATGCCGTATGTCTATTCAGCAAGAATGAAACTTCCTTATAAATTCCAGTCATCCTCATTACGCTGCTTATCGTTTTTATTTTCGGCTAGAAGCTACTTCAATGCCAGTACTAATTGGCGCAAACAATGAAGAAAGTCACTTATAAATTTTCAAATTCGGCAACTGATTACTATTTCGGCTCTACCATCGGTCATTTAAAAGAGATTGTTGACCAGGACAATTCTGTCATTATCACGGATGAAAACGTCTATGGCCTTCATGAAAAACGATTTAAGAACTGGGCCGTCATTGTCCTTAGGCCGGGCGAAGAATACAAAGTGCAGGCAACAACCGATTCGGTCGTCGAGCAACTTATCGACATGCAGGCCGATCGGAAAACTTCGCTCATCGGCGTGGGAGGAGGTGTAATTACAGATCTCACCGGCTATATTGCTTCTATTTACATGCGCGGAATAAATTTTGGATTCGTGCCTACTACGTTGTTGTCGTTAGTAGATGCCTCGATCGGCGGGAAGAATGGTATTGATGTAGGCGTTTATAAAAACCTTGTCGGCACTATCCGTCAACCATCATTTATTCTGCATGACCTTACTTTTTTAAATACATTGCCTGCGTCTGAGTGGGTAAATGGTTTTGCTGAGATTGTCAAGCATGCTTGCATCCAGGATGTAACGATGTTCAAAGAATTAGAAACTAACTCGGTTGAAAAGTACCAAAAGAAAAAGGCGCTTCTTGATAGGTTGATTCAGCGAAATGCAATTCTTAAAACAAAAATTGTGCAGCGGGACGAATTTGAAAAGAGTGAAAGAAGATTGTTGAATTTCGGGCACACATTGGGTCACGCTTTGGAGAATCAATACGAATTATCACACGGACAGGCCATTTCAATCGGTATGACATATGCATCGTTAATTTCGGAAAAGTTGGTGGGATTCAAAGAGGCTTCCAGAGTAGCACGGCTGTTGCTTCAATATGAGCTGCCAACGTTTGCTGAATTTGATAGGGAAAAGGTGTTCAATGTGCTAAAGATGGATAAGAAAAGAGAAAGAAAAGAGTTGAATTACGTAATGCTTGAGAAAATAGGTAAGGGCGTAACGAAACCCATTCCATTAAATGAGTTGTTAAAAATCTTCCAACAACTGTGATTGCGACTATAAGACCATCTCATCTAAAAGGTATCGTCCAGGCACCTGCCTCGAAAAGTTCGATGCAAAGAGCTTGTGCTGCCGCTTTACTTGTTGAAGGGCAAAGTGTTCTTCACAACCCGGGTCATTCAAATGACGACAATGCAGCTATCGAAATTATCCAAAAATTAGGAGCCGTCATTGACACTGGGAGTTCTGAATTGAGAGTTCGGAGCCGCGGCATTCGCCCCATAGCGAGTGAAATTAACTGTGGCGAGTCTGGTTTAAGCATCAGGATGTTTACTCCTATTGTCGCGTTAAGCAATAATGAAATTATTATTAAGGGAGAGGGCAGTTTACTAAACCGCCCGATGGAGTTTTTTGACGAAATTCTGCCACAACTCGGAGTAGAAGTTCGATCAAACAGTGGAAGACTTCCGATAAAGGTAAAAGGTCCGTTGAATCCGAAGAACATTGAAATAGACGGATCTTTAAGTTCTCAATTCCTTACCGGACTATTGATGGCATATGCTGCAAGCGGGAGAGGCAATATTTCAATCAAAGTCAGAAGTCTAACCAGCAAACCTTACATTGATCTGACACTGGACGTCATGAAACAGTTTGGAATGAACGTGCCCCGCAATGATAATTATAAGGAATTTGTCTTTAACAAAGACTCGGCAATTCCCCCTTCGGGGGCCGGGCGGTCCTACACCGTCGAGGGCGACTGGAGTGGCGGCGCATTTTTATTAGTTGCTGGTGCGATTGCCGGGCAAATAACGATACGAGGGTTGGATATGATGTCGACGCAGGCAGACCGGGCTGTTATGCAAGCGATCGAATTGGCAAATGCAAATGTTGCGATCGAAGCGAAAGGAATAAAAATCCGCACTGGTGAAATGAAGGGCTTTGAGTTCGACGCAACTGATTGTCCCGATCTTTTTCCACCGCTTACGGCTTTGGCATCTTATTGCACGGGTCTGACGAAAATCACCGGGGTCGGCCGACTAACTCACAAGGAGAGCAATAGGGCTGTCTCATTGCAGGAAGAATTCGGCAAAATGGGGGTGAAAATTGAGGTGGATGATGATATCATGTACGTTCAGGGGTCAAACATGATAAGAGGATCGAAAGTTCATTCACATCACGATCATCGGATCGCAATGGCTTGTGCCGTAGCAGCACTGAAGGCTGATGGCGAAACAATCATTGAAGAAGCTGGTGCTGTCAAAAAATCCTATCCCGATTTCTATGATGATTTGAAAAAGTTAGGTGCTGATGTATCTTTAAATTCCAGTATAAAATTTCATGAATAGCTTCGGTCGCATATTCCGTGTTTCTATTTTTGGCGAATCACATGGTGAATCTGTCGGCATTGTCATCGATGGATGTCCCGCTGGTTTGCCATTGAGCGTTGAAGATTTTTTACCCGATTTAGAGAGAAGAAAAGGGGGCACACAAAAAG
>AR_comb_assmDRAFT_10576737_pt1 | contig 11122 bp, 8 predicted proteins | sample ArasoioldDNA_FD_10543 | JGI IMG/M metagenome (IMG submission 10543) | reverse complement strand
ACTGAGCATGCGGTCTCGAAAAGCGCAAAAACCGTAGGCAATAAGACAGCCGAGGTCGCCTCGAAAGGCAAGGCAAGAGTGACTGACAAAGTATATAAAGACAAAACAGGTCCGGAGGGCCAAACCATTTACATCGATGATCATTCAAAATATTATTGGATTGACAAGAAAGGCCACAGACATTACGTAGCTGAAGCGTCACTAAAAACAAAAGCTCAATAACTGTAACTCCAGGAAGACGTTTTAAGACCATTCATATAACAAAGAAGGCTATTGGTAATAATTTTTTTTGCGATCAACGAAAATTATCGTAGATTAATTTTCCAAAACCTTCTTTGTTATGAAACGGAAACTTCTACCCCTGTTAGCTGCAACTCTATTTACCTCTTCTTTATTCGCACAAAAAACAAAGCCGATTACTGGATACGCTATTACGGCGCCGCAGAAAGGCCAAACTGGTTGGAAAGAGGTTCGCTTAGTTGACATTTCCACCGGCGAGGAACTGCAACCCATTTACAGAAGTGCCGACCAGGTCGAAATATTGAATGCCAGAACCGGCAAGCCGGTGGTAAAAAAAGAAGCAAATTCAAACAACACGTCTGCTCGAAAGGTGGTCAACCTGGATGATGAACTGGACAGAAAGGACGCGAGACCCGTAAACACGCAGGTGTTATCAATAGATGCGGTCCAGCTAAAACGATTAAAGGATAATGGCCTTACAAATCTGGCAATGGCAAAAAATGAGTGGAGGAGCTTTTATGACAAGCCATTCGGTACAAATTCAGCGGCATGCGCATACGATAAGAAACATGGAAGGCTATATTATACGCCGATGAGTATAAACCAACTTCGCTTTATTGATCTCAAGTCGAAAACACCCAGAATTTATTACTTCGAGGACGAGCCCTTTGGATTTGTGACGGGATTAGGAGATATTGAAAACCAAATCCCACGAATGGTCATAGCCAGCGACGGGAATGGATATGCATTATCGAACGATGCAAATCATCTAATGCGATTCACAACGGACAAAAATGCGAAGATCACCGACCTTGGAGCTTTAACTGATGACGCGAACAATGCAAATTATTCCGTTCACAATCGTGCTGGATACGGTGGAGACATGATTGCCGACGCTTCTGGAAACTTATATCTGGTGACTGGTAATCGAAACGTGTTCAAAATTTCGATTGCAAATAAAGTAGCCACTTATCAGGGAACGATCAAGGGACTTCCACAGGGATTTACAACCAACGGCGCGATGGTGGAAGAAGGAAGCAAAGTGATTGTATGCAGTTCTCAGTCTACAATCGGGTATTACCGATTTGACCTGGTGACCATGCAAGCAGAAAAAATCTCCAGGAGCGAAACTGTATTTAATGCATCCGATCTCGCTAATGGCAACCTTGCTTTTGAAAAAGCAAAGAAAGACAAGAAAGAAAAGAGACGCGAAGATGTTGTCGTTGAACCAAAAACACAGGAAACAGACGTGGCAGTGCAACAGCAGGTGGTTCAACCGGAAATCATATCAAAATCCAACATTGCAATTTATCCAAACCCGGTTACGACAGGAGCAATCAAACTTCGGTTTACCGATCAACCTGCCGGAAGGTACCAAATACAATTTCTTGACATCAACGGACAGCTAATTAGTAAAAAGGATATTATCATTCACAACCACAGACAGGTGGAAGAATTCAGGCTTCCTGCATTTGTCACAAAGGGCACTTACGTGGTCAACGTTATTAGTGACGCAAACAGGGTTTCGTACACAGAAAAAATTAATGTAGAATAACTTGCTTTTTTTTATTAATCCTCAAGGGTAACAGGGTCTGATGTGTCCAGGGCCCTGTTTTTATCCGTTTTTTAGATTATTCGCAGACGAGAGATGTAGGGTAAATATTGTTTCCTCACCAGGGTTGGAGGAAACGGAGATTTCCCCGTTGTGTAATTTGACAATTCTCTTTGCCAGGGACAACCCTAAACCAAAGCCTCCTGCCACTCGATTCTCTTCAATCCTATAAAATGGTTGGAAGATATTTTCAAATTCATGTGCGGGGATACCTGCTCCGAGATTCTTCACAGAAATGGAAATTTTTTTATCATTTGCGCATAGTAAAATAAGAGCTTGCTGATTCTTTGAATACTTGCACGCATTTAGAACAATGTTCTTGATGGCAGTAAACAAAAGTTCCTCGTTCCCGAAGACAACCAGGCTTTCCTCATCTTCGGGCAGCTCACCGAATTCCAGGAACACTGAATATGCCTTGTTTATCTTGGCTGCTTCCGAAGGCATTCGCAAAAGAATTTCGTCGATGCGAATCGGTTTGATCTCGATACCTCCTTTACTGGCGGAAGCTTTTGCTAATTCAAGCAACGTATGAGTGAGTCGGCCCATGTGCTGCACATCATGATAGATAGATTGCATTACCCGGCGGTACTCTGCCGTACTCCTTTCATTCTGCAATGTTACTTCCAGTTGACTTGAAATCGAAGTTAGCGGGGTTGATAGTTCATGTGATGCATTTGCAACAAACCGTCGCTGCACATCGAAACTTTCCTGCAACCGATCAAGAAGCCGGTTGAGCGTATCCGAAAGATAATACCACTCATCCCGGGAAGTTCCCGTATCCATTCTCCTGGTCAGATTCTGCGCAGATATCTCATTCACTTCAAAAGCAATTCTACCCAATGGTCGGAGCAGCGTACTTGAAAACACGTAACCAAGCAGGACGGCGATGATTGTTCCAACCAAAAAGCCCATCAGCAAAATAAACAACAGTTGATTCAGATACTGCCTTCCAAAGTCGTCATACCCAGCTGCTACGATCACAAGGTTGAAGTTATTGTCCGTGTAGTCATAAAAAATAATATCTCTTTTATGGATGAGAGTGTACAGTTTGCTAACGCGGCGGGCATCATTGAGTTTTGTTGTATCTATCGCCAGTGCGTCTTCCTCGTCATCATTGAATGAGTAAATCTTACGATTCGTTTCATCGTAAACCTGGACTGTCTTGTGCGTAAAGGCGATAGCCGTCAGAGAATCGATTTTTTGAATCAGCGAAGGGTTAAAAGTCTCTGACCTGCTTAAGAAACGACCGGTAGTAACGGCCATATTTGTCAATCGTGCGTCAATGTAATCCCGACGATTTTTGGCTGCGAAGAAGTAGATGATCAGAAAAACAAGTCCTAGTATGCAAAAAACAATGGAAGAAAATGCAAGGGTGATCTTTAAGCGTACAGGCATTTATGGTTCCTTTAAAATATACCCCATTCCTATCTGCGTTTGGATGAGTTTGCGCTGAAACGGTTTATCAATTTTATTTCGCAGGTAGTTGATGTAAACATCAATTACGTTCGTATTGGTGTCGAAATCGATGCCCCACACGTTTGTCGCAATGTCGGTACGGGAAACAACCTTGTTCTTATTTTTGAGCAGATATTCTAGCAATTGAAATTCCTTCGCCGTTAAATTAATCATTTTATCCTCTCTTTTTACTTCTTTGCTGTCGGAGTTGACCTCCAGATCTCCAGCCCTCAATACAACGGTTTCGGCTGAATGTTGATTTAACGTGCGTTTCAAAAATACTCTTATTTTAAGAAGGAGCTCTCTAAACTCAAACGGTTTCACAATGTAATCGTCGGCGCCGGCCTCATAACCCTCCACCTTGTCGTTCAATTCGATGAGGGAAGTGAGCATGATGATGGGTACGTGTGCATTCACTGACCGGAAATTTTTGCAGAGCCTGTAACCGTTGATCCCAGGCAAATTGATGTCCAAAACAACCAGGTCATATTTGTTTTCGCTGAATAATTTTTGTCCCATTACTCCGTCGTACGCCACATCTGCCCGGTAATCGTGCTCTGAAAGGCCCAACTTCAATGTATCCGCAATTTTCGGCTCGTCTTCAATGATTAGTATCTTTTCTTCTTCCATTCCGCAATAATAACCATTGCGTAGATTTTCGCCCGTCTGAAATTCAATTTTTTGGTTTATTTCAGAAATCTAATCAGATTTTAATCAGAACACCCATTGTTTATTTTTAATTTGTTGCCCTTATCCATCCTGTGAATTATTTTTAATCACCCTTCTATTATATATCACAACCCTCTGGAATTTTATTAAACTATTCCGGTGCCCAAAATCCTGTAGAAGACAAAATTTTAGCTGGTTTGAGCGACACTTGCTCAAACCAGTTTTTATTTGTACTTGTAAGGAACCTCAAACTGGTTCAATAAATATTTGTTTTACACGTGGAAATTTTTTCTGTATTCGTTTAATCACCCGTTGTATTGCCTCTGTATTTTCATCGGCTTTTTTCTTACTGCTTTTAATTCCTATCAGCAATAGAATCTGATTTCCCGAATCTATAATGGAATGAATGCCTTCGGAAATCATCGCAGAACTTCCGGTCAGTGCGGCCGCCACAAACTTTGTAATTGCGATCGCCAAATCGGCGGCTAATGCTACATAAATAAACAACCTGGACTTCATTACCCTCAAAATTCATCAAAGCATACTCAATTCTTATACCACGAGGTGATAGTAGGAAGGAAAATTCGCACGCATCTTATCACCAAAGTCGTGTCAGGGATTAAATGGTTTTGTACTGGAAGAATTGTTTCCGGAAAGTCCTACTTCATATTGAAGGGCTTCTAACGCGTTCGCTAAATATGCGATTGCCGCATTCCAATTTATTGCGATTTCATTGCTGGCATATGCGCAGTCGCTGTCCAGGTAGGAAGTTTCCGGATCCGTGAAACGATACCGACATTTATCCTGCCTTCCCGGGTTAGGCCCACCCACCAATAATCCAGGAACTGGCTCTTCAATGCCGTCGGCGACCGACGGCCGGTGATGCGGATGCATAGGCGATTTAGTTCCAAAACCAGTGACAAAACAATAGCCGGTTGCATTGCGGCCGAGCAAGTAATCGACATTGCTCAGAGCCGCATAAATGTATTTTTTTTCACCAGAATAAAAATAGGCGTTGATGAGCAAAATCCCCTGGTTAGCTGCAACAGCATTGCTTCCCCATATGAAGTCTTTTTTCGACTGTCCCATTACGGTTTTAAATGCGTTTGAAGAGATGTGAGCATTGAGGTCATCGGCTGCCGTTAGCAAACGCTGGCGCATCAATTTAACCATATCGGACGCATATTTAGGCACATCATTCTGGTAACGCAACATGGTGTAATAGGCCAGCATTCTCACATTGCTCCAGGACGGAAGGCTTACTGAATCATTTATGTTTTGTTCAATTACCTCGTAGTACATTTTATTCTTCGACGTCACAAACATTTCTGCCGCTGCCCACATCCACTCATCATCCAGCTGTTTGTCGCCATAGGCGCCTGTGTTGATGTCTGGCTTGTATTCTTTGTTCAGTCGCACCTGGTCATATTCCACTGCGGGATGTTTTAATGCCCAATACCACGCGGCAGCCGAGGCTCTCAAACAGCTATCCGCCAACCGCGGCAGCTGTGTTTTCATTTTCTTAAGCACTCTTGCAGCCTGCGCCATTACCGCTGCAAAGTCAAGTGTAGCCGCCGTGCTTTTTTGCACCACGTATCGCGCGGCGTTTGTCACGCCAGGCATTACCATGCCGTCAAACTCTGCGTTCGTGCATTTATGATAAACTCCTCCATCGTTAGGATCCTGCATAGTAAACATCCATCGCAGATTATAAATCGCTTCGTTTATGATATCCGGTATTGCATTATCGCTGTCGGGGATATTGGTTTTTAATGAATCGAAATAACCTGGAAAATCTTCGTAGGCTGAGAACAGGGTGTACATCGTTATCCCGCAATTCACAATGTACTTATTGTAATCGCCGGCATCGTACCAACCGCCTGGTGAAGAAATGATCGTTCCGGCCGGCCTGTCATCAGTCACCGCAGAAGGATGAACGAAAACAACGTTGTCGGCGTGTCCCGCTGCACGTTTCCATTTTCCTGCATATTGTTCCTCCAGCGGCACAGAAGATCGCTGATAGTAAAAGCCTTTCAGTACACCTCTACCAATATTATTATACACATCGTTGCTGATCCGGAAGGGAAATGATTGTCTCAGTCCCCGAACGCGCAAGATGAAATCACCGTTCTTGTTAAACGAGCTAAAGTCAGCAATCCTTGTTATGGTTGAGGAATAAGCAGATTTCATTTGGCTTTGGTCGATGCTTCCTTCATACATAGTGTCCTTTCCATCGGCGGTTACGACGTAAAAAACATCCCGTCCAACTTTACCAGTAATGATCGCGATCTTAGAAGAATTTGGATAATAACCGACCTGGTTGATTTTGATCTGGTCAGTTTGTTTTTGTGAGAACAAAGCCAACTGATGCGCAAGTAAAACGAACAACAAAAATATCCTGCAGTCAAAAAAAATTGTTCGTTTTCTCAGCTGAAACCACAAACTTTGAACATATGACTCGTTACAATTCACTTGATTTATTCCTTATCAAATAAATAATCGTCAGTTATGCAATACCGTTTTTTCAAAGGAATAAAAATCTCAGAAGTGGGGCTCGGCACTTGGCAACTGGGCAATGCCGATTGGGGCGTGGTTAAAGATAATGAAGCCTTTTCTATTTTAAAAGCTTTTACAGATTCCGGCGGCAATTTTATTGATACTTCCGACGTATATGGAATGGGGCTGAGCGAAAATATCATCGGCCGTTTTTTGAGGACCACAGACAAGAACATGTTCATCGCCAGCAAGCTCGGCCGAAGGCAGGACAACGGCTATGGTTGGCCACAAAACTTTACTTATGACATCATGCGACAGCATGTCGAAAGCACTCTGCAAAACCTGCATTTGCCACAATTATTCTTAGAACAGCTGCACTGCATTCCTACCGAGGAGATGCGCTCGGGAAAAGTGTTTGACAACCTCCGAAAATTACAGCAGGAAGGCCTGGTCCGATTCTGGGGAGCAAGCGTAGAGACCACCGAAGAGGCCTTGATTTGCCTGCAACACGAAGGGCTTGCTTCATTGCAAATCATTTTTAATTTGTTCAGGCAGCACGTAGCGGATGAAATTTTTGCAAAAGCGAAAGAAAAAGACGTCGCACTCATCATTCGAGTTCCGCTGGCAAGTGGATTGCTGACGGGCAGATTTAATGAACGCACAACATTTGCATCCACTGATCATCGCAATTTCAATGCGAACGGCGAGACTTTCAATGCCGGTGAAACGTTTTCCGGGATCGAGTTTTCGAAGGGCTTAGCCTTGTCGAAGGAAGTCGCATCCCTCCTGCCGGATGAACGCTTATCTCAATGGGCGATTCGCTGGATTTTGGATCATCCAGAAGTAACCACGGTGATACCAGGTGCTACAAAAGTTGAGCAGGTCGTAAAAAATGTTGCCGCGGCTGATATGCCGAAGCTTGCGGAGACAACTCATCATCAGCTACGTGTTCTGTACGACAAAAAGATCAAGCCAAATATTAGGGGACATTACTGATCAGAAAAATGCGGCTAACGTTTTAGTGCCACAACCTAACTTGGCGCACTTACTGTCCTTATTTCTTCTGTATAAGCTGAAGTAATTTCCTATCAAGCTTATAACCATACCAATCCTCGTAAGTGATATCCGTTCTTCCCGAATTGAGAATTCCGAAATCACCGACAAATTCCCAAAGAGCAAAGCCGATTTCATTTGACCAAAGAATGTCCACGACATCTCCAAACCAAGCAAGAAAAACTTGGTGAGGCGTCTTATTCCAGCAACCACATTCGCCACAATGAATGCCCACCCCTTTATTCTTCATGTCAATCCATGGCTGATAATAATCCTCAAGCGTTTTCCTGCTGAGAAATTGCTTGCCTACTTGCCCCGGATACCTCGGCGGTTCCATGTGCTCGGGGTCTTTGTTGGCCCATGGCGCTTTATAGTGAGAGATAGCATGCGGGAAATATCCGCGGCAGCTTTGCGCAATAATAAGATCCGCAATTTCGGGGATGGGAACATTGCCCACGTTGTTGCCATCCGCAATTACAAGATGGTTTTTATTTTCTTTCCGGATCGCCTCAGCTGCCGCCTTTGCTACCTGGCGGTACAAATCCCCTGGCACCGGTCCACTGCTTGAATGCTGATCATTCATGTCTTCACGCATGCTGGGCTCATTCAGCAGATCGAAACTTATCTTTTTAGACGAAACATTTTTATATCGTTTGGCCCACATGTTCCAATGAAAATAAAATGCTTTCTGAGCCTCTTCGTCTTTCCACAGGTTATAGGGCTCATTAAAGCCTGCATTGATGCAGTAGCCCGGGGCGCGGTGAAGATTTAGACAAACATGCAAATTGTGTTTGTGTCCCAGTTGAACAAGGTTGTCAATTTTTTCTACTGCCACTTCATCAATTTGATACACCTCATCCGGCGTAATATTTTTCGTTCTATCGAACTTTAGATAGTAGGGATATGAAATCGGCAAGCGAACAAAATCAAATCCCCAATCACTCATCCATTTCAAATGATCCTCGACTGTACTCCGACGGTTTGACGTGGGATTGACCGTATTGAAATCGGTTAAATTGAATCCCCTCCACTTGGGCAATTTGTTGGCTGTTTTTCGAGTCGCGAATGCCGCATCCTTGATATTGAAATCCGTAACAGATAAAGCAATCACAACACTGGTGTTTTTTATGAATTTCCTTCTGTTCATCTTGATCATTATTTGGTAAGCCTGATCACCAGGACGTCATGAGGAGGGATCGTTGCTTTCAAAGGTTGCCTGGTATCACCGATATTCTTATTTAGCCAAACATCCCTTAATTTGTAGGTCGTCGTTTTCGAATTCAGCTCTCTTTTTGACAGTGTATCATTCACAATTTCTTTCTGCCAGTCAAACTCAACTTGTTTTGGTTTTAGGCTTCGGTTCAAAAAACAAACCGACCAATTGTCGTTTTGGAGGGGCTTGAACCAAATCAACAGACTGTCGTTATTACTGTACTTGAGCGCTTCAACTCCAAGCGGATCCTGGTTAATTGCAATCACTTCCCTGTTAGTCAGAATCCTCGTGGTTTCTTCGTTCATTTTTCTCATGTCGTTCCCCGCAATCAACGGAGCAGCGAGCATACACCACAACGAAAAGTGCGCTCTATTCTCCGCTGTAGACAATCCGTTCCCTACCTCGAGCATGTCTGGATCATTCCAATGACCTGGTCCGGCGAATTTGCGTATCGTATCCTGCAAATCCACTATTCGCATAATACCTAGCTGCTGCCATGTGCCATGGTCAAGAATTCCATCAAAAAGATTGGAAATATCCCCCGTTGTTCTCCACAGGTGGCCGACAGGCGCTGCCCACTGCCACGGTTTATTGGTTCCCCACTCGCATAGACTAAAAACAATCGGGCGACCTGCCGTCTTTAAGGCTTTGCTCATCGTGGTGTACGCTTCCTTTGCATTTATCCCATCGGCGTAACACCAATCAAATTTCAGATAGTCAACATCCCACGACGCATAAAGCCTCGCATCCTGGTATTCATAACCTCGGGTGCCCGGATAGCCTGCGCACGTCTTTGTGCCCGCGCAATTGTACAACCCGAATTTCAAACCCTTGGAATGAACATAATTGGAAAGCGCTTTCATACCGTGAGGAAATTTCTTTGGATCGGCAACCAGGTCGCCGGTTTTTGGATCTCTTTCCATAGACATCCATCCATCATCAAGGACAATGTACCTGTACCCCGCGTCCTTCATTCCCGATGAAACCATTACATCGGCTATGTCTTTCACCAATTGTTCATTGATGTTGGTCTGAAAAGTATTCCAACTGTTCCACCCCATCGGCGGAGTCATTGCAAGCCCGTCAAATTTTTGAGAATAACATCTGACGGTGAGCAAAACAAAAAGTAAAACAGAAACTCGTGTTAGCATAGCAAAGCGATTTGTACTATTTTGATACCAGCTTTCGTAATTCTATGTAGCATCTGTTGCGTCGCAATCCTTTCATCGTTCTGTAATCCTACTTAGCAGGCCTCCACCCTAACTAATGAACAATTCAAAATTCCGGCATTTTGCGTATAGACAAGGCATGCCTTGTCTCTACCTATCCACCACGACATACGCCACCGACCTGGCAGGCAGGGCAATCTTAATTCCCCCCGGTGTCGTTGCCGAATACGGCTTTAAAGTTGCGTACTCAGAGGCCGGCCCTCCCGATGTTTCAGATGGCCCTCTCCCATTCACAAAAACCTTTCTCGAAAACTCTCCATTGTCCGTTCCTCCTGTTAGCAAATACCAATAAAATCGGGCGCCTGCAGTGGCATTCTTAAGACTTATGTTAACCGTTCTCGCCGCGGTTTCTTTGTTTACAAGTATGACTCCTTTTTCTCCGGAAGCAAACGACGATGCATAGGCAAGAACATCATTCGAACCCAGAACGGTGGTTTGTAACATACGATCACCGATCATTTTTTTGAAGTAATACATATAATAGAATGCAGGGCGGGGATTCCATTTTGCTACGCCGGGCTCATCACCGCTGTTAAACAGGCCATGATCATTTCCACTATTCCACCCGTTTGAAAAATCCCAACGACTTGTTTCTCCATAATTATTTTTTAAAGCTTCACCAAGAAGTATCGCTGCGTGCATGCCGTTAATGAACGACACTTGCTGCATGGAACCCTGGGATGTAATATTCCATTCGGTCAAAGCAATCGGTTTTATACTACCTCCGGCATTGGTAATGCTGCTCTTCACATAAATCATCATTGAAGCCATATTGTCGGTTGCCGTATTTAAAATAATGTTGGCTGGCGAATTTTGCTGATAAGGTGTAAAATAACTATGGATGATGTAGAAATCGCTCGCGTTATTTACTTGGTTCAACACGGCGGTGTTCCATGTTTTGTCTGTTTGCGTTTGCCAGCTCTCGGGTTGCTTTTCCAGCAATTGCGCACCGATATAAATAGTCTTTCCTATTTCCTGTGCCGCTTTTCTCATCGAATCAACAAAAACTTTAAAATGCTGGCCATATAAATTTCCATTGATAATTTCCGGTTGCCCGTCATGATTGTTTTTCAAGTCGATCCGGTAGCCAGCTTCCCAGGTGCCATTGTCTTCGTTTCCGATTTCCCAGTACTGTGTTCGACCTTTGTCATATCG
>AR_comb_assmDRAFT_10103988_pt1 | contig 11122 bp, 13 predicted proteins | sample ArasoioldDNA_FD_10543 | JGI IMG/M metagenome (IMG submission 10543) | reverse complement strand
GCCAAGCCGGCGATCCGTCTCTCCGCCACACTTCTCCATTCTCGTCAATACCGCCACCCTGTGTTAAACTTCCCCGCGCAGTTACTGATCAGTTTAGAGAGGCCGGGAATGTCAAGGCAACAACGTGTCGGAGTAGTAGGCATCGGACGAATGGGCGCCAATATGGCGAGGCGCTTGAAGGATGAAGGATACATCCTTACCGCCGTCTATGACTCGGAACCCTCCAAACGGACGTCCCTAGGGAACGAACTCCGCTGCGAAGCGGCGGCGACCCCGACGCGCGTGGCCGAGTGCAGCGATACCATTCTGACAGTGATCTCCGACGATGCAGGGATGCGCCACATTTTTTCGCCTCAACGGTCCGACAGCTTGCTGACCCATGCCCAAGGCCGTCTTTTTATCAATTGCGCCACTCTTTCTCCCCAAGTGCATAGAGATATCGAGACGCTACTTGAACAGCATGGAGGACACAGCCTCGAGGCCTGTATGGCCGGCAGCATCACCCAGGCCCGCAACGGCACCCTTTATTTGATGTGCGGAGGAAAGGTCGAGGCGTTTGAGCGCGCCAAACTACTTCTCGCCTCGCTGAGCGCAAGTATCCGCCACATCGGCGGAGCGGGTGAAGCCGCCAAAGTGAAGGCGCTCGTCAACATGGTCATGAACATTAATACGGCTGGACTTGCAGAAGGTCTGGGACTCGGCGCTGCGCTGGGGCTCGACCTCTCGATGCTCCGAGACGTGTTTGGTCAAACCGGCGCCGCCTCGCGGGTACTCGAGACGGATGGAGAAGATATGCAGTATCGTTCCCATGACTGCTATTTCTCTGCAGCCCATGCCGCCAAAGACTCGGGCATTGCGCTCGCGCTGGGACGCGCAGCCGGCGTGTCGTTACCTGTGGCCCAAACCACATTGGAGCAGTATCAACGACTGGTCGCGTTGGGCAAGGGTGAATTGGATAAATCGGCCGTCGCCGAACTGACATTCCTCGACAGGGAGCGTGATTCATGAAACGAATCATCCTCGCCGCTTTCCTAATGGCAATCTTCACGCTGGGTTGTTCCGACAAGCGTGCAGAAGAGCTTTACACGACGGCCCAGTTTGAAGAGCGGCAAAATAATCTGCAACATGCGAGGGAATTATACACAGAGCTTACCGAGAAATATCCTGACAGTGGCTACGCCAAGGATGCGTTAGCAAGATTGTTGGTCCTGAATCCCGAGACCGTCCTGCCAAAATGATCATAACCCCGTCATCCGATCGTCCACGCGTGACACTACTTAGGAACACAAAACAGAACCATATTCCGGCGGCGTGCGCCAAAATTTGTTCATTTTTGTCGAGACTTCTTTCCTTACATGTCGAAGTCTTTGTGAATACAATCCATCTTTCTGCGTTCATGGGCACAGAATCTGCTGTCTCCCCAACTCTCAATAGGTTGCTGGTGGCGCTGTTGCCCTGGATGGACTTCACGACATGTTTCCTTCGCAGGCAGTCCCTGAATCTCTCCCCCGGACAATTCTTCTCGTCGAGGATGACGAGCAATTGCGCATCCTGCTTCGAGAGGTTCTGCGTGTGTCGGGATATACGGTGCTTGAGGCTCGCTTGAACAGCCAGGCCGCCATGCTGTTCGGGCAACATGCCGACCGAATCGATCTGATGCTCACGGATGTGATGATGCCCGGAACCACGGGCTATCACTTAGCGAAGCGCTTGCGCGTTTGGCGTCCCGACATGAAAGTCTTATTTATGTCCGGGCTTCCAAGAGAGACCATCGAAGCGGAACGACTGTTGGACCCGGGCGCTCCCTTCCTTCCGAAGCCCTTCGACGGTTCGACACTGCTCGCCAAGATTCGGGAGATCCTCCATCCATCGGCCTCTATGCCCGCTCTCCGTCCTGCGCCTGCACTCGACACCCCGCAACACCTAATGAAGGAAGTCACCACGATGCAAGCGACCTTATCTGCGCTGGCTCAAGTCGTGCAACACCTCACGCAACAACTCTCAAAACAATCCGGCGATCGTAGGCATAGCAAGGCGGCCGCCTTCCAGTCAAAAAGACATCAGCTTCGCGCGCGAAGACGCACCTTTCTCAATCATCGTGAAGAAGAGAATCCATAATCCTCATCCATCAGACCGCTTGAATCCGCCTGCAGGTCGTGCCGTTCAAGCTGCGGTCCTCTTCGGCCAATGGTGGGTTCGGCTCCTGGCCACCTGCTTCCGTTACCCCTGTCTTATCGATACCTCAGAGCCTGCACGGTGTTCGGAGTAATGGCGACTGGTGGAACAGGAATTCCTAACAGCGGTCGGGAAGGATGAGCGGGGGTCGCTGGAACTTCCGGCGAATCCAATTGATGCTGTCGATCACTTTCGGCCGTCGGATCAGTTTGCATTGCAGCGCGTGCCGTCCGGGAAAATCGACCAGGCTCAATCCGAGGACAATCGACAGGATGCCTTGCCCCGGCAAAACCAACATAACAATTCCGAGGATCACCAATACGACGCCGAGAAGATTTTTAAAAATGCGGAGTCCCCACCGCACCACGGCCGGCTGTTTGTCCAGCCACCCGGCCTGTCCATCGTTCACCAGATAATCTTCCGGCAACCTCACGATCGCAAATGGAATCCCGATCGCTGTCAGTATCAGCATGATGCCCGAACCGATCGAAATCCACATCAGCATCTCGTGTGACAACCATCTTCCCACGTGCCACCTTATCGCACAGCAAGTAAATTTCCATAACCACAAGGGGGAGCCATGCGGTTAGCCCCAGTCGGCAAATCCGTTAATCAGAATCGATCGGGAGCAGGGCTCGGTTCAGGAAAAGGAGAGGGATCGGGTAGAGGCTCAGGAACTGGCGCAGGTGCCGGGTCCGGCATTGGATTCGGCTTGGGAACAAGAGGCTCTGAATCAGTCATCATGGTCGTGGCTTCGTTTCGACGATTGCAAGCCATGTTTGCATTCAACGCTCTTTTTTTTCAGGGCCCGTCTCCGGAGCATCCGGTGGCGTTGGAGGTGGAGCGGGTATCGAGGTATGAAATGAGGTGACACTCGCACGTTCACGCCAGAGCGCCAACCCTCCGACAAGGCCGTTCAGATTCGAGACAATCGTCACATGTGCCGCGTGTGCACCAATATCGACGAACCGAGCGTTGCCGCCTCCGATATACAGCCGATCGAAGTGAAACATTTTCTCTAGTTTCTTGACCGTCTTAATCAGCCGCTTGTTCCACTTTCTTTTGCCGACTTTTTGCAATTCTCCATCGCTCAACTTTCGGCTCCCCACTTCTACATTTGGCACGAGATGACCATTGATGAATACCGATGAGCCGACCCCCGTACCGAGCGTCAAGACAAGCTCAACACCTTTCCCGGAAATGGCGCCGAAGCCTTGCACGTCCGCATCATTGGCGACTCGAACAGGCTTGCCCAGGCGCGCCGCCAAAACCTCGCCCACGTTGAAGTCTTTCCATTCCGCCGCCAGATTCGGCGCTTCTTTCACGACCCCCTCTCGAACAATGCCGGGAAATCCTAAGGACACCCGATCGAAATCGCCGAGTCCCTGCGCCAAGGCCGTTGCCGCATCCAACACTTCTCCGGGCATCCCGCTCGCGGGAGTTTTCACCCGAGCCCGTTCCGTGACAGGCGCTCCGAGTTCATTCAAGATAGTTGCTTTCAGGCCGGTGGCGCCTATGTCGATCGCCAACGTGCGAAGCGGCTTTTCCTCGATGCCGTTCGCACTGTTCGGCGACTTGGGCGATTTTGCCGTGTCTTTCGCCTCTTTATCCTTCGAGCTTTCTTTGCCGGAGCTTTTGGTTGGCTTTTCTTTTTCGACGACGGATGCGCCCATATCACCTCCATCCTGAAAACAACTTCTCCACTTTCTCACGTTTTGGAGGATATTGATGTAAGCAGTTTTCCTATGCTCTGGACAGGTTGGGGATGACGGCTGACTCAGCCGTCATTTCAATCGGGGCAGACGGGAAGTTTGTCTTGCGATGAACGCCGTGGTGCTTTTGATCCCGTATCGTCCACCGGCTCATCTGTCTTCGTCTCAGCGGCGAGTACCGCCCGCACCCCATGCTCACCCACCTTGGAGGTCACGGTCACCACTTCGAGAAACGGGAGATAGCCTGGCTTTTTTACTTCAATCGTCAGCGTACCGTAGGGAAACGTCGAGGAAAACCTAGGGGGTTGATCGCCTGACTTCTGCAGCGTGCCTACCCACTTTCCATTCACGAACACGTCGGCGCCTTCTGTTTTCTCATCTCCTGAGACTGTCAACATGAATTGGCGGGGTTGGCATCCGGTGAAGACCAACGTCAATTGGGCAAGGCAGACCAGACAACGTAGGAGGCGGACAACCTGCACTCTTGTTTGCAAAGATCGCAAAGGATGCATAGAGACAGCCGGCGTAATCCCACACCCGACCCTACTGCCAGACGCGCCACGACGGCGATCCAGTCAAGCTGGATCGCCGTCCGTGGGAGGCGACTGTGCTAACGCGAAGGATTGCGCCGACGCAGAAAAAAGGCGAGTCCCCCGAATAAGCCCATCAAAAATGCCAGCCTAAACACGATACCCTTCCCCTTTATCGGTCCGAGCTGCTCCCGCTACCCTTCATGCTCTTCTTGGAAGACTGGCTGTCTTGACCTTCGTGCGGTCCCAGATGACTATCCCGTCCCCCTGAAAGATCCGCCCCCGTATTTTTGGCCTGGCTGCCGCCCTGCTTGCTATCGCTGGGGTAACCACATCCAGGAGCCGCTGAGACGGATGAACAATCCGACTTAGACTTGTCCGACTGCTGTGAAGACATAGGCTGTTTATTGATCATATCTTGCCCCTGCTGAGTCTTATCCGAACGCTGCTGCTGGAAGCCCTCTTTCTCTTGCTGTGTGCCTTGATTCTTACCGCCCATACGGCTGTCATCCGCAGCCATGGCGGGTACACTCAACGCCACACATCCGACAAAAGACAATAAACCGGCAATAAACAGACGCGACCTGGTCATGGACTCCTCCTTTGTGATGTATTCAAACCCTTCCCCGATGAGCTACAGTACAATAAATCTCTGTCAGGTTCTAGGGAAGCGGGTAAAAAAACTTAAGGAGGCAGGGTCAGAGCCTCGCGGAACCGCCGAGCCACTCTCGACGTTCGGAACTTATATTCTTCCCGATCCTGGCTCCGGTTTTTTTCGATGCATCTCAGCAAGCATGTCGGAGGGGGTCACTGATGCGATGGCCGATTGTAGTTTGTTCTTCCAACCCGTGACGACGTCACCATCGCCGCGCATCATGGCATCGAAGCCGGTTTGAGCCACCTCCGTCGGATCATCCCCCCGATATGAAGCCGGCAAGTGAACCGGTAATAAGAATCCGTCCCTTCCCCCTCGCCCGCATATCGCGCGCCACCTTCTGTAAGAGATAGAGAGTGCCTGTCACATTGGTATCGACGACATGGCATACGTCGTCGAAATTTTGATCCGGGACCCTTACCTAACCCATGCCCCGCGTTCGCAAGCAATGCGTCGACCGGCCTCCCCTGAATCGACCTGTACAGCCTGTCGAATCGTCTATCGTCGCGAGATCCGTTCGACGGGCGTGACCGCGGCGCCCAGGCCGCCGAATTCCCTCGCCGCTTCATGGATGGCCGGCTCGTCGGCTGCGACAACCAAGTCAAACCCCCGCCGCACGCAGCATTTGGCAAGCTCATATCCAATGCTTGTCGAAGCACCGTGACGATCGCAAGTGGTCGGGATGATGACATGGCCGCGTCCTAGATTTTTGAGGTTATCCGTTGTCTGAAGCGCCTGAGTGTGTGACTACCGTCTCTGGGTCGAAAGCTTTTCAAATCCCGGCAACACGGCTTCAAAAAATGCGTTCTTGATAAGAGTCACGACCAGCTCCCAGGTACTGGCCTTTGGATTTTCCACCGGCCCCGACAGGTCGGCTTTGGCGGCAACTTCGCCGCGGGGCGTGTTTTTCAGGGCCTTGGCGGCGAGGTCAACGATGTTCTCATAGATCTTTTTGAGTAACCCCTTGTCCTGATCCTGGGCCGGGTCGAACGCCTGCACATCTTTGAAGAGCGGCTTCAAATATCCATCGATCGATCCGTTCTTGACCGTCATTTCACAATAGAGAGAAAACACGCCGGATACGACATCCAGACCGCCGCTCGCCCGAAGCAGATCGTTCATGGACTTCACCTGCGTCTTCCAGATTCGGACGCTCAAATCGAAGTCCGGCGATTTCGTTTCGGGCCTGAAGGCCCCGTTAATCTGCGTCGCGCCGTTGCCCATAAACATCCCTCGCAATCTGACGATCGAGGTGCCCTCAGTCAACTGATTGCTCCAGTTCTCCAAATAGATATCCGTGCCCGTCAGAAACACGCGATATTCCGGCTTGGCCGCCTTATTCACAAATCCGAATTCACTGTTTTCGATCATGCCCTGTTTGATGCGCAGCAGGAGTTGCGGATGATTCGAGACCTCCTCCGCCTTTCGAGCGACCTTCTGCCCGGTGTCCTTTTCCTTCGCCTGCGTCGCCGCCGCATGCACGAAATCCAGCTTCACGTCCTGCAGCGTCAGTTGCTCGAGCTGAACGATTTGCGTGCGCGGGGAATATTCTACGTGCCCTTGCGCAGTCAGGTCGCCTTGCGTCAGATGTACCTGCCGCTGCGCGGTGAGTGGAAGCCAATCCACCAGGGACATGTGCTCCATGGTAATGTCCGCATTGATGCCTATAAACGGCTCGGCCAGAAAATCGGCATGGCCATCCACGGTCAACCGACCTTTCTCAAATACCACAGCGTCCAGGTGGACCTCCGATGGATACTCATCGGGCTTCGAACGAACATTGCGAATGTTCCCCGCCTTAAAATTGGCCTGGCTCACATGCAAGGGCTTGGAGCTGCGGTTCTCACGATAGGTAATATCTGCCTCGTTAATTTTAAATTCGTTGATCTGGAGCGGATAAATGGCCAGCACCGCTTCTTGCCATCCCTTCTCCTCGACCGGCACGTCATCCTTGACCTCTTTGGCTGCCTGAGGCCGCGTAAAATGCACGACAGGCTGATCGATCGTATGATCGCTCACCAGGTGGCCGGATAACAGCTCGCGCCAGTGGACGCTGGCATGCCAATTGGCCACCTGCGCAACCGGCGGATCGGGATGCGCCGTTTGGACGACGCTTATGTCTTTCAGATCCATGGAGAGACCGATCGGATGGAAGTCGAGGGCGCCGATTCGAAAGGTATAGCCCTTCACGCGTTCGTTCAGTTGGCGTTCAGAATACTTGCGTAGCGGTTCATCGATGAAGGCCAAGGTGATGCCCAGAATGACAATCAGCACGACCGGAATACCCAGCACCCACCACCAGAGTCGAGAATGTCTGCGGGATCTGTCGGCCATAGAATCCTTTCAGGTCATGGGTTGATGGTGAATGGACCGACGGCACTATGCATGACGTTTCAACGCGGCGAGATAATCGAGAAGATCATCAAGATCTTCATCAACCAGGTCCTCGCGTGAAAGTCGGCATCGCTCCTAATCCATATCGAACTTGCGCTCGCACCAGGAACATCGGTAACGGTTTATTGGTGAACGCCGGCCCCACTCCAGCCTCGCCACCGGGATGGCTTTCCAATGCCAGCGGACCGACAAACGGCTCCCCGCGACGTGAAGAACCACACCCCGTCAACAGCACCGCCGCGAGCAGCGCGATCGGTACGATTCCCAGCCCCGTCATCAGCTTCCACTCGTCAGAACAGTGGTTCCTTCTCAGTCGTGGGTGATTCGCCAGAACACGCCGCTCCCTTTCGTGGTTCAGCAGCGACATAGGGAGGCTTTCCCGGTTGTCTGGCTTTGGCCCCTTGACCAAATGTCATGACTCCGAAATCGACGATGTAGAGTGCGGTCCCGCGCGGATCGAATCGGGCAGCCTCGGGCCGCTCGAAACCTCCGCCGTCGATTTTTGAAGCCGGTCCGTTTGTACTGCCTTTGTTGACGGCAAATTCTTGCACGACTCCAGTGGCCGGATCGACGCGCACGACTTTAAAACCCACCGGGGCCAACACCTTCCCAGACATAGACGACTGATCGCCAAACTGCGCGATAAACGCCTGCCCGACGTAGCCGAATTCAGGGTTTCTGGAAAAATCAATCCGTTGGAAGAGGAGTGCACGCCCAGTATGGCCACGGGAGCTGGCGGAGCGCCAGGATGTAAAGCTACGAGCATGTTGGAGGCCGCTTGCTTGGAGCGACAAAATGGTCGCCGTCCGTTAAGGGACGGGTGCCATGGAAATCGGGCCATCCGTACCAGCTGTAAAGACGATGGAGAGGCCTGGTGTTCGTTCTCCATCATCCTAGCCATTCAGGCTTGCGTGCAGTGCTGTCGAACTTCTGTGTCGTCTTGAACTGTTCGTAATAACCCGTAGCCGCCGTCTGAGCCGTACGGCTGAGTAGAGTGGCGATCTGTGACTCCGTCATCGGAAGAAAGGTGCGTACGGCCTCCAGCGCCTGATCGAGAATCTTCAGATCGTCGATGCCGGTAATGACCGTCGACGTCGGCAGGCTCATCGCATAGTGCAGGCATTCAACCGGCGTGACGGCTCCACTCTCCAGGATGCGTTTGTCCCCCATTGACTTCATGCCGAGCACGCCGATCTCTTCCTCCATCAGGACCGGCAAGACCTGCCGCTCGAAACTTCTGAAATGCGCATCCATCACGTTCAACGGCATCTGCACCGCATCGAATCGAAAGTGGTGGGTGCGCGCCACGTCGAGCATACGCAAGTGCACGAGCGGGTCTTTGTGGCCGGTGAATCCGATAAACCGAATTTTGCCGGCGCGCTGCGCTTCCAGGACAGCTTCCTGTGCGCCACCTTCGGCAAACACACGGTCGGGATCTTCCAGCCGAATGGTCTCGTGATGTTGCAGGAGGTCAAGGCGATCCGTCTGCAACCTGCTTAAGGATTCGTCGATTTGCTTGGCCGCCGCTTGGCGCGTGCGCCCATCGATCTTCGTCATCAAAAATACTTTATCCCGATATCCGTCGCGAAGTGCCTTTCCCATCCGCACTTCGCTCATGCCTTCATGATAGTCCCAACAATTGTCCATGAACGTGATGCCGCGATCGATGGCGCGCCGAATGATCCGAATGCCGTCCTGTTCATCACGCGGTCGCCCGATATGATGACCGCCCAGTCCGATGACCGATACGTATTCGCCCGTCTTCCCCAATAGCCGGTACAGCATGTCACCCTTTTGCATAGATTGCGCGGGCCCAATTTGCTGCCCCAACGCCTGGGCTGCCGAGCGGCCGGCAGATGCCAAGCCGGAAGCGATCCAGGCAGCAGACAATCCCGCTTTGAGCACATTCCGCCTCGTCGTCTCCATGACGCTCTCCTATCTTGTTTGCATATGAATGATCCCGAACTCGAAACCGACCTCGAACGGTGCAATGGCTCCAGGGGGGTTGGCAAGACTGAAAGGGGGAGGAACGCAAAAATACATTTCGTAGATTCGGAACTCCTAACGCAGATGGTGCAAGAACGTGAGTACTGCGTGTGTGACATCGCCGTATACGTGCAGCAGAGGAGCCCAGCCTTACAATTCGTTTCATCCTCAGGCCGCCTTGTCCATCCAATTTCATAAGACTGTTACCGCACATTTTTGCATAACGTCCTCCTCGACTCACATCAGCTCTAGACTCGTCCATGCGTCAGTGGATCAGTGTGGTCTTTCGTATAGAAGCCTACACTGATGGTGGAAGTTCTGTTTGGCAGGCACTCAAAGGGATCGGGTCGATGGACAGATTCTAAATCATCATCTTCCCCGCTAATCTTGTATGATGCATCCATGGACCTCCTGCAACTTATTCGTAATGCGCCGCTGGAACATCTGCTGCTCGGACTTTCGAGTCTTCTTTTGATCAGCGTCCTCGCCAGTAAAGCATCGGGACGATTGGGAGTACCGGCTCTCCTGCTGTTCTTATTTATCGGCATGCTGGCGGGATCGGAAGGACCCGGCGGGATCGGTTTTGACTATCCTCAATTGGCCCAATCACTGGGCGTCATCGCTCTCTCGCTGATCTTATTTTCCGGCGGTCTTGACACCCGATGGCACACCATCCGGCCGGTACTGGCAGAGGGATTGGCCCTAGCAACGCTCGGCGTGTGTGTCACAGCCGTTCTGATCGCTTGGTTCGCAGCCGTCGTCCTTCACTTTTCTTGGCTGGAAGGGATGCTCCTTGGTGCCATTGTGTCGTCGACCGATGCGGCCGCAGTTTTTTCCGTTCTTCGATCTCGGCAGGCTCGCCTCCAGGGACGTCTCACGGCCCTGCTGGAATTGGAATCCGGTATCAATGACCCCATGTCAATCTTTCTGACGCTCGGACTGATCACCTTGCTTGTCCATCCCGACACTTCGCCGTTCATCCTGCTCCCGATGTTTTTGCAGGAGATGGTGCTTGGGGCGCTCATCGGTTATAGCGTGGGTGCGCTGATGACTGCCCTGATCGAACGGATAAAATTAGAGTATGAAGGGCTCTATGCCGTACTGACGCTGGCGCTGGCTTTATTTTCGTATGCCATGACTGCGTCTGTCGGTGGAAACGGATTTCTTGCGGTCTACGTGACCGGGCTGGTGGTCGGCAGCAGCGACGTACGCCACAAAGACCATCTCATTCGCTTTCATAATGGTCAGGCATGGCTGATGCAAATCCTTATGTTCCTCACATTCGGGCTCCAAGTATTTCCATCAAAAATTCTACCTATTGTCGGCGTGGGCATAATTTTGTCTTTGTTCTTGATGCTCGTGGCTCGTCCCGCCAGTGTCTTTGCCACATTAGTCCCCACGCGTCTCAGCGTGAAAGAAAAGTTCTTTGTGTCCTGGGTGGGATTGCGCGGCGCGGCTCCTATCGTCTTGGCCACCTTTCCCGTCATTGCGGGAGTGCCGAGGGCCGACATGATGTTCCATCTGGTCTTCTTCATTGTTCTAACATCTGTCCTGCTCCAAGGCACATCTCTCGCTTTAGTCGCACGATGGCTGGGTCTGTCGGCACCGCTGCTTTCGACGCAGAGTCATTCGTCATCACAGGATCGTGAAATTGCCTAGATTACTAGGGA
>AR_comb_assmDRAFT_10786449_pt1 | contig 11123 bp, 11 predicted proteins | sample ArasoioldDNA_FD_10543 | JGI IMG/M metagenome (IMG submission 10543) | reverse complement strand
CAAAAGGTTGGCGGCAAGGGAGGCGGGCGGCCGGACATGGCCGAGGCCGGCGGCGACAAGCCTGAGGCACTGGACTCTGCGCTGGCCGAGGTGTATACCGTCGTGGAATCGATGCTGGGGTAGAACAGTTGTTAGGCTGTCGGTCCGTCGGCTTTCGGCACCGCGGATCAGCGATTCAGAAATTATTCTGCGTCCAAGAGCTCTACGAGTTCCACACGTTAAAAGAACGACCGACGACCAAGAGCCGAGGACCGGCGACGGTGTCTTCTCATGGACGAGCGCATTTCATTCGTCACGCATGAAGGTCACACGATCATGGTGATCGACTTTCATGGCTGCAGTGAGAAGGAAATGCTTGCGCTGCTGGATGAAGTGCAACGCGTCGTTGCGCAGCATCCACGCAATTCCCTGGTCACGCTGGCGGACTTGAAAGATGCGCACGTCGACCGGGCGGTGGCTACTCGCATGAAGGAGGTGCTGGTCCTTGACCGTCCTTATGTGAAGCGCTCTGCGTGGATGGGCAGCGGTAGCCTGCCCAAGGTCTATCTCGACAACTTCCGAAGTTTCACGCAGCGTACCTTCGCCCATTTCGAGAGCCGCAAAGCGGCAATGGATTGGCTGATCAAGGACGAAGAGGTGACGCGCGAGTAGTGCGCTCACGTGGTGCTGCGCTTAAGATGCGTGCGGTTCTCGTCCCCTAAAGGTCGGGCACGACGACGGAATCTACGGATGGAGCTTCTCTCCCCGAGAAAGCATGCCGACAAATTGCTCGATGCGCCGTGCCCGGGTCTCGGCTTTCTTTGCGGTGTGAATTCGAAACAAAACTGCGTACCGATTCTTGCTGTCGAGGGTCGCGAAGAACGCCTTGGCTTTAGGGGTGTGATCGAGAGATGCTTGCAGATCTTCTGGAATGGTTGCTTTCTTCTGCCCCTCGTACGCGGCCGCCCAGCGCCCATCTTGCTTCGCCCGTTCCACCTCGGCGAGTCCGGCTGGCTTCATCTGACCGCGCTCGATTAGAGCTGCGGCGGCTTCGCGATTGATTTTCGACCAGATGCTGCGCTTGCCTCTCGGCACGAATTTCTGCAGCCAGGTTTTGTCCGTGTCGGATCGTTTCTGGCCATCGATCCAGCCGTAGCAGAGGGCTGCTTCAAGCGCTTCTTTGTAAGTCACGGACCGCAGTCCCGAATCTTTCTTTGCAAACTTCATCCAAAGACCGGTTGAAGTTTTGTGATTCGTCGCGAGCCACTTCTCGCAGGCTCCGGCACCGGCGAATAGGCGTACGGGCGTTTCCTCGTGTCGTTTGCTGGATTTCTTCTTGGGTCCTTTCGGCTCCATCATGGTGAAACTATGTTACGGCTTTTCGGGAAGTTTCACGCCGTGCCAAGGACAGTACTCCCAATTCGCGTGAACACGCTCTTTGCCGGCGGGGCAGTAGCGCGGGGCCAGGAAGGCGCTCAAGGGTGTGCGCCAAAGGTAAATCGTTTCGGGTTCGCCAAGGATATTTTTTATGACCACAGAGAACTGCCCTTTTGTAACGCTATCTGCGATCTGGTGCCCGGCCTTGTCGCGAGCCGGGAAAAATAACAACGCAAAGTTTTCCCCCGCACGTCCCATTGCGTTTGCCAGCACAGGGCGCAACATATCGGCGAGGGTCTTGGCGTCACCACTGACGTCGGGAATCGCCGGGTAGTCCATTCCGCCGGGATCGCGAATGAAGATTGTGTTCTGCAATTCAGCGGGAGAGACGTATTCAAAGCTTCCCAGCGAGCTGACTTTCGCTGTAAGGACCCCTACGATTGTGTAGTCCCTCAGGGCCTGAAACGCCTTGCGCGTTTGCTCAACCGATCGGCCTTTTTTCTCGGCCGAGCGTTCCCAGAACTCGAAGGGAATCCACCAAATCACACCTGAATAGCCAGGCGTGTCGATTGTGAGCTGTGTTTCGCGAAGTACTTCGGGATCGTCGGTGGTATGGACGCTCTGTACGGGAGCAGTCGCAGTGTTAGAGGGCACTGTTTGCCCCCAGCCGGGCAGGACAAGCAATCCCGCAAGAACAAGTAGTTGCGCAAAAGTCCTGTTTCTAGGCATACGGGATGTAACTACCATGGCGGGTGAGGCAAAACCATTAGAAACGGGGCGTGGAGGTTACCAATGGATTGAGGTGCTTCCGGCTCTTCGTCAACTCCGCCACTTCAGCGTTACAGGGCCATCCATAGGATGGCGGAATTCGCCGCCGCTCCGTCTCTGATCGAGCCAAGCCTGTTTCAGTTGGAAGTACCACTTGGCGGGGCGGTCGGCATCATCGATCAGCATCAGATGCGGATTATGTTTCAGTCCTTCGGATTGCAGTTCCATCGTGCGGCGGTCCTGTTCGACAAATTTCGCGAAGACGAATTTCAAGAGTCCCGGTGCAAACGGGAGCCAGCGAAATAAGTTCCATGCGGCCACAACGTCAATGCGGCATCGGCTGCGGGTAATAGGGGTTACAGTCGTAAGACTCGAGAACCAGTACTTCCCTGCCCGGATCGTCTCCCAGCGCATGTTCGGCAAGGTGAAGTCGATGGTGGTGGTAATCGAATCCGCATCGGCGTACAGCTTCAAAAGTTTGTAGGGTGCGCTGTTCGAAGAGGGCGTGTGGGCGCTCATGCGAAAGCCATACGGAATAGGCTCAAACGCTTTCTGCTTTTCGTGAATCGAGTCGCGGGTCCGCCACCACCAAGCCTGATGCACAAACGGTCCGTGGGCCGGATCCATCAATCCAATGATGCCGTGATCCACGCTGCAGGGCAGGTCCGAGGTCAGGTAAGCAAGCTTGAATTTTTCGCTGAACACCGGCACACGCGGTGCATCCGACGCTACTTCCGTCCGCCGAGTTGTACCTGCTCCTGCCGGCCCTGGCTCAGGAATGAATACCCAGATGAAGTCGTCGTGCTCATCGCAGGCGAAATTTCCGGCATAGATGCGATCGATCTTCAGTTTCTGGTCTGGAGTCAACGACGGTATCAGCGCGCACTGGCCGGTGTGTCCATCGAATTTCCATCCGTGATAGCTGCATTCCACATGGGAGCCGTCGAAGCGCCCGCAGGAAAGGGGCATTCCCCGGTGCGGACATGCATCGAGCAGCGCAAAGGTTTTGCCCTGCTGGTCGCGCCCGATTACCAGCGGAGTCTCCAGCAACATCGCCGACACCAACTGATTTCGATGCACCCGGTCGCTGGGAAGCGCGCGATACCAGAAGCCACGCAGCATCAGGGAGTCCGGTGTTTGACGCTGCAATGACTCGTCAGCAACCGCCTGCGGAATGGTCGTTTCGCTGTACATGAGGTCGACGATGGCAGCGTACTACAGCGTGTGGAACTGGGGAAAGCGGACCGAGACGCGGAAGCCGGTCGGGCATAAGTTTTCGATGAGCAAAGCCCTCGATATCCCCTACTTCGACTCGATCCTCTGAGCTATGAACTCACGACCTGAGTAACGGTAGGTCAGCGTCTTCACCGAGCCGTCGCCGTTTTTTTCGACCGTCAGCCGACCAAAGAAGTTGCGATCGAGAAATTCCATGGTCGAGATCGGAACCAACGGAGTACGAAAGCTATTCAATTCGAGCACCAGGTAGCCTGCCTCAGCCTTTACCGTAGCCTTGCCATTGGGCACGAAATAGTCCGGGCCAAACTGATAGTGGCCAGCGTACGAGTCGAGAACCGTCTGCGGAACGCTCACCCCCGTCATTGTCGGGACAGCTGGAGGCTGCTGCCCGAGCAAGATCGCCGCCAGCCCATCCGCGATTGGATCTTGAGACACGCTGGCATAGCTATTGCTCAGCACAATGAGCGTGATGTCGTCGTCGGGGAATACGTCCAGTTCTGATGTGAACCCCGGGCTTCGGCCGTTGCTCGACATCGCGCGATGCCCGTAGCGTGAGCGCATAAACCATCCGTAGCGGTTGCCACGGCCCTCGACCAGGTACTTTTTCACCGTCGCATCCTTGAGAATCTTCCCATACCGGATCGCCTGACTGAAGCGGTATAGGTCGTCGACAGTAGAAACCAGTGATCCGTTGCCGGTCTTGTTCGACCAATCGAGGTATGGAGCAATTTCATAGTCGTTCAGCCCCAGCGGCTCGTATCCACTGGCCGCGAGGGGGATAACCAGGGCCGCGTCTCGGTCGTGCACCGTCGAATGCAAGCCAGCGGGTTCGAAGATGTGCTTCCGCAAATAGTCCCCGTAAGTCTCTCCGCTCACTTTTTCGAGAATCAGTGCCAACAGGTTGTAGTTCGAGTTGCTGTAGCGGTAGTTTGCGCCCGGCTCGAAATCGAGCGGCAGGTTCGCGAATTTTGCTACGAGTTCGGCGATGGTGTGAGGGCTGCGGGCGAAGGCGTCATAGTCGGGGAGATCGTTGACGTTGTGAATGCCGGAGGTATGGGTGAGCAGGTGATCGAGGGTAATGCGGTCGCCATGCGGAAAATCGGGAACGAAGCGTGCGACGAAATCCGTCAAACTCAATTTCCCTTGCTCCTGCAGTTGCAGGATGGCCGCGGCGGTGAATGGCTTCGAGACGGAAGCGATGTGAAACCGAGTATCAGGTATGTTGAGGACGCCCAACTGGTAGCTCGCCTTGCCGTAGCCGCTTCGCAATACGGGGTTGTCTTTTCGCACAACCAAAACCGCGCCCGAAAAGTTGCCGGTGGCGACGAAGGGCTCCAGATACGCCTCCAGGCGGCTGCGCAATTCGGCGTCGGAGAGAGCTTGCCCAGTGGCGATCGGCGGGAGACTGGCTAACGACAGCGCCAGGATCCATCCCCAGAGTCTCATCTGTCTCACGACGGCCTCCTCGTGCCATCCGCGACTCATGGCTTCAAAACACGCCCGAAATCCCCCAAATGCGCGCGTAAATGCCGTTCTGCGGAGCTCCAAATGCGCTCCGAGACCCGGTAAAGGCGCTTGGGCAGCCCTTCGACAACAGGGATTAGCCAAGTAATTTCAGTAACTTACGCTCATTACTTTGGTGGTTCAAGACCCTTTGGTTTCATTGCCCCCTCCCCCTATCCCCCCTATAATTTCCCTACTCTGGTTCGATCTCCGTCAGGTTCCGGGTAGCAAACCCGAAGGGGGTTGGTAAGCCCCTGTAACGAGGACTGAGACCCGGCATGCTAAAGCGCCTGCAAGCAATCCTGATGGCTGGTCCCGTAGTCGCGATCTCCCTTTCTCTGGCCCCGTACGCCGCCGCGGGCGGCGGCGAGAATGCCGTTCCACGTCGTATTCAGGCGACGACCGATAACTCTGGCCGCACTATTTACACCAACGATTACGTCGCCGTTCCCGACACGCGCAATTCGGCGAGCGCTGTCACTTCCCCTTCAGGACAACGCAGCCAACTGGTCTACTGGAGCGCTACTGAGCGTCGCTGGAAGCCCGTGCCGTCCGCCAAGGTGGGTGCAGCGCGTTCGGCAGCTGCGGAAGTCAACCGCCTGCTGAATCAGGGCGGGAACGGCGAACTTGCTGCCGAAGCAAGCTATCTCCGCAGCGATAAGAGCTTTACCGAAAAAGACATCGATAGCGCAATCGAACAAGCGGCGGCTCGACACAATGTGGACGCAAACCTAGTTCGCTCCGTGATCAAGGTCGAGTCCAACTTCAACCCGAATGCTGTCTCGCGTAAGGGCGCTATGGGGCTCATGCAGCTCATGCCGCAGACCGCGCGTTCGCTCAATGTCACGAATCCATTTGACCCGCAACAAAATGTGGATGCCGGGGTTCGTCACCTAAAGAAGCTTCTGGAGAGCTACGGCGGCGACGTCCGCCTGACTCTGGCCGCCTACAACGCAGGCGCCGGAGCGGTTGCGCGCAGCGCCGGCATTCCACGTTTTTCTGAGACTCAGAACTATGTCCGCCGGATCACGAACTTGTACTACGGCGGCTCCGATCCGGGCAGCCGGATCATCGGCAACCCGGTTCACGACCCCGTGCGCGTGCAACGAGATGCGCGGGGCGTGCTTTATATCAGCAACACTGATTAATGCTTTTGGCATCTCTCAGGTAAGAAGTTCGGCTTCTCCCAGGAAGCCACACCAACAAGCAGTTCGAACCGGCAGTTTGGGCTGAACACGTTGACGACCCTACACCGTAGCCAGCGCGCTGTGCCGCTGGGCGCAATTTTGCTCCTGGCCTTGCTCCCGGCCACGCCCGCCTCCGCTCGTGTCTCGCACAACGATTCCTGGGCCCGTCAGAAGTTCACTGCTGCGGAACGCATGCGGGAAGCATTGAACGGTCGGCCGCGCGCCGAGCGTAGCCGTCGTGATTACCAGAACGTGATCGACGCTTACCGCCGTGTCTACTACGGGGCGCCAACTTCCGCAAAAGCCGATGCCAGCGTCGTTGCGGTTGCCGAACTTCAGGTGGAGATGGGCCGGCGCTTCGACGAAAACAAGATTCTGCAGGGAGCGGTGCGCCAATACGAATTCCTGCGCAAGCAGTATCCGGGCAGCAAGTATCGCTTCGATGCGCTTTTCACCATCGGCGAAATCTACAAGGACGACCTCGAGGACCCAGAAGAGGCCAAAGCGACCTTCGAAGAATTCGTGCGGCGCTATCCTCACAACCGGCTCATTCCGGAAGCCCGCGACGCAATCGCCGAACTCAACAACCGCGCTCAGAATCAGGCACGCGAGGCAGCTCGGCGCGAAGCCGCCAGACGCGAGGCTGAGAAATATCAGGCTGCTGCGGATTCTCCGACCCTCAGGAAGTCGAAACCATCAACGAGTGACGCTGTTGAGTCGGACCCTGCAACCGGCTCGCATGCCGATTCAAAGGGCGATTTAAAAAGCGCAGTGAACGACACGGAGACGTCGGAGGATCCGCCCTCTGCCTCTGCCTCTGCCACCGACTCGGAGCGCGGCAAGTTTCCCCGCGTCACCATGATTCGGCACTGGTCCACTCCAGACTACACGCGTGTCGCCATCGATCTCGAGCAGGATGTTAAATTCGGCTCGCAGCGCATCGCGGATCCAGAACGCATCTTCTTCGATCTCTACAACACGAAGCTTGCGTCCACTCTGGTGGGCAAGAGCTTCGACGTGGATGACGGCTTTCTGAAGAAAATTCGGGTTGCACAATACAAGCCGGGGCTCACCCGGGTGGTCCTGGAAGTTGATGATCTCTCAGCCTACGATGCCTTCCTCCTGCCGAATCCTACACGTCTGATTATCGACGTCCACGGCAGCGGAACCAATTACGCTGCCGCGCGGAAGAGAGAGACGGCAACGGAGGAAATTTCTCCGTCGACGCCTGCGGCCAAAGCTGCCGAAACACAGCGCGAGGAGCAAGAGCTTTCCACCGTGCGCCCCGCCGAGCATCCAAATCGGGAGCCGAAGGTGGAAACCGCGAAGGCGACCGCGCCCGACTCTGCGGTAGCCAATTCTGCTCCGCCGTCCAGCGCTAGGGCGGTGAAGAATCCGGTCCCCAAGCCCCCCAGTGCGGATGCCGCGGCCATTCCGCCGAACGCCCGCACAACTCCGAGAAAGATCGTCGAACCAGACGATGATGATGACGACACTTCCGTCACGGTTCCGCCACCGGCGTCCAAACCACGTCAGCCCTCTTCAGCACGCGTGGAAGATCTTCGTCCGGACATAGCGCCTGCGTCCAAGAAATCCAAGGCTACGACGGCTTCGGCGGAGTCGCCCGACACGACTACCATCGACGATGCTGCTGACAAGCCTTCCACGCGCTCGAAGTCGAAGCGCAAGGGAGCGCCATCCACCGCCGACATTGACGTCCGCGAAGCTAAGCCTACGGCTGACGGAGACCGCTCCCTTATTCGGGCACTCGGGCTCAAGATCGGAAAAATTGTCATTGATCCCGGCCATGGCGGGCACGACACCGGAACGATCGGCCCGAACGGCCTGCAGGAAAAAGATCTGGTCGTCGACGTTGGCCGCCGCCTCGGGAAGTTGCTCGAAACGCGCATGGGCGCCGAGGTCGTCTATACGCGCAAAGACGACACTTTCATTCCGCTCGAGACGCGCACTGCGATCGCTAACCAAGAGCAGGCGGATCTGTTTATTTCCGTGCACGCCAATTCCAGCCGCGATCCCAACGCCCGCGGAGTCGAGACCTACTATCTGAATTTCACCTCGAACGCGGACGCCCTCGAAGTCGCTGCTCGTGAGAATGCGGTCTCGGCCAAATCGATCCACGAACTGGGAGACCTGGTGAAAAAGATCGCGCTTAAGGAAAAGATTGAGGAATCGCACGAGTTTGCCAGCGATGTGCAACAGGCCCTGCACACGGGCTTGTCCGCCAAGAGTTCCGGCATCCGCGATCGGGGCGTAAAGAAGGCTCCGTTTATCGTTCTGATCGGCGCCAACATGCCCTCAATCTTGGCTGAAATTTCGTTTGTGTCCAACCCCACCGACGAGCGCAAGCTCAGGACCCCGGAGTACAGGCAACGTATCGCCGAGTCGCTCTACCGTGGTGTCCAGAAATATGTGAGCGGGCTTAGCGGCGTGAAGGTCGCCACCAAGATGGCCAAAAGCGAAGGACAGTAAGGACTTCCGGGCCTTCTCCAAACCTACGAGAGCCGCTCGGACGCTCGCCTGAGTGGAAACTTTCCATGCTGGTCCGTAGTCTAATGGGATATGCGCGGATGCTGGCCGAGTGTCCGATCTTGTCGGCTCCAATGAAACGAATTCTTACTCTTCTCCTGCTCTTGATTTGCTTTGCGGGCCTTGGTTTTGCCCAGGCGCCACAACCTTCTCGCGCGAAACCTGCGACGGTCGCGCCGAACGGGGGATCCGGGGCAATCCTGCCGAATGATTTTGGTGGCTGGCATGTCGACGGAACCCCACAAACCAGCAAGGAAGCCAGTGCGGCCGATGCAGCGAATGCTCCCGTGCTCAAGGAATACGGCTTCCAGGACTTCCAGTCGTCCGTTTATACCCGCGAAGACGGGCGCCGGCTGAAAATTCGCGCGGCCCGCTTTGCCGATGCCAGCGGCGCCTATGGCGCGTTCACGTTTTACAAAACGCCGGAGATGCTGAATGAGAAAATCGGCGGCCAGGCTTCTTCGCTCAACAACCGCATTCTTTTCTACACCGGCAATGTTTTAGTGGATGCCGTCTTCGACCGGCTTACTGCGATGTCCGCCGCGGAGTTGCGCGAACTCGCGTCTAGCATTCCCAATCCGGCGGGCGGCGCCGGCAATCTTCCAGGTCTGCCTATTTACCTGCCAAAAGCGTCCTACATCAAGAACACCGCAAAGTATGCGCTCGGCCCGGCCACCTTGGATCGCATCGGTTCCCCGATCCCGTCGCAACTGGTCGATTTCGGTTCAGGCGCAGAAGTGGTGCTTGGTAGCTACACCTCCTCGGGTGGCGATGGAACGCTGATGCTGATTTCCTATCCGACACCGCAGATTGCTGCGGAGCACTTGCGCCGCATCGATGCCGCTCACCAAGCCAATCAGCAGCAACAGGCTGGAGCGCTGCCGTTTGCGGAAGTTGGGACGTTCCTCGACAAACGTACCGGGCCGATCGTTGCAATTGCTGCGGGGCCGTATGCGGAGGCGGAAGCCAAAACTCTCCTGAGCGCTGTCAATTACGACGCTGACGTCACCTGGAACGAAAACACGTATCTCGACAAGAAGAACAATCTCGCCAATCTGCTCGTCAACATCATTATCCTTTGCGCCATCCTCATCGGATTTGCGATGGTGGTCGGCCTTGCTTTCGGCGGTGCGCGCATTCTGCTGCGGCGCTGGCTCCCGAAAAGCGAGCAAGCGGAGCAAGTGGAATTCATCTCCCTCCACCTGGAATGAACGGTGGCTTCTCGGATTTCCACCGCACTCGTGAAATCGTTTCTATACCCGCATGGAGTACGTAAGTACTTCAAGCATGGCGGGTTACGGGCGAGCGATAGGCTGAATTTCTCATTTTGATACACTTGCTGTCATTGTTGGCAATGTTTATAAATGATTGAAAAGAAAGACATTTAATATTGAAAATTCGCTTGACACCCGAGTTTTTCGAACCATAAGATTTCGCCAGAAAGTTTTGGCGGAATTTGCCTTCCGTTAGAACTATTCTCCCTTGAAAAGAAGAGGCCGCCCAGTTGCCGGGTGGCCTTTTCGTTTCCAGCCTAGTTTCTGAGTTGGGGGCAACGTGACGCGTGGCAGTCGATCGTCATCCATCCGCGCTGATGTCCCTTGATGCATTCCGCGTGTGATTTATCACCACAAGCACGGCGGCCGCATATACCAGAAGCGCTCCAACATCAGCTCGGCCATGGAGAATGTGCAGCAGTGCGGCGAGCGCAAAAATCATAAGCAATACCCAGCCGCCTAGCGTGCTGGTTGCTGGAACAAGAAACAGGATCGCCGCGCCTACTTCCGGCCACGCCAGCGCGGGACGGATCCAGTGCGGCAATCCTGTCCTTGCAAAAGCGTGAATTCGTTCCGGCTCGAAGGCGAGCAAACACGATTCCAGCAAGACCACGAGCCCGACCGTCCAATGGAGAATGCGAATCGAGCAATCATGGGCCGGTGTGGTCATCGCGTCCTCGCGGGACTTTTCTTTTGGGTGCGGGTGCGCTTCGATGAAGCACGGAGCGCCGACCCGGCCTCGATCAGGCGGTGGCTCGCAGTCGCATCCAAGTCCAGCCCGTAAAAGCGCTTAAGCTCGCGAATTCTCTGCAAGGTCGACGGACTGAACGGCGCTTTTCCATCGAACGCATGCAGCACAATCCCCTCGATGAGGTCTCCCAATGTCATGTCGTGATACTCAGCGATTCCTTTGAGGACCTTGAGCAGCCGCTTTTCTAGCCGCACTCCGGTCTGCACCCGTTGCACGATGAACTTATCTTTTGATGTCATTGCCATATTGGTACCATGGTACCTGGGTACATTCAAGAAGCCTTTGTGAAAAGAGACCAGTGTGATTCCAGGACGCGGTGCGGGAGGTTGTAACTTGCTACTGGGCGCAAATGGACACGGCAGAGCGTCTGCAGCCAACAAATCCACAAAATGCGCGTGGTAAAATAACCACGTCCCACCGGAAAGCCGACGTAGCTCAGTTGGTAGAGCAGCCGATTCGTAATCGGCAGGTCATCGGTTCAAGTCCGATCGTCGGCTCCAG
>AR_comb_assmDRAFT_10304526_pt1 | contig 11125 bp, 9 predicted proteins | sample ArasoioldDNA_FD_10543 | JGI IMG/M metagenome (IMG submission 10543) | reverse complement strand
TCGCGCAGCACGTGGACGGCGAGCGCCGCGAACAGCAGTCCCATGACCAGTCCCAACGGATCGAAGAACGCCAGCGCGTAGACCGCGACACCGAAACCGGCGGCGTACCCCAGCCGGCCTGTGCGCAGCGACTGGAGCCAGAGGCAGGCGCAAGCCAGAACGATCACCGGTGTGACCGTATTGAGGACCGGGAAGAAAAAGAGCTTCGCCGGCACGAGCAGATAGAAGATGACGGCGGTGATCGCGACATCACGATCGGCCATCAGGTCGCGCACAAACCAATACAACAGCAGCGCGCCGAGATTCGAGATGAGGACGACCAGCCAGGCCAGCGTGACCGGCCGATCCGAGAGGCTTCCTAACGCGCCGACCAGCGCCAGTTTGCCCGGCATGTTGCTTTGTGCGTGCGTCGGCAGTTTGGGCCGCAGTTTCTCGAAGTCCCGGACGAGAGTGCGCGTGTCGTAGGCGAGCGTCGGGGAGTAGAACGAACTCGCGCCGTCGCTGACGAAGATCTGCTCGAAGCTATAACGTGTCACCTGCCGCACGCTCCCCTGGACGAAAAGGCCGACGGCAAGCCACGCCACGACGGTCCACCATTCGAACCGGCGGATGAGCATCGGTGTCACCGCAATGAGCAATCCACAGGCGATGCAGGCGTAAACGAAACTTCGCACAAACGAAGGTTGAAAGCCCTGCAGGTAGACGTAGACCCAGTTTCCTCGAGCCGAGCCGACCTCGAGGGACATTGTCAACAAACGGTAGGCGACCAGGAATGAGCACAGAGTGCCGCCGACAGCGGACGCCCACAGCGTCGCTCGTCCGAAGCCTGCGATGGGAGGATCACCAGCGGCCAAAGTCCGGGCTAGTGTATTCAGGTTTCGAATGCCGGGGAAGGTGGGCCTCGCGGGCACTTGTGCCGATAAATGAGGACAAGGGGGGCACCCTTGCGGGAACCGCCCGCGGTGGCGGGCAATCTTGCGTAGATGCAGCCCATTCCGTGAAGTGACGCGATGGGCCGCAGAGGTATGTCGTCTCCTCCCCGGAGGCAGTTATGAGGAATTTACAGTCGGCGGTCGTTGCTCTAATGCTCGTCGGCACGATGGCCGCACCGGTCGTCGCGCAGGAGCGGCCTGTCGCAGGGCGAATCAAGGTTTCGACGGGCGCCGCGTTCATCGTTCGCGACGGCGCGCAGCTTCCCGCCGAGCTCGGGCAGAACCTGTTCGAGACGGACGGGCTTCGAACAGGCGGGGACGGGAAGATCGGCGTGACGCTGAACGATGACACCCGGCTGTCGCTCGGCCCGAACAGCGAGCTCAAGCTCGAACGCTTTACCTACGCCCCAGCCGATAGCAGTTTCGGTTTGGCGCTCAAGTTCATCAGGGGCGCGGCGACCTACGTTTCAGGCCGCATTGCGAAGCTCGCGCCTGACTCAATCCGCCTCGAAACGCCGGCCGCCATCGTGGGCGTGCGAGGGACGACGCTGGCAATCAGCGTTCTGCCGGAGTGAGGGGAGCCCGGACGCTCGGCGCCTGGCTGGCGATCGCGGCCGCCGTGATCGCGGCGGCCTGCGGTCCCAAGCGCATACCCGACCGCGTTCCCCCGGGGCAGTCGTTGACCGTGCTGCTGCAGGACTCGGACACGCGTTCGACCGGTGCGGCACGTGTCTCGAACTCCTTCGGGTCTGTCGACCTCCAAGCCGAACGTGATCTTGCGACGGCAACTGCAGATCGCGCTCCCGTTCTCGGCAAGATGAGCGCTGAGGAGGTGACGAGAATCTTCGGCGACGCGTTGTCAGCCTTGCCGCCTGCGCCGGGACGCTTCACCCTGTTCTTCAGGTTCGAGTCGGACGCGCTGACGGATCAATCGCAAGCGCTCATCCCGGAAATTCTCGCGGCCGTGAAAAAGCATGCGGTCCAGGACGTCGTCGTCATCGGGCACACCGACACGATGGGAACCCAGCAGGCGAACTTCGGGCTCGGGTTGAAGCGGGCGATGATGGTTCGAAACCTCCTGGTCGCTGCCGGCCTCGATGGCTCGACAATCGCCGTCACGTCGGTCGGCGAGCTCGATCCGATCGTCAAGACTCCCGATGAAACGCCGGAGCCCCGCAATCGGCGCGTCGACATTGCCGTGAGGTAGTCGCACGCCGTGGCAGGATCCCCGAACGCGCGGAAGACGCCTCGGCGTCTCGTGTTTCTGTACGGCCCGGCTGCCGTGATCGTCACCGCTGTGCTCGCTGTCTTTCCGCCTGCGTTCCTCGGGCGGCTGGACAACGCCGCGTACGACATCCTGCTTCGATCCATTCGCACGCAGCAGCCCGGCGGCCGCGTCGTCATCGTCGACGTCGACGAACGAAGCCTGTCGACGATCGGCCAGTGGCCCTGGCGTCGCGACCTGATCGGCAGGTTGATCGCTCGCCTGAGGGAAATGGGCGCAGCGACCGTCGCGCTCGACATTGTTTTCGCCGAACCCGATCGCGGCGGCGATTCCGGCGGTTCCGATCGACCTCCGGTTGCAAGCGCTCGAGCCACCTCCGACGAAGCGCTCGCCGCGACGCTTCGCGACGGTCGCGTCGTGCTCGGCAACGCGATGAGATTCGACAATTTCCCGGCTGAGGGAAGCGAATGCGCGCTGCATCCGGTCAGTCCTGCGGTCGTCCATGCCGGAGATGAAACGGGCGACACGCCGTACTTTCAGGCAACGGGCGTTGTGTGCAACCTCGCGATGCTGTCGCGGGCGGCAGGCGCTTCGGGTTTCATGAACGCCGCGCCCGATCCCGACGGCATTTTGAGACGCGCGCCTCTCCTCATCGAGTTCGACGGCCGCGTCTACCCATCGCTCGCACTCGCCGCCGTGATGACGGCGACCGGTTCGCGCGACCTGGTGCTTCGGATCTCGAACGTCAATTCCGCGTCGTTGAGCGTCGATAACCGTGTCGTGCCGGTGGATGGCAGGGCCAACCTGTTGCTGCGCTATCGGGGAAAGAAGCAAACGTTCCCGTACATTTCGGCCGCCGACGTCCTTGGCGGCCGCGTCCCGGCTGGAACGCTGAAGGACAAGGTTGTGTTCGTCGGCACGACCGCGCTCGGAACCCGGGAGGTCGTGGCGACGCCGCTCGACACGCTGTTTGCCGGCGTCGAGGTCCAGGCGACCGTCGCCGACAATTTGCTGCAGCAGGACTTCATCAGCAGATCTCAAGTCGCGACGGTTCTTGAAGGCATGGTCGTGCTCGTCCTGGGCGTTGCGGTCGCGTGGCTCGTGGCGAGCACAGGAGCCATGGCCGGTGTGTTCGGGAGCGCGATCGGCATCGCCGCCGTTTGGTATTCCGCAGGCTGGGTGCTCTCGACGACGGGCGTCTTCATCTCGCCGCTGTTTCCCACGATCGGTGCGACAGCGGCGCTGGGCATCGTGACGCTCGTCAACTTCGCCGTCGAACGCGGACGGGCGGACACGGCCGGACGCGAAAAAACCAATGCGCAGCGCCTGATGGTGCAGACACTCCTGTCGCTGACCGAGACCAGGGATGCCGAGACCGGCCGTCACTCGCGTCGGACGCAGCAATACGTCAGGCTGCTCGCCGAGCAGCTGTCAACCCATTCCGAGCACCAGGACTACCTGACACCCGAACGGATCGACCTGGTGTCGAGCCTCGCGCCGCTTCACGACATCGGCAAGGTTGGCGTGCCCGATCACATCCTGAATAAACCCGGCGCGCTGACGCCCGACGAGCTTGCGGAAATGCAGAAGCATCCGCAGTACGGGTACGAGGTGATCCTGAAGGCGGAAGGCCGGGTCGGCGTGCGCGACGATGCGATCCTGGCGATGGCCAAAGACATCGTCTACACCCATCACGAACGCTGGGACGGAACCGGCTACCCGCGACGGCTGCGCGGCGCGGAGATTCCGGTCGAGGGCCGGATCATGGCCGTCGTGGATGTCTACGACGCCACCACCACAAGGTCGCTTTATCGTCCGCCGATGTCGCATGACGACGCCGTCAAGTTCATCGTTGAACGAAGAGCTACGCACTTTGATCCTGCCGTCGTGCAGGCCTTCGTCGACGTCGCGCCTCGCTTCAAGATCGTGAGCGCCGAAAACGAAGGCTGAGTGGAGTGGAACCCTTCACTCAGCCTCCAGCACGCCAAGTTCTTACGCGGATCTGGCGTTTCCCGCCGCGGATTCATTCATACCCGACGGGCGCGCGGCAAACGCCTTCTCGGTAGCGACCTCGTAGCAGGCATTCTCGCTCGAGTCTCCCAGCGTCGAGTCCACGTAGCGCTGAACGACGTCGACCGACGGCGCCTCCCAGAGACACGTCACAGCCGAGCCATCGCGGCTCGGGTAAAACTGGAGTCCGCGCACGCCGGCCGGCGCGCCTTCGTTCTTGACGAGTTTGTCGCCGCGCGAGAAGGCGATCTGCGGGTTCTTGATCCGATGCTGCACCACGACATACATCTCCGCACCTCCTGGGCTGGCCGGTTGAATTCCGGCATTTCGTTACACTGTAACGTAACAACGTTACGTTAAACTGTCAAGTATGGGGCGGCCGAGAGAACATGACGAGGCGACGCGCGAGCTGCTCCGCGCGGCCGCCGAGCGCATCGTCGCCGAAGAGGGCCTTGGGGCGCTGTCGGTGCGCGCCGTCGCCGATGCGGCGCGAACGACGACCCGGGCCGTTTACAGCACATTCGGGTCGAAGGACGGGTTGGTGGACTCGCTCGCCCAGACGGCCTTCGAATTCCTCTACACGGAAATCGAGAAGCTACCGGAAACGAAGGATCCGACTAGCGACCTCGTCGACATGGCGATCAAGGCGTTCCGACGGCTCGCCCTCGAACACCCGGCGCTCTATCGGATCGCCTTCCAGCGGGTCGCGCCTGCGCTGCGCGCCGGGCCCGACGTGACGGCAGCGCGTCAGCGTGCGTTCACGCAACTGCAGGACAAGATCCGGAGGCTGGAGCGAAAGGGCCTGCTGGGTCGTGTCTCGCTCCACGACGCGACGGTCGCGATCGAAGCCATGATGGAGGGACTTGCCAACGCCGAACTGCGTGGTGCCACCCTGCCGATCCTGGCTCCCGGCAAGGAGAAGCAGGCATGGCGTCGAGCGCTTAGCACGCTGATTCGCGGGTTCGGGTCCGCTGACTGAGGTCGCCGATTCGGACGGTGTGAGGGATCGGCAGGATCCAGTGCATAGAGCCTCCTGGATCCAGCCGCAATCGCCGACGAATCATTCGACGCGCGCCAGCTTGATCGTCACGGGAGCGGCGCTCGGCCCCGAAGGCGTGCGAGTCTGCGTCAGGGTCAGCGAATCGCCGTTTCGCTGATAGGTGTAGACGCTCGTCGCGCCGTTCATCATCGCCGCGGGATTCTTCGCGACCGTCGCTTGCATCGTGACGTTGTTGCCGGCCACCTCGAACGTGCCGGCCTCGGCCACGAAGGGCCCCCACGCCGCGCGCAGTTCGTCCGCGGATGCTGTCGCCGGATCCCTCAACACCGGCCGGGCCCCTTCCGCGTGCACCTCGACGCGGCTGTAGTGCTTCCCGTGAAAGATGGCCAGTGTTGCAGCGGCTCGGAACGTCTGAGGCGTCGGGCCAGGCACGACAACCTCGACTGTCTTCCACACCCCTTCGAATGCCTCCCGTGATTCAGAGGCTTTCAACCTCGACACCGTAGCCACGAGCAGCGTCGCGCTCAGCACTGTCACGGCCACCAGAATGTTCGAATGCATCGCCATAAAACCCTCCTACGACGCGAGTCTGCGATGCCGCTCTCGCAAGCTCAAGCGTCATCAGGCGCCGGGAAGCGGGTGGCGTCTAATGGCGCACCGCTGCGCTATGCTTTCGACTCCGTGAGTGAGACCACGAATGGTCCGCCGCCCGCAGGTGAGCGTCGCCGGCTGGACTCATGGAAGGAAATCGCCGCGTATCTCGGACGAGGCATCCGCACCGTCCAACGCTGGGAACGTGAAGAAGGTCTTCCTGTGCACCGCCTCGCCCACGCGGACCGCGGCAGTGTCTTCGCCGATTCGACAGAGCTGACAGAGTGGTGGAAGAGCCGTGAGATCGCGCCGGCCGCGAAACCGTCGCCGGTTGTCGACGCTCCTCCCGAACCGCGGCTTCAGCGAGTCACCACCACGACGGCTGCCACGTTCTGGCCGTCGTTGTCATCGGATAGTCGGATGGTCGTGTACGTATCCGATGCGGGACAGGATGGCGCGACGCCGCAGGTGTGGCTGCAACAGGTGGGCGGGGCCGCCGTGCAGCTCACGAAGGGCATGCGCGAGTGTGCCGAGCCCGCCTTTTCTCATGACGACACGCGCGTGATCTTCAGCGCGGCGGCCGACTCGACTCGGCACGTCTACGAAGTGCCGACACTCGGCGGACAGCCGCGGATATTGAAGCGGATGGCGCAAGGCGCACGCTTCGCGCCTGACGGCAAATCGCTTGTGTATCTCGCGATCGATTCGCCCGACGCCGTGCGAATCGTGTCAGCGGACGGCGGCGAACGGGTGGTGGCGACGGGTCTCGTCGATGTCGCGTTTGCCACGTGGTCCGAGGATTGCCGGCATCTGCTCGTCGTCGGTCACCCAAACCCCTCGGCCGATCTCGATTGCTGGATCGTGCCGGTGGATGGCGGACCGCCGGTCGATACCGGCGTGTTTCGCCGGGCGCGACAACAGGGCGCGATCATCATCTCGATGGCGGTCGCCTGGACGGGGGATTCGATCTTCTTCACGGCGGCCGGAAGGCCGGGCATCCACGTGTGGCGGCAGCGTGTCTCGCCGGGGACGTTCGTTGCGATCGGCTCGCCGGAAATGATGACGCCGGGTGCCGACTCCGCGTTCTTCCCCACCGTTGCTCGCCAGCGATTGGGCTTTGTCGGGGTTCACGCCGACACCAACATGTGGTCCGTCGGGATCGACGCCCAGACCGGAATCGCACGAGGTCAACCTCAACGTCTCACCCGCGGCGGAGGCTTCGTCAGCTATTTCAGCATGTCGCGCGACGGGAATACGCTCGCCTACTTTGCCGCGGGATCGAGCGGCGCCGCGGTGCGCATCAGAGACGTAGAGCGGGGCAGCGAGGCAGTGCTCGGGGGAGACGCCGGCGACAATCGCGGTTTTCCGGTGATCTCGCTTGACGGGAAACGCCTCGCGTTCGGAACGCTGGTCGCTGGACCGCCGGTCAGACGTCCGGTGCTCGTGGCGAATCTCGCGGACGGAAAGTCCCAGTTGATCTTCGAAGACTGCGGCGGCCGTCCGCGACTCTGGCTGGACGACGTGCAACTGTTGGCCGAGACCTACGGTGCGGGGCTCAATTCGTTCATCGTGCTCGACATGCGCAAGGCCACGCAGCGCCCGCTGCTGTCTTCGCGCGAGCGCCGCGTGTCGAACCCTCGCCTTTCTCCCGATGCACGGTGGCTGGCCTTCGACGCGACGACACCGGGCGGATCGCCTTCGGTGCTCCTGGCGCGGCTCGACGACGGCCATGCGGCAGATGAGACCGCGTGGATCCGTGTTGAGACCGATGCGAGTCACCCGTTCTGGTCGCGAGACGGCCGCCTGCTGTACTACCTGCCGGCGACGCCGACCGTTGATATTCGAAACCGCGTAGCTGCCCGGCCCTTCGATCCCGGTGACGGAAGCGTCGGCCAGGAACGTATCGACGTGCTCGCGTTGTCGGAAATGATCGTGCCGGCGATGATCGGCGCCGCCGCGCCCATCGTCGCCGGCGATCAAATAGTTTTTCTGCTCGGGAACTACCGCGGTGACATCTGGATCATGGATGTCTAGTCTGACTTCGCCGAGGTCGTCAAAACTGGTCTGTAAACGTTGACTTAATGTCGCTTTAGAGGCGAGGCCGCGCCCGCGCGCTCAGCCAGACAACAGGGCGGGGAGCGTCCTCATGAAGAGGCGAATGTCGCCGATCTGGGCGGTGGTCGAGATGAACTCGAACGCGGTCGGGCTGACCGACATCGTGCTTCGCTGCAGAACGGCTGTCAGCGCCGCGGGCAGGATGGGACACTCGTCCAACAATCCGAGCACGCTCGTCCAGGCGGTCATGTCGAGCATCGCGAGTACGTCGGCGGCGTCGCGCGCCAGCCACGGTGTGCCGGCCTCGCGCTGCTTTACGAGCGCGCGCTGCAGCGCGCGGATTCCGTGGCGAGTGTCGGCATCGGCACATTGAAGATCGGCCAACGCCGACGCGAGCTGATCCGCGACGAACAGGCTCACGTCCTGGTACAGCACCGACCAGCCCGCTTCGAACGCGGTCACGAGGTCGTGATCCGCGAGAAATGCCTCGAGAGGCGCCGGCCGGCATTCGAGACCGAGGTTGCAAATGCACCGAGCCGCATCGGACGCTTCCCGGGGCGTGAACGGGCGCGACTGAACGGAGGATCCCGCGAGCAATGTGTTCGCGAGGAACGCGAGCTCACGACTGCGCGCGAGGTACGCGGTCTCGTGCTGCAGCACGAACTCCATCAGCCGCTTCAGGTGCGGGAGTCTCGCTTGCCCGCCGTCGCCTTGGCGAAGGCGGGGGGCTCGAGGATCCTCGTCTCCAGCTTCGAGCAGCGCCCGCGGCTGGTCCAGCATCAGGCCAGCCTCGGCCAGCAATTGACTGACCGCTTCGATGGTCGTGGGGATGTCGTCTGTCGCGTCGGGGTCTGCCGCACTCTCAAGCGTGCCTGCAGGTGTCGGTTCTGGTGTGGTGTCGGCTTCTTCTTCGGCCGCTCGAAAGTACGCCGCGGCGATCGGGTTGCTTCCGAGCGGCGCCGCGGCCCGCGGCTGCCGCGCCATCTGGAGGAAGGCGCGCGCGTCGGCCGGAGTCGCGTAGCCCTGCCGCGATCGTCGTCGTTCGCGTTCGATCGCGAAGTCCTGGAGATGCTGCTCCGGTGCCATCAGCAGATCGTCGAGGCCGTCGATCTCAGGCCTGGAGTTGGACAGGGGGCGGCATCCCCGCATCACCGCGTGAAAGTAATCGTTATGCTCGGTCTCGAGAGTGACGAGGAGCGTGACGATCGCATCCCACGCATCGCTTCTCCGCGCCCGCACCAGATAACCGCCCAGTTCACACTCGGGCACGTCACGGCTCGTCTCGCTGTTCATCAGGTCGTGGCGCTCGATCGACTCGTCATCACTCTGTGCGATCGGTTCGAACGTGCCAGGGTCGAAGACACGCACGTAACGGGAAAGGCCGACGATCACGAGGTGCGTGTCAAGCGCGGCGACGGTGCGCGCAGCCACCGAGTCGCCGGCGTCCACCAGCACCTCGAGCCATTCGCCGAAACGATCGACGTCGAACTGATCGTCCTGTCCCGGCTGCGTGCGGCGCCACAGGTCGAGGTCGAGCAGGGAAGTCAGCTGCGCCGGCGTCGCAGAGGTGACGATCTCGCCGCACGCATCGAGTCCGCGGTGGTGGATGAGCTGATGCAGCGTCTCCGGCGCGAGGTGCGGGACCACCCGCGCGAGCAATGGCGAGTCCAGGAGACGCGCGAGCCGATCGTCCACCGAGCCCCCACCGCGGGGCGCCGTTTCGCGCTTCGGGGTTATCGACATGGGCCGGCGATAATACCCGTCCGGCAGGCCAACAAACAGTCTTGAAGAGTGGAGCGGTGTCAGGGGATACTATTCATGGGATTGACGTCCGTCATCCACCCTGGTCCCTCCGGGGCCTCGCCTTTCCTCAATCCCAATCGCAACGGAAGCCGAACCTATGCCGTACCGTGACATGCCGCTCGCTGCATTGACGTTCGTGATCGGCGCCGCGATCACCCTGGGGCCTGCGCTCGTGGCCGGCCAGACCAACGCGCAGCCGGTGCAATACCGATCACCCGAAGGCGTGGAGTATCGCTCGCTCCCCGATACCGACGCCGTCAAGAGCGCGCGGGCCGCGCTCGACGCCGACCCGAAGAACATTTCGAAGATCATCGATCTCGGCGTAGCCCAGTCCGGAGCGCGGCAGTTTCGCGAAGCCATTGCGACATTCACGCGCGGGCTCGAGATCGAACCCAACAACGCGTTGCTCCTCCGATGGCGCGGGCATCGCTACCTGTCGGTGCGTGAATTCGATCGCGCGTTCGCTGATCTCACTCGCGGCGGCGCCATCGATCCGACGATCTACGGCATCTGGTACCACCTCGGTGTCGTGCAATTTCTGCGCGGAAACTTTGCCGATGCGGCCGCATCGTTCGCCAAGGCGCAACCGATCGCGCCGGACGCCGGCGAACTGGCGGGTTCGACCGACTGGCTGTGGATGTCGCTCAGCCGGGCCGGGCGTGGCGCTGAAGCCAAGGCGATGCTGGATCGCCGGCCGGACTCGAAACCAGTGACCAATGCCTACACGCGACGCCTGCAGCTCTACCGCGGCGAGATCGGTCCGGAGGCCGTGATCACCGCAGTCGACACGGACGAAGTGCAGGTCGCGACCCTTGCCTACGGCCTTGGCAACTGGTACCTCGTGCGGGGCGACAAGGCGCAGGCGCGCCGGTCGTTCGAGCGGTCGATCCAGTCGGGCGGGTGGCCCGGCTTCGGATTCATCGTGTCGGAAGTGGAGCTCCGGCGGCTTCGTTGAAGTCGGGATCGGGTCCGTGCACGGGGCAACTCGTTCGGGTCTAAACTTCGGGGCATGAGAACTGCCCTCTTGATTGCCCTCCTCGGTGCGGCGACAGTTGACGCGTTGAACGCGGCAACGCCCGCGCCGATTGCCTGCGAAACGCTGGCGCAGATGACGGTGAAGAACGGACAGGTGCTGTCGGCTGAGTCCGTGCCGGCAGGCGCGTTCATGCCTCCCAATGCGACCAACGCGACTGCGGCCGAGGCATTCAAAACCGTTCCGGCGTTCTGTCGCGTGTCGCTGAAGCTGACTCCGACGAGCGATTCCGATATCCGCGTTGAAGTCTGGCTGCCGCAGTCGGGATGGAATCGCAAGCTGCAGGCCTCGGGTAACGGCGGCCTGGGGGGAGCGATTCCCTATCCGGCGATGGCGGCGTCGGTGAAAGCCGGATACGCCGCCGCCGGAACGGACACGGGTCACGTGGGCGGCAACGCCGATTTCGTCGCCGGCCATCACGAGAAACTCGTGGACTTCGCCTATCGCGCGATTCACGAGATGACGGTGACCGCGAA
>AR_comb_assmDRAFT_10069650_pt1 | contig 11127 bp, 7 predicted proteins | sample ArasoioldDNA_FD_10543 | JGI IMG/M metagenome (IMG submission 10543) | reverse complement strand
CAGGAGAAGCGGGCTCGTGAAGTTCGCCGTCCGCTGGCCCTGCGTGCCCGACTGCGCCCGGTACTGGCCCGAGAACTCGATGTTCCAGGGCGCCATCCACAGGCCGGAGGCACGCGTTTCCCAGTTCCACGTCTCGTCGACGGCGAACGCGTCGTCGTTCGGGCTGACCGGCACGGCGGACAGCCACGTGTTCTTCTTGTAGGTCCAGAACGAGAACGAGCCGTTCCACTTCTTCGAGTAGCGCTTGGTGACGTTGAACTCGATGCTCGTCGACGTATCCGGCCGATCGCCGGGCGCCGACTGCTGCTGCGTCGGGTTGAACGCCACGCCCGCATACGCCGGCGAATAGGTGTAGATGTCCACGAGCTGATTCGTCACCGGATCGAGCATCGGCACGACGACGTTGTAGACGTCGTACGGACGCAGCGGTGTGATCACCCCGTAGTTGTAGTTGATGCGGTGGTAGATGTAGCCGACGCTCGCCGCCACGTTCGGCACGAGCTGCTGCTCGACGCGCGCCGTGTACTCGTAGATCTTCGGCTGCTTCAGGTCGTGGTTGACGAGCAGGTTGCTGCCGCCCGTCGCGCTCACGAAGGCCGGGCTGTTCGGGTTGAACGCCGCGACCTGCTCCGGCGAGATATCGCAGCTCGTGTTGTTGAACGAGTTGTTGATGAACCCGGTGTTCACGCAGGGGCCGCTCCAGCGATACGTCGTCGTGACGATGCCGTTGGGGTTGAAGTCGCCGGCGTAGTCGGCGCCCATCGTGTCGCCGAAGAGGCCGAAGCCGCCCTTGAGGACCGTCTTGCCGTGGCCGAACACGTCCCACGCGCCGCCGATGCGCGGCACGAAGTCGGTCCACGTGAGGATGTCCTGGCCCGGATAGCTCGCCTGGGGGCTCAGCTGACCGGCCGGCTTCTCCTGGTCGCCATAGAAGGAGTGATAGCGATCCCAGCGCACGCCGTAGTTCAGGGTGACCCGTCCGAGCTGCCAGTTGTCAGTGGCGAACAGCGCCTGGTTGTAGAGATCGTTGTCCGCATCGACCGGGTAGTTGTAGGTGCGGATCTGGAACGGCAGGCCTTTGTTCAGTACGACCATGTAGTCGCCGTGCGCCTGATCGGTCGGGACCTGCGTCGCGCGCCCTTCGAGGTTGAACTCGCCGCCGAACTTGAACTGGTGATGGCCGCTCACATACGTGAGGTTGCCCTTGAACGGCTGCCGGTACGACGGACGCTTGACCGGCTGCTCGTGCGGACCGGTCATCAGCCCTGTCGTCTGTTCACGGGTGCTCGGCTGGCCCAGCTTGTCCATGCCGTCCTGGACCGTGTAGACCGTTTGCGACTTCGCCGAGCCCACGATCGCGTTCACCACCATGCTGTGGGTCGGCGTCCACTGGATCTCCCCCTTGAACACGTCGACCGTCTGGTGCTGGACCTGCGTCGACGGCAGCGGGCGGGTCAACGCCGCGGCCATCGCGCTGTTGTACTTGCGCGTGCCGGTGTAGACGCCGTTGACGCGCATGTTGGGTTTCGGCTGATAGCTGATCTTGACCGTCTTCTGCGGCAGCGTGCCGGTGATGAAGGCGGGCGGCGCGTCACCGCACGTCCAGCACCCCTGCGCATTCGGCGCCGCGACGAAGTTGATCTGCCCCGTCGTCTGCGACTGCTCGCTGGCGGCGACGTAGAACCACAGCTTGTCGCGGATGATGCGGCCACCGGCATCGAGCGCGTAGGCGTAGTACTTCTTGAGCGGGTTCGTGAAGGTCACGCCCTGCGCCTTCAACTCCGGCGTGATGTTGTTGTCCTGCCAGTCCTGGTTCTCGTAGTCGCCGTAGAGCGAGCCATGGAACTGGTTGCCGCCCGACTTGATGACGGCTTCCATGTTGAAGCCCGGCATCGCCACGTCCGCGTTGTTGCCCGACGTCCTGAACTCGACTTCGGAGAAGTTGTATGACGAGAGATACATGCCGGTATTGAAGTCGTGCGACGTCGTGATGTTCACGCCCTCCACGTTCATCGTCGGCACCAGGTTCACGCCGTAGGTGGCGACGGCCGAGCGCGACGCGAGGTTGCTGTCGCCGACGTCCGGTTTGCCGGCGACGGTGATGCCGGAGACCATCGGGAAGAGCTCCTGCATCGTGCGGCCCTTGGGAATCGTCCGCAGCTCCTCCGCTTGCAGCGCTACCGCGTGCGCCGAGTTCGCCGTGTCGACAACCGGGCTCTGGCCGCTCACTTGAACGGTCTCCCCCAACCCGCCGACCTTCAACACCACGTCGACCCGCGCCGCAAACCCGACCGGGAGGTTGAGGCCATCGCGAACGTGGGTGGTGAATCCGGAGAGCTCGAACGACACGCGGTAGAGACCCGGCGCCGGGAGATCGCGCAGCACGTATGCGCCGGTGGCGTCGGTCACAGCGGAGACTTGCGGCAACTGCAGTGCCGGGCTGGTGGCGGTCACGGTGACGCCGGGCAGCACGCCACCGCTTTCATCTGAGACGGTGCCCGTGATGCTGGCGTTCGCGGAGGCCTGCGCCCACACCGTTGTCGGGGCGAGTCCAACCATCAACGACAACGCCAGCAGCAGCGTCACGGGCCATGTGCGGAGCGTTGGAACCTTACTCGACTGCGACAACATTTCTCACCTCCGGGGATTACTGCAGACTGCTAATCCCTTTGATCGCGCTCATGACAATCCCCTCCTCCGCCACCGAAACGAACCTTCCCCTCGCGCGCCCTCAGCGATGCGGGCTCGTCGAGTTGCCGTCGTATACCCCTGTCTTGGGAATCTCCTCGCTGTACGGGCCCGTGTACTTGCCGACGTGCATGCCGTTGCGCGTGTCGATCCAGTACATGAGGCCGTCCTTGAACACCGGATAGCCGCGTGCGCCGCCGAGCGGCAGCGGAATCGCGTGACCGACTTCACGCGGCATGAACGGGTTCGAGATGTCGAACACGCGCAGGCCGTGCGCATACCAGCCGACGAACACGAGGTCCTTGAAAACGGTCGGATTGTGGACCTGCTGCTCGAGGCGATCGAAGCGCCGCGGCCTGGGCTGGCCGTTCGGCTCGTTGACGGGCTCGTTCAGACACTCGTCGAGCACGTCGTGCGGGATGGCAAAGCCGCCGACCATGATCGGGACGGTTTCGACCTCGACCGACAGGACGCGGCCGTAGGACGTCGGGCAGCCGAAGTTCTCGTCGGTCATGATCACGTAGGCCGGACGATTCTTGGTGTTGCCCTTCACCTGCGCGGGGCTGTTCGGCACGATCACCGCGCTGTGGCTGGCGGTGCCGCTGTTGAACGGCGGATGCACGTCGAACCGCGAGCGCGTCAGCATCACCAGATAGCGCTCCGCCTTGACCTCGGGCAGCGCATCGGTCGCCAGGAACGCCTTCAACCCCGGGTCGTCGGCAATCACCATGTGCAGGCAGTCGTTGGCGATCTCGGGAAGCTTCGAGGCGTCGATCGCGCCGTTGACGCGCACCACCGTCGACCGCTGATGACATCCGGCGTTGCCGCTCGCGAGCGCAGCGTCCGTCGCGTGCGCCAGGCCCTCGGAGTTCAGGATGTACATGCCCGCGGTGCCGCCCGCCACATACACGCGCTCGCCGTCATCGGAGACCGAGAGCGAGTGCAGGTGGTTGCCCTCCGTCGCCAGGTGCTCGCCGGGCATCCCCTTCTTGTTCTTGACGCCCGTGTAGTCGGCGAAGCGACCGTCGGCGAAGAGGCCGGTCGAGTCCGGCTTCTCGTTGGCGGGCGGGCCGCCCACGTTCGGCAGGCTGAAGCCGGCGAGGAGCTTGAGCGACGGGAGCAGCTCGCCCGTCGTCTCGTCGGTCACCGCCCAGACGTAGGCGTCGGCGATCGTGAGCTCCGGATGCTCGGGATCGGGCACGCCGGCTTCCGTCATCGTCATGAAGACGAGGATGCGGTTCTGGTTCTTCGGGTCGTGCCACATGTAGAACTCGTGCGGGCCGCCGGCATACTCCTGCGAATACATCTGCTTCGACGGCAGGCAGGTGTTCGGATCGATCTGATAGGCCTCAATCACGCTCTCGACGAGACGGACGAGGATCTGCCGATCTTCGCCCTTCGCGTTCTTGTAGAGGACCGATCGCGCTTCTTTGTCGTCGAGACCGGGGCCGCGATTCTTGCGACGAACGGCGATGCCAGGCGTGGGGATTTCGCCGACCACGACCGGCGCCGTCTTTTCGGGATTCGGTTGAATCTTCAGAACGTTCATCGCGTGGATGTCGTTGGTCTCGCTGCGATGGCCGGCGTAGATGCACTGTCCGGCGATCGTGAAGCTGCGGCCGTCGCCGGTGCCGTCGATATCGCCGTTCTTCCAGGTGCCCGTCTCGGCATCCTTCTGGGAGGGCACGAGCGCGATCCAGTGCAGATGCTGGATGTTGCGGAACAGGTGCAGCTGTTTCTCGAGCAGTGCAAATCCGGCGCGGGCGTCGGCTTCGGATGATTTCGCGTCGACCTTGCCTTCGCGATTGACACGGGCCGACGGCATTTCCTCCATCGGCGTCTTGAACGGGCTCGGCTGACACCCGGACGTGTTCTTCGCGTAGTCCACGCACGTGGACGGCTGCTGCGGCGAAGCCGACCCGGTCACGCTCATCGCGATCGCGAGTCCGATCGCGCAGACGACGGCGAGACGAATTCTCATCGGAACATGCATCTCGAAAACCCTTTCTTTCGTTCGGCGGCGGGACTGTAGCACGAGAACCAAGCGCGTCTACTCGCCGGATACAACACGTTACAATTCATGAGGTTCACCGGCGACGCACGCGCGACCGCGCGTACGCGTTACATCCTGATACATTCCACGCTCCTGCCGATTGCTATAGTGCGGCGTCGATTCGACGCCGTGCGCGTGCGAATCCGATTCATTGCCACTCAACGTACTGGGCAGAGCGTTCTCAACCCATGGACACGATTTCAACGGGCTACGACGTTCGATCGGCGACGCCTTCGCTCGCCTGGCGCGTGCGGACGATTGCCGGTGGATCGATCGGCAATCTCGTCGAGTGGTACGACTGGTACGTCTACGCCGCGTTCGCGTTCTACTTCGCGCCGACGTTCTTTCCGGCCGGCAATCAGACGGTTCAACTCCTCAACACGGCGGCGGTGTTCGCGCTCGGTTTCTTCGTGCGGCCGATCGGCAGCTGGTTGATGGGACTGTACGCGGATCGCGTCGGCCGTCGCGCCGCGCTGGTGCTGTCGATGGTGGCGATGGGAACGGGGTCGCTGCTGATCGGCGTGACGCCCGGGCACAAGTCGATCGGCGTCCTCGCGCCGGTGGTGCTGATGATCGCGCGCATCATCCAGGGCCTCAGCGTCGGCGGCGAGTACGCGGCGAGCGCGACGTATCTCAGCGAGGTCGCCGGACAGAAGCGACGGGGCTTCTGGTCGAGTTTTCAATATCTCACGCTGATTCTCGGTCAGCTTCTCGCTCTTGCGGTGCTGCTACTCCTCCAGCAGTTCCTCTCGGGCGAGGAGCTGGCCGCGTGGGGATGGCGGGTGCCGTTCTTCCTGGGTTTCGTCTGCGCGATGGGCGCGCTCTGGGTCATGCTCGGCATCGAGGAGACCAGCTCGTTCACGGCGCTCCAGCGCCGCGCCAAGCCGGTTCAACCCTGGCGGGTCATGGCGCAGCATCCCCGCGAGCTCGCGATCGTGGTCGGCCTGACCACCGGCGGCACGGTGGCCTTCTACACGTTCAGCACCTACGCGCAGAAGTTCCTGGTCAATACGTCCGGCTTCTCGAAGACGATGGCGTCGCAGATCGCGGCGGCCTCGCTCGTCGCGTTCATGCTGCTGCAGCCGATCATGGGCTGGTTCTCCGATCGGGTCGGCCGACGACCTCTGCTGATTGCCTTTGGCGCCATCGGCGCGCTGACCACGGTGCCGCTGATGAACGCCATCGGCAGCACGCGCAGCCCGTTTGTCGCCTTCTTCCTCGTGACCCTCGCCCTCGCGAACGTCAGCGCCTATACGTCGATCGGCGCGGTGTTCAAGGCGGAGCTCTTTCCCGCGGAAATCCGCACGCTCGGCGTCGGTCTTCCGTATGCGATCGTCGTGTCCGTGTTTGGCGGCACCGCCGAATACATCGCGCTGTGGCTCAAGGCCTCCGGACACGAGTCCTGGTTCTACTGGTACGTGAGCGCCTGCATGTGCGTCGCTCTCATCACGGCTCTCGCGATGCGCGAGACGCGCCTCAAGAGCCGCATCCTCGAGGATTGACCCGAAGCCGGCGCGCTTGTGTCGGATGGTGCTTTCCCATAGACTCGGCGGACGAGCGGCCGGACCGCTTACGGTGCACTCCCCTCGGCGCCCGGGTATCCGGCCGCAAACCCGCCGAGGCCCTCAATACACACCACAGGTCGTCGATGGCCCCTACGGAACTTCGCGTGTTCGTGCTGTTGCTGATCGCAGCACTGGCCGCGAGCTGTGCGGCGGCGCCACCGCCGCCCGCGCCGATCCGCATCCGGATCGCGACCGGCAGCAAGTCCGGCATCTACGATCCGCTCGGGCGGGCCCTCGCGAAGATCTACAACAAGCAGATCCCGAACGTGTCGGCGTCGGCGTTCGAGACGACCGGATCGCTGTTCAACATCCGCGCGATCGAGGAGGGACGCGCGGAGCTCGCGTTCAGCCAGGCCGACGTCGCCTACCTGGCGTTCCAGGGAGACGCCGGCGACATGCATCGCTATACGAAGCTTCGCGCGATGGCGGTGCTCTACGTCAACGCGATTCAAATCGTGACGCTGCAGTCGAGCCCGCTGCACCGGCTCGCAGACCTCGCCGGCCGGCGCGTCGGCGTCGGCGCACACGAGAGCGGCACCGAGATCGTCTCGCACCTGGTGCTGCAGTCCGAGGGCCTCAGCTCGAAAATCCGCGCCGAGCCCCTCGCCTTCGATCAGCTCGTCCAGGCGCTCAAGACGCAGGCGCTCGACGCCGGGTTCATCGTCTCCAGCTACCCCGTGCCGGCCGTCGCCGACCTGAGCCAGACGGCGCCGGTGCGCCTCATCCCCCTCGACGTCACCGCCGCGAACCGCGTCCGTTCGACCTATCCATTCCTGCGCCCGATCACGATTCCGAAAGACACCTACAAGGGCCAGACGATCGACGTCGCCACCATGGGCGTCGACAACCTGCTGTTGTGCAGCAGCGCCCTGCCGGACGACCTCGTCCACGAGCTGATTCGAATCTTCATCGAGTCCCGATCGATCCTCGCGACGGTGCATCCCGCCGCGGCGGGTATCGACCCGGAGCAGGCGCCGGCCGCGCCGATCCCCGTTCATCCCGGAGCGATCCGCCTGTACCGCGAGCGCCAGCTCCTGCGCTGATGTCCATGGCCGACCGACCCGCCTTCCTCGAACGGCTCACGAAGACGATTCCCGGGACGGCTACGTTCGTGCTCGGCCTCGTGTTATGCACCGCGGTCGGCGGCATGATCGGGCTGTCGCATCGCAGCCTGCGTGAGTGGCAGTCGGCCGCGGAGCTGCTCGCCGAGCAGCGATCCGAGGTGATGCTCACGCTCCTGGCCAACGCGCTCAACCAGGACATGAAAGGCGCGCAGCTCTCGGTTCTGCTCCCGCTCGAGTACGACGATGTGATCGCGGGTGTCCCCGACGACTTGCGCGACACCGTCGCGAGGGCGTTTCCGCGGTTCCCGTACGCCGAGTCGTTCTTCGCCTGGACGCCGACCGCGTCGCAGCCGTCGGAGCTCTACGTCTTCAACCGCACCGATCGGCGCCCGGCCTGGGATCCCGGCTCCAACGTCCACGTGTCGTATCCCGTGACGGTCGAGCACAACCCGCAGCCGGCGCGACCGTTGTTGGCGGCGCTCCGGGCGCACGAACACGACACGGGACGCTTCGGCGTGTTCGAATGGACGCACGACGGCATCGAATACCAGGTCGTGGCGAAGCGGATCGTCGCGCGAGGCGGCGCGTTCGGCGGGTTCGTCGGGTTCACCGTCAATCTCCCGTGGGCGCGGCATCACTACTTCGGGGAGCTCGTGCAGGAGGTCTCGCAGATCGGCGACGTCACGCGCGCGGCGGCGATCACCGTCGCCGACGAGCGTGGACAGCCGGTCGCATCGACGCGCCCCTCGACGCTGCACGGCCCGCTGCGCCAGCGGCAGTTCCCGCTGCTCTTCTTCGATCCGGCGATGCTCTCGACACTCGCGCCGGTGTCCAAAGTCAGCCGCTTCTGGACAATCCAGGTCGAAGCGATCAACGACCCCGCGCTCGTCGGCGCGGTGCGCGGCTCGTACCGGACGTACATCCTTCTTGGCGTTGCCGCTCCCGCGTGCGTGCTCGGACTGCTCTTCACCGCGCGCGCGATCCGCGCCGCGGCGGCGCTGGCGGCCATGCAGTCGGACTTCACGTCGACGGTCACGCACGAACTGAAGACGCCGCTCACCGCCATGCGGTTGCTCGGAGAGACGCTGAGCAGCGAGCGCCATCACTCGACCTCCACCATCCGCGACTACGCGGCAATGCTCTCGCAGGAAGCCTGGCGCCTGACGCTCCTCATCGACAATCTGCTCACCTACGCGCGGGTGCCGACCTCGAAGGCCAAGCTCGCGCTCGAACGGCTCGACGTGATGGACCTGGTCGACGACACGATCCAGCGCTTCCGCCTGCAGCTGATCGATCGGAAGTTCGACGTCACCGTCGACATCCAGCACGATCTGCCGCACGTCCGCGGCGATCGCGTCATGGTCTCGCAGGCGCTGGCCAATCTCGTCGACAACGCGATCAAGTACTCCGGCGATGAACGAGTCCTGATCATCCGCAGCTGGGCCAATGATGGCGTCGTGGTCATCGACGTCGCCGACCGCGGCGCCGGGATCGCCCAGACGGATATGCCGCGCGTCTTCGAGAAGTTCTATCGCGGTCGCGGGACGCGCACCGGTGGCAGCGGTCTCGGCCTTGCGATCGTCAAACGCGTCATGGAAGATCACCAGGGCAGCGTCGACGTCACGAGCGCGCCGGGCCAGGGCACCGCGGTTCGCCTCACTCTGCCAAAGGCTGACGATGCATAAACACGTGCTGATCGTCGAAGATGACGCGGCCCTCGTCCGGCTGCTGCGCGACAATCTGGTCTGCGAAGGGTTCGTCGTCGATCAGGCGGGCACGGTCGAAGTCGCCCGCCGGAAGCTGGCGACGTTCAAACCCGACGTCGTGCTGCTCGACTTGACGCTCCCGGACGAAGACGGCCTCCAGATCTGCCGCAGCCTGAAAACCGGGCGCGAAGGTCCGCTCATCATCGTGTTGTCCGCGCGCAACAGCCAGGTCGACAAGATCCGCGGCCTCGATCTCGGGGCCGACGACTACGTCACCAAGCCCTTCGCGTTCGGGGAGCTGCTGGCGCGGATGCGCGCGGTCATGCGGCGCCGCGGCGCGGCGCCATCCACGCTGCGACTCGGCGACGTCATCGTCGACTTCCAGGTCCGCCGCGCCGTCCGCGACGGCCGCGACCTGAATCTGAGCCTGCGCGAAATCGAGGTCCTGCGCTACCTCGCCGAGCGCGCCGGCGCGGTGGTCACGCGCGACGATCTGCTCCAGGCCGTCTGGGGCTATCGCGATCCGCCGCTGACCCGTTCCGTCGACATCCTGATCACGCGCCTGCGGCGCAAGATCGAGGTCGACTCGCATCGCCCTCGCTACATCCGCACCATGCACGGCGACGGCTACAGCCTCACGCCGGCGGGCTGATCGGGTCGTTACAAGACGTTACAGTTCGAGGGCCGAAACGAAGGCATGCTAGGCACGCATGAAGGAGTGCAGATGAAATCGATCGTCGCAGTGACAGTGGCCGGTATGGTCGTGGCCGGTGTGGCGGGTCTGGCTGCGGTGCATGGCGCGTCGGCGCCGCCGGCCGCCCCGTTGCTCGACAACCCGCGCGTCACCGTCTGGGACGTGACCGGCTCGGACATGCCCACGCTCCCGTCGCTCGACGCGATCGTCGTGCTCGAAGCGCCGGCAGCGGTCGCCGGCAAGGTCCTGTTCGTGCCCAGGGGCGGAAGTCTCGATGCCGTGAAGACGTCGGGAGCGACGCGCCTTGCGGTGATTGCGGTCAAGGACGAGAAGGCCGCGCAGTCCAAGAACCCGTCGGATGCGCCGGAGGCCTTTCCCAGGCCCGGCAAGCTGACGAAGGCGCTCGACAACACCCGCGCGACGGTGTGGGACTACACGTTCGAACGCGGCACGCCGGTGCCGCTGCACTTCCATTCGAAGGACATCGTGACCGTCTACCTCACGAACGGCACGATCGAATCGACGACGTCAACGGGCGAGAAGGCGTCGCACACGTTCACACCCGGATCGGTGCGCTTCAATCCGCAGGGGCGCCTGCACACGGAGATGCTGGTCTCCGGCGAAGGGCGAATCATCGCCGCCGAGTTGAAGTAGAAGAACCTTCCGCCTACGAGCCGGCCTTGGCCTGCGCGATCAAGAGCGAGATCGCGTGGGCGTAGGCGTCGTCGATCTCGCCGAAGGCCTTCATGTAGTCGGCCTCGGCCAGCTTGGCTTTCTTCCAATCGCCGTTGAACGAGTACTGCGCCGCGCCGCGCTCGACGGTATCGAACGGCTGATCGTCACCCGGCTTCGCGGTGAGGCCGTCGGCATTCGAGTCCATCACGAACAGCTTCGACCCGGCGACCGACGCGGAGGTCAGGTCGATGTAGGCCTCGCGGTAGTCCTTCTTGGCAATTTTGTCGTTCAGCAGCGCCGGCGCCGCGTACTTCGCGGACACCAGCAGCAGCTGGCTGCCCTGGAAATACAGGGCGGCAACGAACGTCCCCGGTGATGCCGGATCGGCGGCCGCGATGCTATCGAGCTTCTTCTCGTCCAGCACCTGCGTCAGCTGCTTCACGATAGCCGGCGATTTGGCGTCCTGCGCTGCGGCGATTGCCGGGGCCGACGTCAGCACGGCCGCCCCAAAAGCGGCGGCCCATGCAGCGGCCCGCACCCGTCTGACGGAAGTGTTCACCATGTGTGGCTGCCTCGTGAGCCCGTTTCTACCACTCGGGGGCGGAGCCCGTCAATCGGGCGATTGCCGGATCAGCCGATGAACAGGGCGTCCTCGTCCTCGACGACGCCGGTGCGGCTGCGG
>AR_comb_assmDRAFT_10513023_pt1 | contig 11130 bp, 9 predicted proteins | sample ArasoioldDNA_FD_10543 | JGI IMG/M metagenome (IMG submission 10543) | reverse complement strand
ATCATCTTCATCAGCGTGCTCTTGCCGGCGCCGTTCTCGCCCAGCACCGCGTGGATCTCGCCGGGCATCACGATGAGATCGACGTTTTCGTTCGCAACGACCGACGGGTAGACCTTGGTGATCCCGGTGAGGGCGAGGCGCGGCGTCGCGCCTGCCGGCTGCGCCTCCGAGTGTCCGGCCGTCATCCGCGCGCCTCGCGGGACGCATTGCCCTGCTGGGCCACTGCGCGCTCGCGCACCTCGAGCAGCTGCGCCGCCACGGCGACCGCGATCGTCGCCGGCTCCTTGCCTTTGATGCCGGGAATGCCGATCGGGCACGTCATGCCGGCAAGGCGCTCGGCGGACACGCCGCGCGCTGCCATCCTTCGCTCGAACTGGCGCCGCTTGGTCGCGGAACCGATGAGACCGAAGTAGGCGAAGTCGCCGCGCGCGAGGATCGCCTCGGCGAGCGACTGGTCGAGCGCATGGCTGTGGGTCATCACGAGGAAGTACGCGCCGGCGGGCGCCGCGGCCACCTCGGCGTCCGGCGCGTCGGTGACGACGACCGTCGCGTTGCCCGGAACGGTCGCGGGAATCTCCGCGGTGCGCTCGTCGATCCACGTCACGCGGCAGGGCAAGCGGCCGAGGAGCTCGACCAGAGCACGCCCCACGTGTCCGGCGCCGAACAGCACGATCGTGAACCCGCCGTCGCGGATCGGATCGAGGAAGACCGGCATCTCGTCCGCCGGCGCGGCGACTCGCGCGATGCGCGCCCCCTCGCCGCTCGCCAGCAACGCGCGCGCGATGCCGGCCATCTCCTCGTCCAGCGCGGCCTCACCCAACGAGCCCTCGACGTCGTCGGCGGTGACGATCATCCGCCCCGCGGTCGCCCGCTCGGTCGGCGTCGCGACAATGGCCGCCTCGCCTCGCCCACGCAGCGTGACCAGGGTCTCGACCCAGCCGGCCTCCGGCTCCACGGGCTCGAACAGGAGATTGACGAGGCCCCCGCAGCACTGGCCGAGACTCGCGCCGAGAGGGAACCGCCGCTGCTCGAACGCGGGCACCCCGCTCGCCGCGAGCATGTCGCGCGCGATGCCGATCGCCGAATGCTCCAGGTGGCCGCCGCCGATTGTCCCCTCGATCGAGACAGCGGTGACGACCATCCGCGTGCCGGGACCCCGGGGCACGGAGCCGCGCGTCGCGACCACGCTTACGAGCACCGCGCGCTCGCCCTGCGTGCGACAACGTTGCAACGCGTCGATCCAGTCGGTCACGCGATCACTCCCTCGACCACGACCCGCGCCGGATCGCCGATGCGCGCCTTCAGTTCCTCGATCGAGCGCAGGATCTCCTCGGCGGTAGCCGGCGTGTCGAGGCGTGGGCTCGCGCGGTCGTCGACGGTCGCCGCGACGGCGTCCTTGATCGCCTGGTGAACGGAGATCGCGAGCATGAGCGGCGGCTCGCCGACCGCCTTCGAACGGTGGATCGAGTCTTCGGCATTGATCCCCGATTCGAAGATCTTCACGTTGAACACCGGCGGCACGTCGTTCGCGACCGGGATCTTGTAGGTGGAGGGCGCGTGCGTCATCAGCTTGCCACGCTCGTTCCACCACAGGTGCTCCATCGTGAGCCAGCCCATGCCCTGGATGAAACCGCCCTCGATCTGACCCATGTCGATGGCCGGATTGAGCGAGCGCCCGACGTCGTGCAGGATGTCGACGCGCAGGAGCCGATTCTCACCGGTCAGCGTGTCGACGATCACTTCCGAAACCGCCGCGCCATAGCAGAAGTAGTAGAACGGGTTGCCGCTCCACGTCTTCCGGTCATAGCCGATCTTGGGCGTCCGGTAGAAGCCTGTCGCCGACAGCGACACGCGCGCGAAATAGGCAAGGCGCACGAGCTCCGCGAACGGGATCGTCCGCTTGCCGATCGCGACCGCGTTGTTCGCGAACGCGACGTCCGCTGCGGCAACCTTGAAATGCTCGGCGGCGAACGCCGTCAGTCGCTCGCGGAGCGCTTTCGCGGCCGCCTGCGCGGCCTTGCCGTTGATGTCGGCGCCCGACGAGGCCGCGGTCGCCGACGCGTTCGGAACCTTGCTCGTATCGGACGCCGTGACGCGGATCCGGTCGACGTCGATTGCGAGCTCGGTCGCGACGACCTGGGCGACCTTCGTGAACAGGCCCTGTCCCATCTCGGTGCCGCCGTGGTTCAGGAGCACCGTGCCGTCGGTGTAGACGTGGATCAGCGCGCCGGCCTGGTTCAGGTGCGTCGCCGTGAACGAAATGCCGAACTTGACGGGCGTGAGCGCGATGCCGCGCTTGAGATGCGGGCTCCCGCGATTCCACGACCGGATCGCCGCGCGCCGTCGCCGGTAGTCGGACGATTTCTCCAGCTCGTCGACGATCTCGTGGATCACGTTGTCGACGATCGTCTGCTGATAGTGGGTGACGTTGCGCTCCGTGGTCCCGTAGAAGTTGAGCTTGCGGACGTCGAGCGGATCCTTCCCGAGATGGCGCGCGATCTCGTCGATCACCTGCTCGATGCCGACCATTCCTTGCGGTCCGCCGAATCCGCGGAACGCCGTGTTCGACTGCGTGTTCGTCTTGCAGCGGTAGCTCGTGATCCCGACATCGGAGAGGTAGTAGCAGTTGTCGCTGTGGAACATCGCGCGGTCGTTGATGGAGCCCGACAGGTCGGCCGAGTAGCCGCAGCGACCCGCGAGTGCGAACGTGACGCCGAGGATGCGGCCGTCGCCGTCGAAGCCGACCTCGTAGTCGGTGACGAAATCGTGGCGCTTGCCGGTGATCATCATGTCGTCGTCGCGGTCGGCGCGCAGCTTGACCGGACGGTTCAGTCGCTGCGCGAACAGCGCGGCGATGCAGGCGAAGAGCCCGGGTTGGCTCTCCTTCCCGCCGAAGCCGCCGCCCATCCTCCGGCAGTCGACGACGACGTCATTGGCGTCGACGTCGAGCGCGTGCGCGACCTGGTGCTGGATTTCGCCGGGATGCTGCGTCGAGCTGTAGACGAGCATCGTGCCATCTTCCTTGGGCACCGCATACGCGATCATCCCTTCGAGATAGAACTGCTCCTGGCCTCCGATCTGGATTCGTCCGGCAAGCCGGTGCGGCGCCGCGGCGATCGCGGCGGCCGGATCGCCGCGCTGCATCCGCTCGGTCGGGAGCACGAAGGACCCGGCGCGCACGGCGGCGTCCGCCGTCAGGATCGGCTTCAGGTCCTCGTACTCGACCACTGCGAGTCGCGCGGCGCGGCGCGCCTCGTCGACGGTGCGGGCCGCGACGGCGAAGATCGACTGACCATGGTACTGAACGAGCGTCGTCGCGAAGATCGGGTCGTCGGCGATCACGGGGCCGTAGTCGTTCTTGCCGGGCACATCCTTCGCGGTCAGCACTGCGACGACCCCAGGCGCCGCACGAACCTTCGTAAGGTCGATGGACTTGATGCGGGCGTGGGCGCGCTCGCTCATTCCTATCGCCGCGTGCAGCGTCCCGCGCACCTCGGGGATGTCGTCGGTGTAGAGCGCTTCGCCTGTCACGTGAACGTGGGCGCTGTCGTGCGGAAGCGGCGTCCCCACGCCCCCCGCGAGGCCCGACTTCTCCATGGCATCCTTGCTCATGCAGCGTACTCAATCACCTGGGTCGCCGCCTTGCGGCCCGACGTTTCCAGCCAGAACCGGTAGAGAAGATTGCGCGCGACGCTCTTCCGGTACGCTCCGCCCGCGCGCATGTCGGTGATCGGCGAGTAGTCGTCGCCGAGCGCGGCCATCGCCGCCTCGACTGCGGCTTCGCCCCATTCGTGGCCGGACAGCGCGCGCTCCGCGGCGGCGGCACGCTTCGGCGTCGCTGCCATCCCGCCATAAGCGATCCGCGCGTCGGCAACACGCCCGCGGTCGAGGACGACGCGAAACGCGCCACACACGGCCGAGATGTCCTGGTCGAACCGCTTCGAGATCTTGTACGTGCGCATGAGCGCATTCGGTGCGGCGTGCGGCACGCGGACGCGCTCGACGAACTCGCCCGGCTCGAGCGCCGTCTTCTGGTAGCCGATGTAGAACGCCTCGAGCGGGAGTTGCCGCGTTCGCCGCCCCTTGCAGAGGACGACCTCGGTTCCCATCACCATCAGCACCGGCATCGAATCGCCGATCGGGGAGCCGTTCGCGATGTTGCCGCCGAGCGTGCCGGCATTGCGGATCGGCGGCGACGCGAAGCGGCGATACAGCTCCGCGAGCTCGGGGTGGCGCGCGACGAGCGCATCGTATGCATCCGTAAGGCTCGCTGCCGCGCCGATTTCGAGCGCGGATTCCGTCTCGCGGATCGCCTTCATTTCGTCGACGTTGCCGACGTAGAGGATCGTGGGGAGCTCGCGGTGCTGCTTCGTCACCCACAGCCCCACGTCGGTGCCGCCCGCGAGCATCCTGGCGTCCGGATGGGCCTCGCGCAGCGCGGCGAGGTCTTTCACCGTCGCCGGCGCGAACAGCGTCGCAGTACCGTGCCGGACGATCAGCGTTTCGCGCCGACGGATCGCGCGCAATCGTTCGACCATCTCGCGCTCGCTCTGCGTGACCTCGCGGTCGGACGCCGAGGAGAACGAGCAGTTCATCCAGTGCTGATGCCGGTCCTCGCGCTCCGCACCGTATTCGTACATCGTCACGCCCGCGTCGACGATCGGGCGATACCCCGTGCAACGGCACAGATTGCCGGCGAGCGCGTCGTTGATCTCGGCACGGGAGGGTTCCCCGCGCGTCTTGTACAACGCGAACAGACTCATCACGAAACCGGGCGTACAGAAGCCGCACTGCGAGCCATGGCAGTCGACCATCGCCCGCTGGACGGGATGCAGGGTGCCGTCGGCGCCCTTCAGGCTCTCGACGGTGATGAGCTCCTTGCCGTCGAGCGCAGGCACGAACTGGATGCACGCGTTGACCGCGCGGAAGCGAACGCGGTCGCCGTCGAGCTCGGCCACGACCACGGTGCACGCGCCGCAATCGCCTTCGGCGCAGCCCTCCTTGGTGCCGGTCCGGCCCAGGTGCTCGCGTAGATAATTGAGGACGGTGGTGGTCGGCGGGACGTGCTCGATCGTCCGGATCTCGCCATCGAGCACGAACCGGATGGGATCGCCGCCCCCGCCCGCTTCCGCCTTGCGCCTGCCCGCCATCTCCGCCTCCTCGCCCCGTACGTCAACTGCCCCGGTACGTCGACCAGCTCCACGGAGAAACCAACAGCGGCACGTGGTAATGCTGCGCGGCGTCGGCGATGCCGAATCGTAGCACCACGTCCCCGACGAACGGAGGGCGCGGCCCGCCCTCGCCCTGCCCGGCGAAGTACGCGCCCGCACCGAAGACCAGCTCGTAGACGCCGACCTCGAATGTGCTTCCTTCGAGCAGCGGCGCGTCGCAGCGTCCGTCGGCGTTGGTCACGGTCTCGCAGATCAGGTCGCGCTCGTCGGACGAGCCGATGCGGTAGACGCGAACGCGCACCTTGGCTGCGGGATGCCCGTGCGCGGTGTCGAGGACGTGTGTCGTCAGCTTGCCCATGACGCTTCTCTTCGGTCGCGGACTGTCGCACGCAACGCCAATAGTGTCAACACAATTGCTGTGTTTTGTGCACAATTATTGACCACCGCGCCGTCGTGTTGCGGCGCACATCAACGCTATCGCTGCCGAAACAATCGCTTGCCAGATCGACCCGATGACGCCTGTTGCGATCGCACGTCCGTCGCACCTGACAGGCTGAGGTGGCACTTGCGCTCCGTCAGATATTGTTTACACTTTGCTGCTTGCTTGTCGACAAACAGCTCCAATGTCCCCGTCCCCCGCCCGCACCTCGCGCCCGACCGCTCGCAGCATGCGACTGCGGTCGTCGTCCGCGGGCGGCGCTGACGACGACCGAGTGTTTGCGACGATCCACGAAGCGGTGCTCGACCATCGGCTTCCCCCGGGAACCAAGCTCAAGGAGATCGCGCTCGCCGAGCTCTTCGGCGTCACGCGCGCCGTCATCCGCAAAGCGCTCGCCCGGCTCGCCCACCTGCGCCTCGTCGAGCTCCGCCCGAACCGCGGCGCGGTCGTCGCGAGCCCGACGGCCGGCGAAGCGCGGGACCTCTTCGCCGCGCGCCGGGCAATCGAAGCTGCGATCGTCGCATCGCTCGCGCCGGAAGTCACCCGCGAGCAGCTGCGGGAGCTCCGGGCGATGACCCGCCTCGAGCGCGAGGCGTATGCCGCCGGCGACGCGCGGCGCGGGCTCAAGCTGTCGGTCGAATTCCACCGGGTGCTCGCGCGGATGGCCGGCAATGCCGTGCTCGCCGAGTTTCTCGACCAGCTCGTTGCGCGCACACCGCTCGTCGTCCTCGCGCACCAGGGACCGGCGACGGACAACGCGTGCAGCATCGACGAGCACTCGCAGGTCGTCGACGCCCTCGCCGCCGGCGACGGCTCGCGTGCCGTGGCAACGATGAGCGCGCATCTCGACGCGCTGCTCGCCCGGCTCGATCTCGAGCGCCCGACCCGACGCGAGACCGACCTCGGCGTTCTCCTGGGCGTGCGGCGCGCATGACCGTCGACGTTCCTCCGCGCGATTTCGTCGGCTATGGGCGATCGGTGCCTCCGGCCGACTGGCCGCAGCACGCACGCGTGGCCGTACAGTTCGTGCTCAACTACGAGGAGGGCGGCGAGCGTTCGATACTCGATGGCGATGCCGGCTCCGAGACGTTCCTCTCGGAGATTGCCGGGGCCGCGTCGTATCCGGCGCGACACATGAGCATGGAGTCGATCTACGAATACGGCTCTCGCTCAGGCGTCTGGCGCATCCTCCGGGAATTCGAGCGGCGCGGCCTTTCGCTCACCGTGTTCGGCGTCGCGCGCGCGCTCGAGCGCAACCCCGAGGCAACAGCCGCATTCGTCTCGCTCGGCCACGAGATCGCCTGCCACGGGCTTCGCTGGATCCACTACCAGGACGTCGATCCCGCGACCGAAGCCGCGCATGTGCGGGAGGCGGCTGCGATCGTCGCGCGCTTGACCGGCATCGCACCTGCCGGCTGGTACACGGGGCGCGACAGCCCGAACACTCGCCGGCTCGTCGTCGAGCACGGCGGATTCCTCTACGATTCGGATTACTACGGTGACGACCTGCCGTTCTGGACGCGCGTGCGCACGACCGACGGACGCGACGTTCCGCATCTCGTCGTTCCCTACACGCTCGACGCGAACGACATGCGCTTCGCGACGCCGGCCGGATTCGTCACGGCCGACGACTTCTTTACGTATCTCCGCGACACGTTCGATGTGCTCCATGCGGAGGGCTCGGAGCACCCCCGCATGATGTCGGTGGGGATGCACTGCCGGTTGCTCGGTCGCCCGGGACGCTTCCGCGCGCTGCAGCGTTTTCTCGACCACGTCGAGGCGCACGACCGCGTCTGGATCGCAAGGCGCGTCGACATCGCCCGCCACTGGGTGGAGCGCCATCCTCACGCCGGGGGTGCGACGTGACACCCGCGCCGACGACCCCCGCCGCGCTCTCGGCTCTGCCGAAGAACGAGTTCGCGCGCGTGCTCGGAGGGATCTTCGAGCACACCTCGTGGATCGCAGTGCGCGCCTACGAGCGACGGCCGTTCGAGAGCGTGGATGCGCTGCACGCCGCGATGCTCGCCGCGCTCGCCGCCGCGCCGCGCGAGGCGAAGCTCGCGCTGATCTGTGCGCACCCCGAGCTCGCAGGCCGGGAAGCCGCTGCGGGCACCATGACGGCTGATTCCGTCGGCGAGCAGGCGTCCGCCGGCCTCGACCGCTGCTCCGCCGACGAGCTCGCGCGGCTTCGCGCAGGCAATGCCGCCTATCGCGAGAAGTTCGGATTTCCGTTCGTGATGGCGGTCAAGGGCAGGAGCCGGCAGGAGATCCTCGCGGCGCTCGCCGAGCGCACGGGCAATACGCGTGACGCCGAGTTCGCGCGCTGCCTGGACGAGATCGGAAAGATTGCGCGGCTTCGGCTCGACGCGCTGCTCGAGTCGCGCTGAGCGCGACGCGCACTGCCTTTTGAGGAGGAGCATCATGCCCAGGATGAGAGCCATCGACGCCGCCGTCCGCGTGCTCGAGCGCGAAGGCGTGACCACCGCGTTCGGCGTGCCGGGTGCCGCCATCAATCCCCTATACTCGGCGCTGAAGGCGCGCGGCAGCATCGCGCACGTGCTCGCGCGGCACGTGGAAGGCGCGTCGCACATGGCGGAGGGCTACACGCGCGCGGTCGCCGGGAACATCGGCGTCTGCATCGGTACCTCCGGTCCGGCCGGCACCGATATGATCACCGGCCTCTATTCCGCGTCTGCCGATTCGATCCCGATCCTGTGCATCACCGGACAGGCCCCGCGCGCCCGGCTGTACAAGGAGGATTTTCAGGCGGTCGACATCGAGGCGATTGCGAAACCGGTGACGAAGTGGGCGGTGACCGTCCGCGAGCCCGCGCAGGTCCCGCAGACGTTCCAGCAGGCGTTCCACCTGATGCGCTCGGGGCGGCCCGGCCCTGTGCTGATCGACCTCCCGTTCGACGTGCAGGTCGCCGAGATCGAGTTCGACCCCGACACCTACGAGCCGCTGCCCGTCTACAAGCCGGCGGCGACGCGCGCCCAGGTCGAGAAGGCACTCACGATGCTGAACGACGCGGCGCGGCCGCTGATCGTCGCGGGCGGCGGCATCGTCAATGCCGATGCGTCCGCGCTGCTGGTCGAGTTCGCGGAGATCACCGGTGTCCCGGTGATCCCGACGCTGATGGGATGGGGCACGATCCCCGACGACCATCCGCTGATGGCCGGGATGTGCGGACTGCAGACGTCGCACCGTTACGGCAACGCGACGATGCTCGCGTCCGATTTCGTGCTCGGCATCGGCAACCGCTGGGCGAACCGGCATACCGGCTCCATCGACGTCTACGCGAAAGGCCGCAAGTTCGTGCACGTCGACATCGAGCCCACGCAAATCGGTCGCGTGTTCGCGCCGGACTACGGGATCGTCTCCGACGCGAAGGCGGCGCTATTCCTCTTCGTCGACGTCGCGCGCGAGTGGAAGGCTGCAGGCAAGCTCGCCGATCGCAGCGCCTGGGTCGCGGAGTGCCGTGAGCGCAAGCGGACGATGCTGCGCAAGACCAACTTCGACAACGTGCCGATGAAGCCGCAGCGCGTCTATCAGTGCCTGAACCGGGCGTTCGACGACCACGACACCTGCTACGTGACGACGATCGGGCTCTCCCAGATCGCCGCCGCGCAATTCCTTCACGTCTACAAGCCGCGGCACTGGATCAACTGCGGCCAGGCAGGCCCGCTCGGGTGGACGATTCCGGCGGCGCTCGGCGTGCGGGTCGCCGATCCGGCGCGCCGCATCGTCGCTCTGTCCGGCGACTACGACTTCCAGTTCATGATCGAGGAGCTCGCGGTCGCCGCGCAGTTCAAATTGCCGTACGTCCACATCGTCGTGAACAATTCGTATCTCGGGCTGATCCGGCAGGCGCAGCGCGGCTTCGAGATGGACTACTGCGTCTCGCTCGCCTTCGACAACGTCAACGCGCCCGAGACCGGCGGCTACGGCGTCGATCACGTGAAGGTCGTCGAAGGCCTCGGCTGCAAGGCGATCCGCGTGCATCGGCAGGAGGAGATCGACCCGGCGATCCAGCAGGCGGAACGATGGATGGAGGAATATCGCGTGCCGGTCGTGATCGAGGTCATCCTCGAACGCGTGACGAACATCGCGATGGGGACGGAGATCGACAAGGTCGTCGAATTCGAGGAGCTCGCGAAGGGCAAGGAAGACGCGCCCACCGCGGTCGCTCTATTGGACTGACGGAGACGCCATGATCAAGCTCGCCGCCAACCTCACGATGCTCTGGAACGAGCTCGATTTTCTCGACCGGTTCGGGGCCGCCGCAGCAGCGGGCTTCAAGGGGGTCGAGTACCTGTTTCCGTATGCGTACCCGAACGAGCAGCTGGCGGAACGGCTGTCGAAGCACGGGCTCGTCCAGGTGCTGCACAACCTGCCCGCGGGCGACTGGGCGAAAGGCGATCGCGGCAACGCGTGCGATCCGGCGCGCGTCACCGAATTCCAGGATGGCGTGGGGCGCGCCATCGAGTACGCGAAGGCGCTCGGCTGCCGGCAGGTCAACTGCCTCGCGGGCATCGCCCCCACTGGCGTCGACGTCGATCGGATCCGCTCGACCTTCGTCGCGAACCTGCGCTTCGCGGCGGATCATCTGGCCCAGGCCGGCATCCGGCTGCTGGTCGAGCCGATCAACACCTACGACATTCCCGGCTTCTTCCTATCGCGGACGCGACAGGCGCTCGATATCATCCGCGACACGGGCTCGGCCAACCTCTGGCTGCAATACGATATCTACCACATGCAGCGGATGGAGGGCGAGCTCGCAACGACGATTCAGGCGAACCTCGCCCGGATCGCGCATCTGCAGCTCGCCGACAACCCGGGCCGGCACGAGCCGGGCACGGGCGAGATCAACTACCGGTTCCTCCTCGGATTCCTCGAGGAGATCGGTTACGACGGCTGGGTCGGCTGCGAGTACAAGCCGAAGGGAACGACCGACGAGGGGCTCGGCTGGCGCGCCGCACATAACGTGTAGCACTTGGGAGACTCGAACATGGCGGACATCGGATTCATCGGACTGGGCATCATGGGCGCGCCGATGGCGGGGCACCTCATCAAGGGCGGACACCGCCTGCATCTCTCGAGTCGTTCCGGCGTGCCGCAGGCGCTCGTAGACGCCGGCGGCATCCCTTGCGCGAGCGGGAAGGAGGTCGCGCAGAAGGCGGAGATCGTGATCACGATGGTGCCCGACACGCCGCACGTCGAGGCCGTGCTGTTCGGCACGGACGGCGTCACAGCGGGGCTCGCCAAGGGCAAATGCGTTGTCGACATGAGCTCGATCTCGCCGCTTGCGACGAAGGAGTTCGCGAAAAAGATCGCCGCGCTCGGCTGCGACTACCTCGACGCCCCGGTTTCGGGCGGCGAAGTCGGCGCGAAGGCGGCGTCGCTCACGATCATGGTCGGCGGCACCGAGGCGGCGTTCGCGCGGGTCAAGCCCCTCTTCGAGCTGATGGGCAAGAACATCACGCTCGTCGGGGGCGTCGGCGACGGCCAGACGACGAAGGT